>MDTC01273894.1_pt1 | contig 61783 bp, 61 predicted proteins | sample 811181 | NCBI WGS metagenome assembly MDTC01 (sample SAMN05326644, study PRJNA326480) | marine metagenome | isolation source: seawater | place: Pacific Ocean: North | collected 2011 | reverse complement strand
TATACCGGCTTTAAATGAGAGATATATTGGATATGAAAATATTGCATACAAAATAATAAATAAAAAAAGATCACTTTTAGGAGTAAGAAAGAAGATTGATTTACAAAATTCAATATTGAATTCAACTTCACCATATGTTTTTGCAAGTAAGTCTGATCAAAAAAAGTTTGAGAGAGTTACACAAATTGTGAAATCTACTCGCTTGGGCGGTGACTGCTATAGCTACTGTTTATTAGCAGACGGTCACGTAGATCTTGTAATTGAAAGTGGTTTAAAACCATATGATATAAGAGCATTAGTTCCAATTATAAAAAATTCTGGTGGAATAATTAAATCTTGGGAAGGTGAAAGCGTAAATAATGGAGGTAGAATTATTGCTGCAACAAATAAAAAGTTATTTTTAGAAACACAAAAAATTCTTTTAAAAAAATAAAATTATCTTTTTGCTATCTTCGAAATATGTTTTGAGAATTTCTTCCAATCATCTGATGAAATGATATATCCAATACATCTCTTTTCACCACATTTACAAATATGGTCTTTGTAGTCATCCTTATCAAATTCATATCCATAATCATAAGATAATTCTTGCCCTTTAGAAATTTTTTTGATTGAGGATATCCATATCTTTCCATCAGCTATGTCTACCTCACAATTAGGATTACAAGAGTGATTTATGTAACGAGCTTTATTGTATTCAGGTGAGCCATCAATATCATATTTTGAATTTAACTCAAAAATATATACTGATCCAGTTTTTTCAGAGTGAAGATAGTCCTTTATTCTTTTGGCAGATCTCTTATCACCCTCAGATCTAAGAACTTTTTCACCAATGTATTCTATTATCTTAGTATTCTTTTTGATATCTTTTGTTGCAAATATACCTGATCCATGAACTTTTGATTTTTTAACTTTCCACATAAATTATTTATAACGTTAAAAAACAAAAAACCCAACCCTTATTAAAAAAGGTTGGGTTTTTAAACTTTAAAATAATTAAAGAAAATTATTTCATAGAGTCCATTACAGATTGTAATTTCATTGCTACAGACATATCCCCAGCAACTTTTAGTTTGCCTTGCATAAACGCACTTGTTCCATCAATTTCCCCACTTCTCATTGCTTCAAAAGTTTCAAGAGAAACAGTCATTGTACAATCAGCATCTTTATCCTCATCTGAAACAGTGTTAGGATTTGATTTTCCATCAAGAAAAATACATCCCGCACCCTCAAAATCAAATTTTATAGTTGCTCCAAGACCTGTATCTTTGCCTTCGATACCAGCTTGAAATTCTGCTAAAATACTTGCTACATCAGCCATATTTATTACTCCATAATTAATTAAGTTTGCAAATAAAACATTTTATACAGACTATGACAATGAGTTTTTTTTATATATAAATTATTCATTATGATTAAAAAAAAACCCATTTTTTGGTCTAAAGCCAAAATAGAACTCAAAAAAAAAAGACAAAAAATTAGGAAAAATAATAGACTCATACTCTTCAGACTTTCTCTTTACAAAATCTGATCCTTTTTTAACTCTAGCGAGATCAATAGTTGGTCAACAAATATCGGTAAAAGCGGCCCAATCAGTGTGGGAAAAATTAATATCTAAAATAGGAAAAATAAGCCCACAAATAATTGATATAACTCATTCAAATAGACTCAAATCAGCTGGTCTTTCTCGACAAAAGGTTTTGTATTTAAAAAACTTATCGAAAGCTTTTATCAACAACGAACTTAAAATAAAATTATGGAATAAAATGAGTGATGAGGAGATAATTAACGACCTAATAACAATTAAAGGTATAGGAAGGTGGACAGCAGAAATGTTTTTAATATTTAATTTATGCAGAGCAGACATTTTTCCTTTAGATGATATTGGAATGATTAAAGGTATATGTAAAATGTATAATATAAAGTATCCAATTAATAGAGATCAATTAATTCATATAGGAAATAAATGGAGACCATATAGATCAGTTGCAACCTGGTATCTTTGGAGATCTTTAGACCCAATACCCGTTGAGTATTAAATTATGTCAAATATTAAAAATCAGCAAATATACGTTTATACTTTTTATAGATTTAAACCAATAGATAAAATTAGGTTAATTAAATTCAATCTGGATAAATATGTAAAAAATAAAATTATCTATGGAACAGTCCTAATAGCTCCAGAAGGCATTAATGGAACAATATCTGGTACGAAGAAAGATTTGGATATTTTTATAAATTATCTTAAAAATAAAATAAAAATAAAAAAACTATCAATTAAAGTTTCAAAAAATCAATTTATACCATTTTATAGATTAAAAATAAGAATCAAAAAAGAAATTGTTACAATTGGTGATAAATCAATAAATCCTACAAAAAAAACTGGTAATTATATTTCACCTAAGGAATGGGATAGCATTGTTAAAAATAAAAAATACTTAATTATTGATACTCGAAATGATTATGAGGTAGCTATTGGTTCATTTAAAAATGCCATTAACCCATATACAAAATCATTTCGTGAATTTCCAAAATTTATTAAAAATTTAAATATTGATAAAAATAGACCGATAGCTATGTTTTGCACGGGAGGCATCAGATGTGAAAAAGCCTCATCTTATTTAATTGATAATGGATATAAAAGTATATTTCAATTAGAAGGAGGAATTCTAAATTATCTTGAGTATAAAAATAATAAAAAAAAAATTACTTGGGAGGGTGAATGTTTTGTTTTTGATAATAGGGTCGCAGTTAATAAAAAACTTAAAAAAGGATCCTATGAGCAATGTTATGGTTGTAGGCATCCTATAACTAAACATGATATGAGACTAAAATCTTATATTAAAGGAGTTTCTTGTCGATATTGCATAAGCAGTAAATCTGAAAAGAACCTAGCTGCTTCATCAACGAGACAAAGACAAATTGACCTAGCTGAAAAAAGAAATGAAGATCATTCATTTAAAAAGATCTATGGAAAATCTTAATTATTTAAAATACCTAATTTAATAAATTATATTAAATTATGTTTTTAAGATCTACTCCTTAGAGTTACGAATAAAATTTGAAATGAACATAATAAAAATCCAAATACGGCCAAAAACAACAATATCTTTATATCATATTTAGGTATATCAATGATTGATATATTGTAAGGATTTATATTTAACGCAGTTAAAGAGTCTTTTTCTATTGATTCAATAGCATCCAATTTTTCATAATAATTCGATAGTTCTCTCTCAAGTTCAATTTTAGCAAGATTTAAATCATCATCATTTAAAACATTTTCAATATTCTCAATTTTTAATTTTAAATCAATTAAAGTTGAATGATTGTTAAGAGAACTATTTTCATTTGTTAGAACCTCAAGCTTGCTGTTTAAGATATTAAATCCATAGAAATATAAGGGAATATTATCTAACTTTAACAATGAAGGACCCTGTATATCATTTACAAACTCTAAATCAAAGAATTGAGGCTCAGATATATTATTTTCCTTGGCTATAAGTATATTTTCTTTTATTTTATTAATATCATTAATCTTTATGTAATTAAGTTTTTTTTCAAAAAGAATATATTCATTTTTCAATTCTTCTAATTTTATCTTCATCTCTCTTTTATTAAATTCATTATTTAAAGAAAATAATTTATACTCATTATTAATATATTCTTCTAAGTTAGAATATAAACTAACAAGTATATTATTATAAGAATTTTGTATTAAGCTTAATAAGAAATCTTTTTGGTATTTATTTTCTTCATTAAATGAAAAATTTAATAGATAGTAGGGTTTTGCAGAATCTAAATTTGGATATCTAATATGTAAATTATTTTCTATTTTTTGTAGCGATGAATTAAATGATAATTGCTCTTCATTATAATCAATCAATGTTTTTTCTATATTTAACTCATCTTTAACACCGTTAATAGTTTCATCAATTAAATCTATTTCTCTATTTATATTTGGATATAATCCGTTAATTTTATTAATTGATCCACTAAATCCTTCTATTTTAATTTCTATTTCAAGTAAATATTCACTAGGTTTACCAACATTCAGAATGATTAAAAGTAATGGTAAGACTATAATTGAAAAAATTAACTTAAATTTATGGGTATATAAAATATCTAATATACTAAATATATTAATATCCTCTTTAATTCTACCTGATTCCATATTCATAAAAATTCTCAATATTTAAATATTTTAGAAAAATAAATTTTAATTTATATTATAATTAATATATCCACTAAATGATAGTATCTTCTTTATTTCATCAGTATCATTATTATTAACCGCATCCATAACTGATTTTAAAAATTTTTCTAATTCATCTAAACTCATAAAACTTTCTTCTGCAATTAATATATCTTTATGATTACTTTCATAGCTTTTATCCGAAATAAATAATTCCTCAAATAACTTTTCACCTGGTCGTAAACCAGTAAATTTAATCTCAATATCTCCTTGAGGAAATTGTTCAGTTTTCTCTGTTAATCCTGATAATTTCATCATTCTCTTGGCTATATCAATTATTTTAACTGGCTCCCCCATATCTAAAATAAATAATTGTCCATTTTTAGCAAGAACACTACATTGCAATATTAAGCCTACTGCCTCAGGGATGGTCATAAAATACCTTGTAATTTCTGGATGAGTAATAGTTAAAGGGCCTCCATCATTAATTTGCTTTCTAAATAAAGGTACAACCGATCCAGATGAATTTAATACATTTCCAAACCTCACAATTGAAAAATTTTTATCATAGTTATTTTTATTTGCATAAGCTTGAATTATAAGCTCAGCAACTCTTTTTGTTGCACCCATAATATTTTTTGGTCTCACTGCTTTATCAGTTGAAACTAATATAAATTTTTTACCATTATATTTATCAAAAATTTTTATGATATTAAGAGTGCTAAAAATATTATTTTTTACCCCTTCAAAAATATTTTCCTCAATGAGAGGAACATGCTTGTATGCAGCTGCATGATAAACAATATCAGGTCTATATTTACTAAAGATTTTCTCCATTTCCTGAGTATTCTGAATTGAAATTAAAATTGGTATTATGGCTGTATTTTTCTTTAAATTTAGATTTCTTATATCCTCAAGAATTGAATACAAATTAAATTCACTATGATCTATTAATATGATTTTTTTGGGATTATTTATAATTATCTGTCTTGTCAATTCACTTCCGATTGAACCACCGGCCCCCGTTACTAAAATAACAGTACTTTCTAAATTTGATTTTAATAAACTTAGATCTAATGAAATATTTCTTTCAATTATTTCATTCAAATCTAAGTTTTTAAAATCATTGATGCTTATTTTTCCTTCTACTAATGAGTCAATTGATGGAATCGTCTTTACACTTAAATTAAATTTTTTTAAATCTTTAATTAGCTCTCGCCTTGAAAATAAGCCAATATTAGGCAATGCAATCAATATATCTGTAACTTTATTTCTATTTATTATTTTTTCTAAATCATCAACATCATGTATGTAAACATTGTTAATATTTTTGCCTTTTTTCTTTGAATCGTGATCAATAAAAGCAACCAATTTATACTGACTATGACCTACTAAAGCCTTAGAAACTTCTGCTCCAGTTTTTCCGGCTCCATAGATTATAACTTTTTTTATATTTTTAGAGGTATTGTAGATTTCTATAATTTGTACAGCTACAATCCTGCTAAGTATGACTAGTAAGATAAAGATTATTGGCTGCGTAATTCCGATAGACCTTGGAATTCCATCTAAATGCAGAATTAAAATAATTGATAAAAAAAATAATCCATAAATAAATCCTGCAAAAAGTATTTGTGCAAGATATTTAAATCCTGAAAACCTTAAAACACTCAAATAAATCTTTAAAAAAATAAAAATAGGGATGAATAAGATGGCAGCAAGTATAATACTAAGAGTAATATTTTCATGCCAATAAAAACTATTTGGTAAGTATATATTTCCAAGCCTTAAAAAAATTGCTAACCAAGAAGCAAATAAAGAAATTATTAAATCATTTACAAATATTATAATTTGTTTAGATCTTCTAGTAATGTTCATTTAGCTAATGACTTACTCCTTCCTTCTTAAAAACTTTAATTACTGTAAGGATAATTATCTTTATATCTAAAAAAAAAGATTTATTTTTTTTATAATAAATTTCCAAGTTAACTTTTTCTTCGATACTTAATGAATCTCTTCCATTTACTTGAGCATATCCTGTTATACCTGGTATTAACATATGTATTTCATTATCAGTTCTTAACTTAATAAGTTTCTGCTGATTAAATAGAGCTGGTCTTGGACCGATTAAAGTCATCTTTCCTGACATTAAACATATTAATTGTGGGATTTCATCTAAACTATATCTTCTAAGGTAATAACCAATCTTTGTAATATAGCTTCGTGGATTTGGAAGTTCATTAGTTGCTAACTCAGGTGTTTGAACTTTCATCGTTCTGAATTTTGGCATTGAGAAAATATCATTTCGCAAACCAACTCTATTGGACCAATAAAGAATCGGTCCTTTCGATGATATTTTTATCAAAAATGCTATAACTAGTATTGGCATAGACAATATTAATAAGATTAATATTGAAAAGATTATATCAATAAATCTTCTCATTACTTTTTTCTTGATTTTAAATAATGATTAATTGTTAGCTGGATTGACTCATTGCAACTAGTACTCGGATTCCAATTTAGGAGTCTTTTTGCTTTATCGGTGCTTACTTGTAATGGATCTGTTAATTTATCAATTGAGTCTTTTTTCATAATTAAAATACCCAGTATTTTTAAAATTATTATAGGTAGATAAATAAGTTTAATAGATTTATTCATTAAAAAAGAAATTTTTTCAATTAGTTTTGAAACTGATAAATCTTCATCATCAGAAATAAAAAAAATTTGATTTCTAGCATTTGGATGTTCAATGCATAAAGCTATAAATGCACACAAATTATTGATACTAACTAAACTCCTAAGATTTTTTGCTGCTTTTAGTGGAATAGGGAATCCTCTATAAATTACATTCATTAAGTTCAAGAAATTTCCTCTTACACCTGGACCGTATACTAGAGGTGGCCTAATAATTATTACATCCATATTTGTCTTTTTTGCTAACATTGTTAGCTGTCTCTCAGCTTCGATCTTTGATTTGGCATATGGATCACTTGAGTTATAAGCATCATCTTCTTGAAAAGATCTACCATAATTAGATTTCTCACCAACAACCTTAACAGTACTAATAAAGATAAACTTTTTAATTTTATTTTGAGAAGCCTGTTGTGCAAGATTGATTGTTGCTTCAGTATTAATTTTACGGTAAAGCTTATTACTTTCATGACTTTCTTTTTTTGATATGTGGACCCTTGCAGCAGTATGGATTATTGTATCAACATCTCTAAGATAAGAAGACCAATCAATAATATTTTCTAAATTTAAATTAACGTCTACATTATCAGCGTTATTTCTAGAAATTTTTTTTATTTGAAAATTTTTTTTTGAAAGAAAATCACTTAAGTTTTTACCTAAAAAGCCATTACAGCCTGTAATCATAATTTTATTATTATGAGTACTCATAAAATTTATTAAATTAAATTATGTTATTTTTTGCCATACAGTACGATTAACAAAATCAGTATATGAATAAATGATTCGTACTATCTTTTTTGATACATTATCAACATCATAATCTTTTACTAGTTTGAATTGATTTTCTTTTTTATGATGATCAATTGTCAAATTTATTGCTCTTAATACTTTTTCTTTCGAAAGCTCAGACATTATTACTGTTGTTTCATCCATTCCTTCTGGCCTTTCATGAGCTTGTCTAATTGTTATTGCTGGCAAATTGAGCAATGAGCCTTCTTCTGTAATTGTACCACTATCTGAGAGAATACATAACGCATTCATTTGAAGCTTATTATATTCATGAAAACCAAATGGTTTTGCAAATCTGAGTAGTTTATTTTTTGATTGATAATTAATCTTTTCTAATTGTTGTTTTGTTCTAGGATGTGTAGAAATAATTATTGGAAGCTTATATATTTTTGAAATAGCATCTAAAGAATCTAATAGTAAATTAAAATTTTTCTTAGAGTCTACATTCTCTTCCCTGTGAATACTTACAAGAAAATATTTTTTTCTCTTTAATTTTTCATTTATTAAGACTTTCGAATTCTTAATTTTTTTCATATTAGCATTAAGCACTTCTTTCATTGGCGATCCAATCTTAATGATAGTATCAGCACGTATACCCTCAGAAACTAGATAGTCCTTTGCTCTTTCGGATAAAGGTAAGTTTATATCACTTAGATGATCAACAATTTTTCTATTTATTTCCTCAGGAACTCTTTGATCAAAACACCTGTTACCTGCCTCCATATGAAATATTGGAATTTTATTCCTTTTTGCCGCAATAACACCTAAGCAGCTATTTGTATCTCCATAAAATAATATTGCATCAGGTTTAACTTTTTTTAAAATTTTACTTAAATTTGCAATTATTTTTCCTATAGTCTCTTCAGCAGAAGGTTTTGCTGATTCTAAAAAAAAGTCAGGCTTTCTTATTTTAAGCTGCTTAAAAAAAACTTGATTTAGCTCGTAATCATAATTTTGTCCGGTATGTACCAATATATGATTCGAATTATTGTCTAATTCTTTAATTACTTCACTTAGTTTTATAATTTCAGGTCTTGTTCCAACTACTGTCATTATTTTTAACATATAAGCTATCCTATAACTCCACTTCTATTTAAAACATTTATTACATCCTTAAGACCTAATTGATTTGTATTATGAGAGTTATAATCATTAGACTCTTTCATCAGCTTTACTCCCTTTGAAAAAAATTTATTATAATTTAAATCTCTATTATCATTAATAATTCGATAGTATGTTTTCTTTTCGAAAGATCTCGATAGCTCCTCTCTTGATACAAGTGTTTCAAATAATTTTTCACCATGCCTTGTACCAATTATTTTAATATTTTCTCTAACTTTAAAAATTTTCTGAACTGCTTTTGCAAGAATAAATATATTTGTTGCAGGAGCTTTCTGGGCAAAAATATCTCCAGACTTTCCATACTTAAAAGCGTTCATAACTAGATCGACTGATTCTTCTAATGACATTAAAAAACGGGTCATGTTAGGATCAGTAATTGTCAAAGGTTGATTATTTTTAATTTGATCAATAAATAGTGGAATTACGGAACCGCGCGAGCCCATAACATTTCCATATCTAGTAATACATATTGTTGGATAACTCTTGACTATTCTTGATTTTGCAATTGCAACTTTTTCTGCCATAGCTTTTGAAATACCCATAGCATTAATCGGGTAAACAGCTTTATCAGTACTTAATACTACTATTTTTTTTACATTATTTTGAATTGCTGCATCTATAACATTTTCAGTACCATGAATATTTGTATTAACTGCTTCTAATGGATAAAATTCACATGATGGCACTTGCTTTAATGCAGCTGCATGAAATATATAGTCAACATTTTTAACAGCTTCACTAACACTTTTAAAATCCCTAACATCTCCAATAATAAATTTTAATTTCTTTTTATTATATTTCAGCCTCAAATCTTCTTGTTTTTTTTCATCTCTACTAAATATTCTGATCTCTTTTGCATCTGAAGATAAAAATTTCTTGAGAACTGTTTTACCAAACGAGCCGGTACCCCCTGTGATTAATAAAATTTTATTTTTAAACATTACTATTTTTATCTAAATGTGAATTTTTATATAAATCTTTTATCATCTTATCCCAATCTGGAATAATATAATTTGTATGCTTTAAAAATTTACTTCCATCAAGAGTTCTATCATAAACTATTTTATGATCTATACTTATATTTACATCGGGTATCTTAAAAACTTTCTTTATTTCTAATAATAAATCATATTTATTTATAGGATTACTTGAAACATGCCATAAACCATGAATATCACTAAATTTTAAAAATATATTTTCTATAATTCTCGACAACTCCAATGTGGTAATTCCAGAAAAAATAGCATTTTTATAACCGGAAATATTTCCTTTTGTTGAAAGAAACCATTCCAATAAACCATGTTTTTGATCAATTTCAAAGCCGATTGTAGATTTTCGAATAGTTAACACATTTTCATTGTTTATAATCTCTCCTCCTGCTTTTGTTGATCCATATAAATCATTAGAATCTGCAATATCATCTTCATTATAATTTCCTTTTATACCTGAAAATACACAATCAGTACTTAAATGAATCAACTTCATATTCATTTTTTTACAAAGAAAAGCCAACTTGTGAGGAAAATGAGTATTAATAGCAATACATTCATCTTTATGTATTTTACCTACTTTTTGTTTTGTTATTCCAATTGCATTTATTACTAAATTAGGCTCGAAACTTTTTATTATATTTTCTATAGAATGAAAATCTAAAACATTTATTTCATAAAAAGAATTTTTATTATTAAAGATCTTAAGTTTCTGATAATAATTTTCTTTATTTTTAAGAGTTGTCATAACGGAATAATTTAAATTATAAGCGTTGAAAAGTTGATGACCAATCATACCGTTACCACCTAAAATGAGAATCTTTTCCATTTTATTTAATATATTCTCTCATGAGATTTTCAATTTTACTTATTAATTCCTCTCGTTTAAAATTATTTTTGTAATATTCGATCGCATTTATACCTAATTGATTTAATTCAGAGTCTTTCATTTTACTCAGTTTTAAGATTGCTGCTGATAAATCTTCATCATTTTCTGCATTTACTGCGATACCAGAATTACTGTCATTCACAATATTCGAACCCTCACCATCCAGAGAAGCAATTATTGGCTTTCCACATGCAAGATATGACTGAATTTTTCCTGGAATTGTTGAATTAAAAATAGGTTTTGATAATAGTGTAACTAATAGAACTTGAGCATAATTAAAATAATAAGGCATTTTTTCAGCTGGTTTCTGATTTATAAAATAAAATTTATCTTTTAATTTCTTACTATTTACTTCTTCAATCAAATATTTTTTTTTTCTTCCATTCCCAATAATAATCCAGTTTATATTATATTCTTTTAGTCTTTCAGCTGCCTTAACAATTGTATCAATCGACTGGGATACGCCTATATTTCCTGCAAACATTACATTAAAGCCATTTTCTGGTATTTCATTTCGAATTTGATCATTAATCATATTTGGCTTATAAAATCTCTCAGCCCAATTAGGCAGATAAATAATCTTTGATTTTTCTGCACCACTTTTAATAACATACTTAATAAATCCTTTTGACTGAACAAGCACTAGATCACAGTTTTTATAAATCCATGCCACCATTATACTTATTGGCTTTATAATATATTTAGTTTTTATTAATCCTGCCGCTTGCAAGCTTTCAGGCCATAAATCCTGAACCCAAAAAAAAATAGGGATTTTTTTTATTTTTTTCATTAATACTGCTGAAACACCTACAGTGAACGGGGAAGGCTCATAAACAAAAATTATATCAAATTTACTTCTAAAAAAAATGATTGGAGCGAATAAAGATACTATTAAAAAAGAAAGATAATTCAGTGCCAACTGCCAACCTTTGCTTGAATATCTTGGAATTAATGGGATCCGAATAATTTTTATTTTCTTAAAATGATAGACTCCAAATGAGAAAAAATTATAACCTTTAAAAAATTTTCCATCTGGGTAGTTTGGTATTGCTGTAAGAATTGTTACATCGTGATTTCTATTTGACAATTCTTCTGCTAGATCGTTAATTCTAAAGTTTTCTGGCCAAAAATATTGTGAAATAATTAAAATTTTCAAATTATTTTCTCCTAGTTTTATTAATTATCTTTTTTAAGTTTTTTTATTGAGAAAATATAATATGCAACCGATAACCAGAAAAAAATACTTATTGCTGGTTGAAAAGAACTTCCAGAAATAAAAATCATATTAAAAATAAAAAGTATATTAACTATAAAAAAAAATATATTCAGCTCATTTCTAATATTTTTAATAAAATAAATTTGTACTCTAAGATAAAGAATAACAAATAATGATATATATAAAGGACCGCCTATTATTAATAAATCAATTAATCCACTGTGTGATGATACTCCTTGAGGATAACCCATTACGCCAGCTCCACCCCAAACACCTACTCCAAATAAAAAAATATGAGAACCATAATAATCAAATGATCCACTTGAGAACTGAGTAAGTCTATGAACTATATAATCTCTAGTTATTTGTGGAGTGTCGTTTATATATTTAATCCCTTCAGAATTCAGAACTGTGTATTGACTTCCAAATGTAAAGTTTAAAACTGTGTTAAGATAGTTTAATAAATAATCATTATTGCTGACAATTAAAAATGAAATTATCCCAAATACTATTATTGAGAATATTAAATAAACCAAGCTTTTAAAATTAACTGCCCCATAGTTTATTGCCATTAATAAAAAAGCACTAATAACCATAATAACTCCAGTTTTTGTTAGGCTAAAAATTGCCGCTGCTGAAATAATAATAGCAATAACGTACTTTAATAAATGACTATTCATAATTCTTGGTGAAAAAATAGCAATTATGGCATAACCAGCAATTGAACCATAAATTGATAATGATCCTAGTAAGCTTCCATATCTTATATAACCACCTCTCATATGACTATCTGTAAACCATGAAATTTGTTGACTAAAATAAATCTGATATGCAATAGATAAAGCTGCAACGACATAACATAAAAGAATTATTCTTATTATTATAATAAAGCTTTTTTGTGATTCTAAAAGATTGACAAATATAAAAGCGAGAGTTGGCATTAAAAGTAGTCTTGGAATTCCAAATAAAGGGTTTACCTTTATATTTTCATATATAATGCTGTTTTCATCTCTAAAATCCTCCAAGTAAACAACATCATTATCCACAAAAACGAATGACCAAATACAAATAAAAAAAGTGAAATAAAAAAATAATTGAAAAAGTATTTTATCGTAATCAAAAATAAATAAGTTATTAATTTTTTTTAATAAGAGAAAGAAGAGTATTAAAAATATAATAATATAATATACTAATGAAATATTTCTTATTGCAGTAAATAAAATTAAAGATGTAACTAAAGAAATACCAATTAATATAAAATCTGTTTTTTGGTTACTCATAGTGTTAATATATACATAGAATTATTTAATTTAAATTTGTTTTGATTATAAGATAAAATAATGACTTCAGTTTTGTTATTTTAGGTGATTTGTTTGTAAAAACTTTTTTAAAGAAAAATTTAGATTTTTTTCTATTTCCAAGATTATAATATGCAATACCAGATGTATAGTTTATCCACCAAACATAAATATTTTTATTATTTTCAATAAATGGATTGATTATAATTTTTTTAATATTTTCTAAATTTTTTATTATTTGCTTTGGATTATCATAATTATCATCACCAATATGATAATTTCCTAAATATTTATTATATAAATGAATTCTTAAATTACATTTAGCAATTTTTAACCAAAGATCGTAATCTTCCCATCCAATTTTGTTTTTGTTTTCTGAAAAATAATTAACTTTTTTTAAACAATCTTTTCTTACTGTCACACTTGATGTAATAATAGTATTTCCATTTATCATTAAGTCTTCATATTGATTATTTTTCAACCTCCTACATTTACTTAACTTGCTATTATCTTTTTTAATGAGATAGCAATTATGGTAAATTAACTCTGTGTCTTTATATTTAGTGAATTCATTTATTATTAATTCAAGTTTTTTTGGAAGCCACCAGTCATCTGAATCTAAAAATGCAATATACTTACCTTTAGCATTTTGAATGCCAATATTTCTAGATTTTGCAATCAATCCCTCATTATTAATTTTTATAATTAAAATTTTATCTGATAACAAAGGTTCAAGAATTAGATCTGTTTCATCATTAGAAAAATTATCAACAATAACTATCTCCCAATTTGAAAAAGTTTGATTTTGGACAGAATTTATAGCTCTCTTGAGTAATTTAGCTCTATTAAATGTTGGAATTACTACTGATATCAGCGGATTTCTCACTTCTATTTATAGCCCTTACTATACCAATTTTTCTTTGTATCAGATTGTTTAAGCGTCTGTTTTCTTCTCTCAAATATTCCATCAATATATGCTCGAAGAATTATTACCCTATAAAATGTACTTATATAAAAAAAATAATATTTATCAGTAATTTCAACAAATTTTACCATTGGTTTAATAATAAAATTATTTAATAAAAGTCTCAGAAGAAATAATTGAAATTTTTTTGATAGCTTATTTTTAGGATTTTCTAAAAAGAAAAATGGCAAATTTGATGCTGCTGGAAAATTATATTTAATTAAATTTGGCATTGCGCCATATGAATAATGAAAATATTTCAAGCTATAACTTGAGATTGAATTACTAGTCTCATTATGAAACACTTTAATATCGGATTTAACTAGCTTAAATCCTGAATCAATCAATCTCCATGCCCAGTCAACATCTTCTCCTCCATAACCAATAATAAGTTCATTAAATAAAATTTTATTCTTTATAATGTATTTTTTTTTAAAACCTAGATTTCCTGTTACAATATTTTTATATTCAAGAGTATTATTTAAATCAATTAATTCTGCCTTTGTTCTATAGTTTCTAGAGTCTCTATACTTAAGATAATTACTTTTTTCTAAAAGGGTTTGATACGTTCTATACTGTCCACAAATAATTGTTTTATTATCAATTTTTTTAAAATATTTAAGGTATGATTTAATATAACCTTTAGTTGGAATACAATCATCATCCAATAAAATTATATATTCAAAATTTGATGATAAAATTCCAACATTTCTTTTCGTTGATACATTATTTTCTTTGCATTGAATTAACTTTATATTATTAATTTTTCTTTCATTTATAAATATTTTTAAATTCTCTTCAGTATCATCTGTACTATAACTATCACAAACTAAAATTTCTATATTAGTGTCTAAAATATCTTCAGATAAAATTTGCGAAATACATTCAATTAAAACTTTAGATCTATTCCAGGTTGGAATTATTATGCTAATATTTATTTCATTCATATTTATAAAAAGGATTTTTTACAAAATAATAATAATTCATAAATTATATCATCTAAACTATATGAATTAGTATTTGGCAAATCATTTAGTATTTTATCAATGTTAAAAGTAAATTCATTATTAGTCATCTTCTCATTTCCAAATATTACATCGATTTCATCCTGAAAGATTTTAAAATATTGGATTCTAATAATATTTATTAATACTTTAATTGAAATCGATGATCCAGAGCCCAAATTATATATACCAGAATATTTTTTTTCTGAGTTAATGAAATCGTGAATAACATTGTATAGTTGATAGATGCTAAAAAAATCTCTTAGTTGATTGCCATCACTTCTAAGTACAATTTTTTTATTTCTGACCGCTTGTTTACATGCGTCGTGTGCAATTAAATGCCAACACTTAGTCTCTATTGAGCTTGGAGCAGCGACCATATTGCTTAATCGCAATATCATTAACTCGATTTCTCTATCTTTTAACGTATCAGTGAGAATTTTCTCAGTTTCTAGGTGATTTTTTGCATACTGTAAAATTGGAGTTGGAGTTGTATCTTCTGCAACTTCATTAATTAAATTTTTGCCATAAACGTGAGCTGTTGATAAATATAGAAATTTTTCAATACTGTTTTGAATAGTAGCTTGAAGTAGATTATTAGTTACTTTTTTTATGTTATCTCTTATTTTATTTGTCGCGTGCTCAGAATCTTTTGAATTCATGGATGCAAAATGGAAAATAAATTTTACGTTTTTGCAAACTTCGACTACCTCATTTAAATCTAGAAGGTCAGTCTCATAAATTTCACAATCTTTTAAAGATAGTAATGAAATATTTTTTTTATTTCTTGTTGTAACTCCAACCTTATAACCTAATTTTTGAAAGTAAGCGGCAACTAGTCCACCAACATAGCCCGAGCCACCTGTAATCAGAATCATTCTTCCCAGATTTTCCAAGGAGCTGTATTATTATCCCATAATTCTGAAAGGTTTCTTTTATCACGTAGTGTATCCATACATGCCCAAAATCCTTTATGCTTTATAGCCATAAGTTCATTCATCTTCGATATCTTATCTAAGGGCTCTCTTTCAAAAATAGTATTATCGTTATCAATCAGATCTATAATTGATGACTCACAAACAAAAAATCCTCCGTTGATCCATGTCCCATCTCCAGGGGGCTTCTCAATAAAACTACTAACAAGGTTTTGATCATCAATCTCAAGAGATCCATATCTACCTGCAGGTCTTACAGCTGTCATTGTAATCTTTTTTCCATGTTTTTTATGAAAAGTTACAGTCTCTTTAATATTAATATCAGAAATACCATCTCCATAAGTAAGTAAAAAAGTTTCTTTTCCAATATAGTCTCGAGCTTTTTTAATTCTACCACCAGTCATTGTATTAAGTCCCGTATCTAACAAGGTAATTTTCCATGGCTCACTTATTGTGTTATGTATTTCTGTAGAGTTTTTAGCTAAATCTATTGTCACATTACTTTGATGTAAAAAATAATTAGAAAAATATTCTTTAATTAAATATCCCTTATAGCCCAGTAAAATCAAAAAATCGTTGTAGCCATAGTAAGAATAAAGTTTCATTATGTGCCATAAGATTGGTTTCTGGCCTATTTCAATCATTGGCTTTGGCTTAAGATCTGTCTCTTCACTTAATCTTGTACCAAGCCCACCTGCTAAAATTACTACTTTCACTTTCTTTACCCCCAATTAAAATTTATATCTTTTTTATTTTTACGCATCAACTCATCGTCACTATGAGGTATATCTGCAATGTTTAAAATGAGTGACTCCCCTTCAGTTTCTCCTCTAAAACCAACCCATAATTTTGGTGGAATTGTTAATCTAAAATTTTCCTTACTCGACAAAATAAATGTATCAAAAATATTTTCTTTATCTTTATCATCACAAATAACAAATTTAACTTTTCCGATTATTACAAATAAATTTAATGTCATTTCATTATGCATTTTCCAAGCTTTGACTGATTGATACTTTATTGCTGATATATATGCCTCCCCAAAGTCAGAGTAACCATTACTTTCTTTTTTTATTACATGAAAAATATTTCCTTGATCATGTTGTATAACTTTTTCTTTTGAAGTAAAAACACCTTTAATCATTTTATGACCATATTACATGTTTTTTTTTTGCTAACTTAGAATATTCTTCTACCTGACTCATCGTATAATCTAACATCGAGGTATTATTTTTTTTATAAAACTCTAAATACCAACTGGCAGTCATTCTTGCAGTATCTTCAAAAGATAACACTGGTTGCCATTTTAATAAATCAAAAGATTTAGAGCAATCAAGTTTTAGTAAGCCCGCCTCCTTCATTTGAGCCTCAACAATACTGACTTCTTTTTCCCATTTTGCATTTTCCCAATATTTAGCCATTTGCTCTATTAATTCTTTAACTGAAAAATCATTTTCTTCTGGAGGGCCAAAATTAAAGTTTTCACCATTTAGTTTCTGATTTTCATCTAATAAAGCACCTAATAGTAGATAACCACTGATAGGCTCCAAAACATGTTGCCAGGGCCTAGTAGAATTTGGATTACGTAATTTTAAAATTTCACTTCCTGACCATGCTCGTATTCCGTCAGGCACTACTCTGTCATTTGCCCAATCTCCTCCACCTATTACATTGCCCGCTCTACCCACAGATAACCTAACAAACTCAGAGTCATTAAAATAAGATTGGTAAAACGAATATATTATAAGTTCTGCCATACCCTTTGAAGCACTATAAGGATCTTTTCCACCTATTAAATCGTCTTCCTTATATCCACGTTTCAATTCAAAATTTCTGTAAACTTTGTCACTGGTAATCATTATGCAATTAATTCTTTTTTTGAAATCCCGAACGGAATTTAAAATATTTGCTGATCCAATAGCATTTGTTTTAAAAGTTTTTAGCGGTGAAAAATATGACTCTCTAACCAAAGACTGAGCAGCTAAGTTAAAAATATAATCTGGATTATATTTTTTTATTATTTCTCTAACTTTACTTTCATCCTCTATATTGAGCCTTAGATCAGTAATAATTTCTGTAAGATTATTTGCTTTAAAATTAGAGGGTTCAGTTGGAATTTCATTTGAAATTCCAATCACATTTGCGCCCAACATGTGTAACCATATTGAAAGCCAACTGCCCTTAAATCCAGTGTGTCCAGTCACAATGACTGTTTTATTTGAATATTTACTCTCAAGATTCATTAAATTGAAGGAATTAAAATATTAAATAATATTAAGTAAAAATCTTTTTAGCAAGTTCATAATCCTTCATATCATCTATTTCAGTCCAACGACATTCTTTAATATCAAGTCCCTCAGCATAACCACCATTTCTAACATAATCATCAATAGCAATCGTATAATAATCATTAAAGTTTTTAGGTTTAATATATTTTTCCATATACTTGATTAATATCTTGCAACCTTTTTTACTGAACTTGCCAATTCCAATAAAGTTACCACTGGCATCTTTTTTTTTAGTGGTAGTTATATTTTCAATTTTATTATTAATAACTCTTATCGGCATTGTGCCATCAAGGACTTCCTTACTGTAATATGCCATACAAATATCATTTTTTGATTTTGTTAAATTTTCAATTATTTCTTTTTCTAGAATTATATCTGCAAATGAGATAATCACTTCTCCAACTAATTTTTCTTTTACAGACCATAAGGTAAATAAATTATTTGTTTTTTTGAAATCCTCATATGAGATAATATTTATAGAAGAATCATTTTTAAATTCTTCAATGATCATTTCTTTTTTAAATCCCACAACAATTGTAATTTCACTAATCATCATATTTTTAAATTGGTCTACTAAGCGGCCTAATACAGTTCTACTTCCTATTTTTAGCAAGCTTTTTGGCTTATTGATTGTTAACGGATAAAGTCTAGTTCCTCTTCCAGCGGCTAAAATTAGTGCTCTCATTAATGAGAATAAAATGTTCTTATTCTTTGCATACCAAAAGCTGCCATTAGTATTCCTTCTTTTTCACCATTGCCAGAGTCACCAAAACCCCCAAATGGTGCAACTTCTGTTCTGTAGCTTGGAGGTCCATTAAAACTAAACTGTCCAACCTTCAAAACTTCTGAGGCAATTTTAGCTTTATTTGAATCACTGGTTATTATACCTCCTGCGAGTCTATATTTTGTATTTTTTGCAATTTCTAATGACTCTTCAAATGAGCTAGAGCGAATAATTGGACATACAGGTCCAAATGTCTCTTCTTTAACTAACTTCATTGATAAATTAACATTATCAACAATTGTTGGACTGTAGAGTGCGCCTGATCGAATATTTCCATATAAAAGGTTTGCACCTTCCGAAACCGCTTGATTAACTCTATTTTGTATTTCGGTGGCTGCCATCTCATCTATTACAGTTCCCATATCATTACTTTCATCATATGGATCACCATATTTAATTTTTTTAACTTCTGTAATTAATTTTTCTTTAAATTGTTCAGCAATCTTATTATCAACAATTACTCTTCTAATTGACGTGCATCTTTGTCCTGAATTTTTAAAACAGCCATTTAAAATTACATTTACTGCTTTATCAAGATTCCCGTCATCACAGATAATCAATGATGAGCTTCCACCAAGCTCTGGAACATATTTAATAAGAAAATGTTTTTTATTTACCATCATTTTTTTAATCTCAATGCCAGCCTTTAAGCCACCAGTAAAAGTAACCATATTTATTTCAGGGAATAATAAAATACTATCGAAAATTCTTTTGCCATCATCGCCTGTAATTACATTAATCATATTTTTGGGAAGCCCATTCTTGATGAGGGCGTTTACAAGAAAGATTGAAGATAAAGGAGTTTTTTCTGAAGGCTTTAAGACTATTGATGTACCTGCAATAATTGCTGGAAAGATTTTATGCGCCACTTGGTTCATGGGATGATTAAATGGAGTTATTGCAACTACTAAATCGAGAGGTTCTTTTATTACATTTAATTTTGGAGAGTTTTCATCATCAAAAATAAAATTTTCAGAAATATCACTATTCACTTTTGCACAACATTTTACTGCATATCTAGCACAATTTATTACTCTTCCCACTTCGTATATTGCATCTTTCAAAGATAAACCAGATTCTGACGTTATAATTTGTGCAAATTTAAATTTATTGTTCTCAATATATTTGGCTGTATCGGTTAAAATTGCTTCTTTATCATTTACAGATAAATTACAAGAAAAGCTTCGAGATTTTTCTAATGCTAATTTAATTAATTCATCATCAGCATTAACAACTTCCCCAACAATTTTATTATTATAAGGATTATGAATTTTTATTTTCTTATCAAAATTTATTTCACTACCATCAATAATCATAATAATTTCCTAATCTATAAATTCCCTATGCCATATTTCCACATTGATAAGCATCCATATTTTTTTTCCCCAAAAATCATAATCAAGATTTTGTGGATTATTAATCAAATTGCGAAGCTCTTTTTCTTTGAAAATATTTCTGTCTAAACATCTTTTATCTAATAAAATTTCTTTCGCAAATTCTATTAATCCATCATTAATCCAGTTATCTAAAGGAACTGGAAAACCTTTTTTCCTTCTATAGGGAATGATTTTTGGAAGTATTTCAAAACCAATCTTTCTTAAAATATATTTTGAAATATCTAATTTTTCAGAAAAATTAAAGCTATTTTGAAATAAGGCAAGCAACTTGTGAAATGAAGATTTCCACTTAAGTTTGTATTTTATAGGGATACTTGAAACGAATTCTATTAATTCATGATCAACAAAGGGAACTCGAGCTTCCACGCCAGCTGCCATTGTCATACTATCAAGTCTATCTAATAGACAAATAAGATGATTTTTTTGAAACATGTATAGATATTGATCATAGTCATTACCTTTATTTGTATATGCAAAATCATCAGACCAAAAATTAATTAATTCCTCATCATTTGCAATTTCATTTAGAACTGAGCTAGTAAACAAAGACCATTTTTCATCAAATGGTATCCAGTTATAAGTACTAAAAAAATAGTCTCTTTTTGAATTTATCTTTGTCCACTGATCTGCAAGTTTTCCTGCTCCAATTAACTTAAATATAATTTTTCCTAAAAATTTAGGGAAATATTTATTTACAATCTTAATCTTTTGATAATCAAATGGGGATCTTTGAACTCTTCCATATCCAGCGAACAATTCATCAGCCCCCTCTCCTGAAATAACTACAGTCGTGTATTCTTTTAATTTTTTTGAAATTCTATATAAAGCAATCTCGTGCGGAATAGAAAGCGGTGCATCCTTCTGTATGATCATTTTTTTTAGATCTTCTACGTAACTCTCTTTATTTAAATTTAGTGATGTATGATTTGTGTCACAAAAATCAGCTACTAAGTTTGCATACTTAGATTCATCGTATCCATCAGCGTCAAAACCTATTGAATAAGAATTTACTTTTGTGCTGCTTAATTTCGACATAAAAGCCACAATGATAGAGGAGTCTAACCCTCCAGATAATAAGGCACCTAAAGGTACATCACTTATTAATCTTCTCTCAACCGCTTTTTCCAATAAACTTCTAACTTTATCTAGATAGAATTTTTCTCCTTGATCATCTTTTTCATCTATAAATGGTATCTCCCAATATTTTTCAATTAAAAAAACATTTTTTTCTATTGTAATATGATGACCAGGGAGTAATTTTTTAATATCCTTAAAAAAAGTCCTATCACTAAATGTATATCTGAAAGTTAAATAAGAACTGATTGCTTTTAAATCAGCTTCTCTTTTAAATTCTTTACATGCTAATATAGATTTTATTTCTGATCCAAAAATAAAATTATTATTTACGAAAGTGTAATAAAACGGTTTAATTCCTAATCTGTCTCTTGCAATAAAAATATTATTTAATTCTTTGTCATAAATCACAAAAGCAAACATTCCATTAAATCTATTAACACATTCTTTGCCCCATAAATCGAAAGAATAAATAATTACTTCAGTATCACAGTTTGTTTCAAATACATAACCAGACTCGATTAATTCATTTTTAATTTTTTTGAAATTATATATTTCGCCATTAAATACGATTATGTATCTATTATCTATTGATGTCATAGGTTGGTGACCATGAGTAACATCTATGATAGATAATCTTCTAAAACCAAAACTGACATTTTCATCTTTAAAATAACCAGAGTCATCAGGTCCACGGTGTGCAATACAATCTGTCATCTTTTCAATTGGAAACTCACCAACTGAGTGTTCATTTAAATTTATGATACCTGCAAATCCACACATTTTTATTAAAATTTCGGTAATTTATTTAACTTAAAGAATAATTAATTATAGTCTATGAATTTAACAACATTTTGCATTAAAATTTTAGAACTTTCTTTAATACTATTTTTTTCTGTATTTAATATCAAATCTACTTTATTTGATGTCTCATACATTTCAGTTACTCCTGGAAAATTATCATATTCACCCTTTATTGCTTTTTGATAAATATTTTTCTGATCTCGTTCTATACAAGCCTTTAGACTACAATCTAAAAATACCTCAAAATAATTTGCTATCATTTTTCTATATACTTCTCTCCATTTTTTTTTTGCAGCTATGCCTGTTACCACAGCAATATTTCCCTTTGAGTTTTCTTCTCTTGCAATACTAGCCTTCAAAAGTCCCATTTCTTCGCGGTTATTAATATCATAATTATAATTAATTATTTCTTTTCGAATAATATCTCCATCAATCATTACGATATTTTTGATACCTATCTGCTTTAAGTCATCAATTAATTTAAGCGCTAGAGTAGTCTTTCCTGAAGAAGAAATGCCTGTTAACCATATTGTACCATTAATCATATTTCTACTTTTTTTTTAAGCTTTTAAAAATTAACTCAGATTTTATCCAATCATTTTCATTGTCTATATCTATAGCTCTCCAATTTGGTATCTCGATACACTGACTATAATTAAATATTTTGATTCTTTTTATCCATGAATATGTTTTCCCTAGATAAAATTGACCAGCATCATGAAAATATTTTTCATGGTCTTGTGTTCTTTTAGTTGAGTTCACTTTTATATCAAATTTTATTTTTTTATTTCTTATTCTAAAAGCTCTTTGAATCGGATGCGAATATTCCGAAATTGGTATAACAAACTCGCAATCATTTTTTTTTATCATTTTGAAAGCCTTTATTAAATCAGAAATATCCAATAGTGGTGAACATGGATACACGCAACAAATGTATTTTTCAATTTTTGGATTAATATTTAATTTATGTATCGTATCTGCAATAACAGTTTGAGTTGTTGTAAAATCATCTGATAATTCTTTAGATCGTATGAAAGGTATTTCTGCCCCACTTTTTTTTGATATCATCGCTATTTTTTTTGAGTCCGTTGAAACGATAATTCTGCTAAATAAATTTGAGTTAACTAACTTTTTTATTGTCCAATAAATCATGGGTTTATTATTAAATAAACGTAGATTTTTATTTTTAATTCTTTTACTTCCAGATCTTGCTGGGATAATTGCTATTGGTTTGATCATTAATTTTTAAATATTAGTTATACTGAGGAAGAAAATTTTCAGAAGCTGCTTGATGATATCTTGCTTGAGCTGATAATTTTGAAGTAATATTTGACTTATTGCTTCCAGAAGTATGAAGCACATTCATATGTATCAACATTACATCTCCAGGAGCAGTCTCAATACTTACTTCTTCAAATTCTTTACTATTTATTAATTTTTTATCAATTGTATATACAGGATTACCATTTGGCTTAATAATTTTTTTTCTCACTGTTTTACCTATTTTATTAGAACCTTTCTTAAAGATAACAGGCCCTAACTCTTTATTAATTTCACTCAGAGATACCCACACTGCTAGGGAATGATTGTCAGTTCCCATTGAATTATAATGAGAGTCTTGGTGCCATGGTAAATTTGAAATATCATCTCTTCCTGGTGATTGAATTCTAAATTTGTGATTATTTATGCAAATGAATGAATTATGGCAATGTAAGAGTCCATCAACTAATTCTGTTATCTTAACATCATTAAATAAATTTAAGATTGATTGATGAGAATTTATCACATCATTAATAAATGATATGTTATTTTCACTTATTTGCAGCAATTCAAAAAGGATCTCGTCAAGAGTTAATTTATCAAAATTATAATTTTTACTACTAATTTTTTCTAATCTAAGAATAGATACCTCTCTTATTTTATTTAATACATCATTAAAGTATTTTGAGTTTGAAAGAAATGAAGGCAAATGACAAAAGCCATCATTAGAAAATTTATCTCTTATGTTATTTATTTCGGACATCTATTTTTTTACTATATATCGTAACTCTCCTTCACCCCAAAGTTCATTTGAGTCTAAAGATTTACTAAATACAACAGTTTCAAGTTCTATTTTTCTACCTTTTTTCCATCTATGAATATTGTTAAATTTTAATTTTTTAAGAGATTTTTCGATTTTTTTACTTTTACAATGATCCTCAATGGGGACATACCAGCTATCTACAAAAATAGTTCTCCTCGATGGCATTCCGATCAAATCAAGTACTTTAATGGTATACTCTAAAGGTATTAACTTCATTACTTTCCTCATCTTTTTTCTAGAATTCCAAAAAATACCACCTGATCCATATAAATATAAAAATCCCATTCCAGATTTTTTCATCACTCTATAATATTCAGATAATCCTTTTTCCAAATTTCCTGTGTGATGCAATACCCCTTTGCAAAATACAAAATCAAACTCTTCATTTTTGAATGGTAAATTTAGCACAGAACCTTCTACAAATTTTACATTTTTTATATGATTTAATTTAGCGGTTTTTTTTGCAACTTCAATTCCCTCTGCGCCCAGATCAACACCTATTACTTTTTTTGCTCCTAAAGAAGCTAAAGCGAGAGTAAATCGTCCACTTCCACAACCCATATCTAAAATTTTTTTATTCTTAAAAAACTTGTAATCAAAATTATTCTTTTTAAAACTATCAATTAAAACTTTTCTTGAGTTAAGATAATTGCTTTTCATTCTCTCATTCCATAGCTTACCAAATAGATCCTGTGTTTTTAATTTTTTCTTATTTTCAAAACTTCCTAAATATTTTCTAATACTAGAAGAATTACGAAAGTAGGATCCAGTATTTTTAAATGAAAGCATTATTTTATTGTTATTTCTTAAACATTTTAAAATATTTTTTGCAGAGTCAGAATCATATGTTTCACTAATAAATGGGTCATTTGGATAAATTGTTCTGAAATACTCGTGCATTAAAATAACGACAATATAAGGATGAGATTTTGCTATTGATTTTCCTAATTTCAAAAATAAATCTAATTCTTTTTTTATCGCACTAAAGATGTTTTGATTTTTCATAAATATCTTTCATTCTTTTAAATTTTAATAATTAATTTTTTTTCTTATCGTTTTACGTTTTTTTGTAATATCTAACATTTTCCTATAAATAGAGCTCTCTTTTAAATCGTAGATTTGAGAAATATCCTGTATATCACATCCTATGACAAATCGTGTCTTATCAGAGTTGTTTGGTACTGATCTATGTAAAATTAATGGATTAAAAATAACAACTGGTCCTGGCTTGAAACTTAAAATATTTGACTCATAATTATCAATATTTTTTTTATTAATCTCAGGATAATATTTTAATTTATCATACTTAGGTTTAACAAATCCTAAACTTTGACTTTTCTTAAAAAGTTCCATTGACCCTCTTTCAACACTTACTTCACTTAAAGGTGCCCATATTTTAATAAATAAATTAGAATGATTGTTGTATATATCTTGGTGTAGCGGGTTATCAAATTTTTTTTCCCCGGGCAATGATACAATTAAAGCATTTTTTATAGATGGGGCTTTAAAACCAAGTTTTTTATATACATTTAAATCTTCCAATTTCTTATCAATTTCGTAAGCAATACTTTTTACGCTTTTCATGTCTTGCATTAAAGCATAATAAGTTTTCCTATTACTGTTTTTCTTAAAAAATTTGCCAAAAATGTCATTTTTTCCTGACATTTCTAATTTATTCTTATCGGGATGAATACTTTTTAATTCTTTATTAAATTGTGAAATTAGTTTTTTTGAAATTACATTATCTATTATAGTGTAACCATTATTCTTATATTCTCTAAAATCAAACATAATTTATTTAATAATAAAGCAAGGTGTAGATGAATAAGGAAACTTATTTATTGTAATATTATTATGTTTAAAAAAATCGTCTACAGCTTTTGTTTCACCTGGTACTTTAGCATAGTTATCAATAATTATTACACCCCCCTTACAAACTCTTGGAAATAATTCCTCTAAGGTTGTTACTGCTGGCTCATAAACATCGGTGTCCAAGTTTAATAGACTAATTTTAAGCTCTGGGTGCTCACTAATATAATCTGGTAACGTCTTTACAATATTACCTTCAATTAGTTCGATACCCTCATCTATACCTCTTTTATTTAAACTTTCTAGAAGTTCAGTTTTTTTTATACTAGATGAAATATCATTATGTAATTTTGTGAAATATTTATCATCATCATGACTTGTTTCAGGAAATTTACCGAAAGTATCAAATCCTATTATTTTTCTAGATGAATTATGTTCATATATATTCCTTAACATAGCAAATCTGCTAAAAGAAGCACCTTTAAAAACTCCAAGTTCAATAATTTCGCCAGGAATATTTATTATCTTCTTATAGAGCTCATTCTGTGCAATTATTTTTCCGATTCTTGATGCATCACATGATAAATAAAAGCTATTTTCGATATCAAAATTTTCTTGCGAACTCTTCATAATTTTTAACCTTTTCTATCAAAGTCTCTTGATAATCTTTTTAATACATTGAATCCTTCATTCGAAGATTTTTTTTTGATTTTTTCCATTTTTTTATCTCTTATTTTGATATCAAGCTCACGAGGGCAATTTTCTTCCTCTAATATTTTATTTGTATAACCTGTTTTTTCTGTTTTTAGATCAATGCATATTTTATTTATAATCTTTTCAGGATCTAATACTAGTTTATCAAACGATATTTTTTTTACCTTTTTTTTATTTAATTCCGACAGTTTATTATATTTTTGTTTGGAAACTTTTGTACTGTTTTCAATCATAAATATTATCTTGTCAACATAATTACTCTTAATATATTTTTCTTCCCACCCAAAAGCATAATAAGGAACAATCTTATTTTTATATTTATAAGTTATCGTAGCATTTCTAGGATTTTCTAAAAAAGTACTACTATATTTTTTATTAATCCATGAGTAAACTAAGTCTATGGGATGCCTTTCCATACAGTAAAATTTACTTTTCGGAAAAGCTCTAAGAAATATATCTACATGCATTAATTCATAATGTATCATCATATTAAATAAAATATTTTCTTTCTTTATATTTTTTATCGCCGTATCTCCCTCATTAGAATCTCCATAAATATCTTTATTTGATATAAGTCTTCTAAAATATTTTTTTGGATTTTCAGTTTTGAAAATACTCGTAAAATCAGTTGTCTTAAAATTAGTATTTCTTCCTATGAAATTATCATATGTCCTCAAATGAACAGCGTATTTTAATAATGTAATACATGCTTCATTTGATAATTCACCTAATCTAGTCATAATTGGTAACTGTTCAATTAAATGATCAACAGTTATATTTTCAGATCGTTTTAAACTTGAAATAATTCTGGATAAAATAATTTTACCTGATCTCGTTGACCCTGAAACAAAAACGATTTTTGATAAATCATTTTTTTTTATAAATTTCATTTTTTAATATTAGAAATTATGCTCACCACTTGATACTCCCGAATTATTATTTGAAACAACTGTGAAGGCTTGTAAATTTTGAGATTCACTTTCAACAGAATACCATAATGTATTATTATTTTTGACTTTTAACTTTTTACAAAAATCATTATTTACAGTTATTTTTTGCGAGGGCTTTATATGAACTTTCTTAGAGAAGATAATACCTTCTGTAGAATAAAGTGATAATTTACATTTTGACTCATCAGCTGGATGCTTGCCCAATACATGTAAAACAGTATCGTATTTGCTATCATATTGTGTCATTCCCCAGATATAAGATTTTTTATTATTAGGCTTGTAAATTTCGTCATTCAAAAGAGAAACGTTTATTGATGAATTAAAATCTGATTTAAACTTACCAATAATTAGCTGATGATTAACTCTAGTTGGAATTTTTTTTTCAGATTTAGCAATAACTGTATATGTGTCACTTTTTATCTTATACTTATTAAATAACATATTTATATTTACATCTAAATGATCACTAGACGGAGAAACTATATTACCAGCAAAGTACTCTTTATTTCTCACTTTAATATACACAGCTAGATTAGATCTGCCATTTATAGGATAAAATTTTATAGTATTTTGAAAATTATTAAAATATGGGTACTGACGATATGACGTAGAATTATCAAAGTTTTCATTTGCATTGCTACTATCATAATAAGAATGGTTAGCTGTAAAAAATTCATGCTTATTAGAGAACAATCCTACTAAAATCCTTCCAAAAAACATTTTTTGTTTTGGTTGTAAAACACGACAAAAATAAAATTGATTTTTAGTCTTAAGATATTTTTTAAGAGAGTAAAGTTTGCTTGAAAATGCTGGTAGATTCACATTTTCATAAAAAACTCTCTTTTTATTATCTTCAAAAATTTCAATTTTAATTCTTCCTTTTATTTTTTCTTGTCCAGTATGAAATATAAAACATGTACAAGATTCTTGAGTTTTAATAGCCTCAAAAGAACTTTCATAATTGATATTAGAATTAATTTTCATATCTTCATTAACATCATTAAGTATTCTGTTGTAACTATGAATTATATTTTTAGAATTTCTTGATTTATGTTGAATTATTACTGCTGGAAAAGGAATAAATAAATTTTTAGAGCTGAAAAATTCAGCTTGGAAGGATTCAAGATCATTAATATTTGAAAAAATACTTGAAAGATTAAACTCGTAAACTCTCTTATCTAAAATTTCTTCGTAATATGTATCTATTAATTTTCCACCATTTCCATATGCGGATAGCTTAATTGAAACAGCCTTGTTATTTCTTTTAATTAAAAAATGATTAAGAAAAGATATAATTGTATCATGACTATTAATTATAGGAATTAATAAGCTAGACCTATGAACAGAAAATTTTGATGGATCTCTGTGGTAAGCTATACGATCTTCTTGTACTTTTTTAAATGATTTCATTGCTAAAAAATTATTTCTCTTCTTTGTAAATTTTTAATATAAACTTTTTACCTTTATAATGAAAGAAAGCTGGAAACTTTGCATTATCAACACTTCTTAATAAATTAAACTGAGACATAATCGATTTTTTTATATTTAGTTTACTATCTTTTTTTGTTCTTTTTCTATAATAACTAGATGTACCAATTTGTTTTTTCGCTTTTAATTTATCTAAATTATTAATTAATTTCATACAACATTTTATTCTCTTTTCAGCCTGCATTTCTCTGATCTCAGAATATAATTCATGTCCTTTTAATTGTAAATTTTCTTTAAAATAGTAATCTCCGTCGTCAATTCTTTCATTTGCATCAAAAACTGTAAAAATAATTTTATTTTTTCCCTTTATTACTTGCCAGAATAATGGGGCCCAACCTTTACCTTTGGGTAAGTCACTTTCGTGAATAACTATATTATGATCACTAAGTCTTAGAAATTTTTTATCTACAATACGATAATAACTTAACATAAATACAACATTATATTTCTTTTTAATTTTTAAATGGTTATCAGAAATTTTAACCTGATGTCCAAGCTGTAGAAGCTTCTTAGATAACTCTCTCGCATATGTATAAAACCAATCATTTTTTTCTGTGAGTATTAATATTTTTCTTTTCATTTTAATTATTTATTTTTAATAAAAAATTACGGGCTTCACTTTCACCAGAACATAAATCTTTAATACGATTTATTTTTTTTTCATTTATAAGATTTTTTTTCACTGTCTTGAATTTATTAATTTTTTTATATACTGCGTTATAAAATTTATCATTATCAAAATTTTTTACTATATTTCCATTATAATTATCAATAATTAAGTCTGGCGCTAGTCCAAGTTCAAATGAGATAATATATAAATCATTTAAAAAAGCCTCTTGAACAGTTGTGGGGCCAAGATCATCCAGAGAAGGGCTTAACATAATATCAGAAGCTCTATACATCATGTTCATTTTCTTGGAGCTGTTAATAGTTCCAAGATGAACCCACTGAATATCGTTGTTTCTGACAGTAAAGTTGCCTTTATTACCATATGTCAACAAAACTAAATTTTTTAAATCAAATTCTGATTGTTGAAGCTTATCTATTATTTTATTTACCGTTGAGGCTCCCTTTCTTAAATCATTAAAATTTGCACAACCAAACAAAATAATTTTTTTATTTAGGTCCAGCTTTAAATCACTTCTTGCATAATTTTTTTTATAGAATCGATATCTATTCTTCTCTATACCAAAATAAATTAGATGAATAGAGTGGTACTTTTCTGAATAAATCTTTGATGATAAGATTCGTTTTAAAACATAGTTATTTGAAGCAACCCAAATACATGGGATTTCTTTTAGTGTTTGCAATTTTTTTTTATAGTTATAAGCCGAAAGTGACTTCAAATTATGGTGCTCTGAATTACAAATACCAGTTTTAAAACAATTACAGTCATAACTAAAATGATATCCTCCTGTAATCATTTCCATGTCAAGAGGGTGCATGATGATTTTTTTTTTATATAAAGTATGAATTTTATTAATATCTGAAACATTTAGTATATCTTGTATGCTATGCAAAACAACAATATCTACTTCTTTAATGAATGGGACAAGGTTTTTAAAATTAAATACATGATTATTAAAGTTAAATAGATTTTTAGGATTGTATTTAAGCTGATTTTTTAAACTAATGATTTTTGCTTTTAAAAGAAAGAATAAATCAAAGTAGATTTTTTTTTTATGAATGACTTTGTTTGATAATAGAAGTTTTATAACTTCCCCTAATGACTTACCAGAACTGATAGAAAAAGTATTTTTAGTACTAGTTTTTTTATACAAAACAAGCAATTTTGATTTGTAACCGAGTTCATTGAGTGCGTTGTTAAGTCTAAGAACTGCTTTTCCAGCTCCATCATAATCATTATTAGTTATGTGGAGTATTTTTTTTCCCATAGCTATATTAACGATTATTAAAGAAAGACTTTATCTCTTGGCATATATAATCAACTTCATAATCTCTTATATTATTGTGCAATGGAAGCCTGAGTATTGTATCCGACACCATATTAGTATTAGGAAAATCACTTTTTTTATATCCTAAGTTTTTACCAACTTTTGATGCATGCAGTGGAAAATAATGAGATGTAGTTTGTATATTTTTTTTAATGAGATATTTTCTTAATTCTTCCCTAATTTTTTTGCTTTTAAGAAATATGCACATTGCATGGAAATTTGAATTAAAATTTATTATATTTGCTGTATAAAAAATTTTATCACTTATTAGTAAATCTTTTAAGTTATTAATATATCTATTAAATAGTTTTTTTCTCTTTCTCGTATTTTCATCTACATATTTTAATTGTGCATATAAGAAAGCAGACTGTAGTTCTGTTGGGTAGAAACTTCCTCCTATTTCAACCCAAGAGTAATTTTTTTTGAGTTTCTGAAGCATATCAATTCTATTTGTCCCTCTGTCACGTATATAAATTGCTTTTTTATAATCAGCAGGATTCTTTAATACTAAAGCTCCTGACAATCCTGCATGAATATTTTTTGTTTCGTGAAAAGAGAAGCACCCAAATTCTCCGAATGTTCCTAGTGACTTATTTCCCAAAAAACAATTAAACCCTTGCGCCGCATCTTCAACTAGTCTTAGTTTATGTTTATTACATATTTTTTGAATTTTTTTTATTTGTGCAGCAAATCCTGCATAATGAACAACAACAACTGCGCGGGTATTTTTATTAATCTTATCTTCTATTTTTTGGGGATCAATCATTGCGTTAGATTTATCAACATCAACAAATCTTACTTTAAAACCAGCCCTAATAAATGCTGCAGCAGTTGATGTGAATGTATATGAGGGAATTATAACTTCATCATTTTTTGTTTTTTTTATTATTAAAGCAGACATCTCTAATGCAGAAGTGCAACTATCAGTTAGTAACACTTTTTTATCTGAAATTTTTTTTGCTATAGTCTTTTCGCACTTTAATGTATACTTTCCATTACCATAAAATTTTTTTATTTTGAATACATCCTTGATATAATTAAGCTCTGTGCCAGTCAGATAGGGCTCGTGAAAATTTATTTTTTTTTTCATATTTTAACTACATCTAAAATATATTTTCCATAATCAGCATTAGATAACTCTTGTCCGTGTTTAATTAGTTCTTTTTTAGAAATCCAATTATTTCTAAACGCAATTTCCTCTAAGCAAGCTACTTTAAGTCCCTGTCGATGTTCAATAGTTTGAATATACTGCGATGCATCTAAAAGGCTTTCATGAGTTCCAGTGTCTAGCCATGCAAAACCTCTTCCAAACTTTTCAACATAAAGCTGATCTATTTTCAAATACTCTTTATTTAAATCAGTGATTTCGAGCTCACCCCTTTTAGAGGGATTTATATTATTTATTAAATTTAGAACATTATTGTCATAAAAGTATAAGCCTGTTACCGCAAAATTTGATTTTGTTTTTTTTGGTTTTTCTATGAGAGTTTTAACTTTATCATTTTTAAATTCAACCACCCCATATCTTTCAGGATCTTTTACCTGATAACCAAAGATGGTTGCGCCTGTTTTTCTACTTATTGCAGTTTCTAATTTTTCAAATAGTCCTTGACCATGAAATATATTATCCCCAAGAATTAGACAAACATTACTCTTGCCTATAAATTTTTTTCCTAGATTTATTGCACTTGCAATACCGTCAGGTTTTTTTTGTATTTTGTATTGAATTCTGACTCCAAAGTCTGATCCATTACCAAGAAGTTGTTTATAATTACTAATATATTCTTTAGAGGTAATTAATAATATTTCTCTTATACCTGCAAGCATAAGAACGGAAATAGGATAATATATCATAGGCTTATCATAGATATGTAAAAGTTGTTTTGAAATTCCTTTGGTAATAGGATAAAGCCTCGTTCCAATCCCACCTGCAAGGACTATACCTTTCCAATTGTTATTCTTCATAAGTACCAAGTCTTCCTAAATCATAACTTTTTTTAGTTATGCTGAGAATCCAATCTTTGTTTTTTAGATACCACTTAATTGTTTTTTCCATACCACTTTCAAAAGTTTCAAGAGGACTCCAATCGTAATCTCTTTTTATCTTACCTATATTCATAGCATATCGCTTATCATGTCCAGGCCTATCCTCTACAAACGTAATCAATTGAGAATAATTATTAATTTTTTCCGAAGGGGAGAGCTCATCGAGCATTTTACAAATATATTCAACAACTTGCAAATTGGTTTTTTCACAATTACCTCCAATATTATATATTTCACCAGAATTGCATCTTTGAAATATTCTAATTAGTGCATCCGCATGATCTTCTACATAAAGCCAATCTCTAATTTGTGACCCACTTCCATAAATTGGAATACTTTCATGAGATAAACATTTTAAAATTGTAAGTGGAATAAGTTTTTCAGGAAACTGAAAAGGCCCATAATTATTCGTACAGTTTGTTATTACAGTGGGTAGTTTATATGTTTTATTCCATGCTCTTACAAGATGGTCAGAGCTAGCTTTGCTTGCACTATAAGGTGAGTTAGGTTTATAACTTGTACGTTCCTCAAATTTTTTATCGTTAATATTTAATGATCCATATACTTCATCTGTTGATACATGATGAAAGATAAATTTATTTTTTTCAAGAGAGCTTAAGCGGCTATAATATTTCCTTGCAATCTCTAATAAGTTATAAGTACCAATTATATTTGTTTCTATGAAACTGAATGAATTATCAATTGAACGATCAACATGAGATTCAGCTGCTAAATGGATAATTTTATTTGGCTTAAACTCACCTATAATTTTTTCTAATAGTTTGTAATCACATATATCGCATTTAATAAATTTATAATTTGGATTAGAATTTAGATCTTCAATTGAATTTAGATTAGAAGCATATGTTAGTTTGTCTAAATTCAATATTTTATATTCTTTATATTTTAATACTTTTCTAATTAAAGTTGATCCAATAAAGCCTGCTCCTCCTGTTATAATTAATTTCATTTATCTAAACTCAATTGTGTTAATTTTTTTAGCAATTATCTCATATGATGTTAACGCATTATCTTTGCCTATATTTTCCAAGAAATACTTTTTAATAACAGAATCTGTATCGTTAATATTATTTAAATTTTCATCTAATTCTTTTTCAGAATAGTTTTCAATATTTAAAGGTCTAATATTTAAATACTTTGATACATAGTGTATTTTCATTTTTTTTTCTTTTTTAATTGTAGAGTCAAAAATCATAAGGGTTGGTTTTTTATTAACAATTGCCTGATTTAAAGCAGAGGAATTATGTCCAATAATTACATTTGCATGTTGGATTAATTCAGCTGTCTTCTGATAAATTATTTCTCTATTGTAAGGATTTTTATCATAAATATATTTTCCTGAAGCTGCCACAATTATTTTAAGATTCATTTTTTTTTCAATGAGATCAAAAAAACTTTGAAGATTGCCAATATATTTTTTTATATTATTTGATCTATAATTCTTATCTCCATGATTCATACTATAATCTGGTGAAGTAAATATTGTATCATCAACAAATACTCCATATTCAAATCCAATTAATCTTTCTTTTTTTGTCCAATCAATTTCCACAGATGGTATACTTAAGAAATCAGATGCTAACGTTTTTTTCATCCACATTTGTCTTCCAGCAAAACCTGAACTTGCCACAAAAAGAGGTTTTTGGTAATAATCTGTATATTTATACAAATAGTTTTTTATTCTATTAAGAACATTATATCGCATGAAAAAATTCTCATCACTAAATGAGTCAATAAATCTTTTTAACAAATAAGAGGCATATTTCGTTTTACTATCAAGTAAATATTTCTCTCCATGAAATCCAACAACGCGTGGTCCAACATAATAATTAGCATTAATTTTTTTCAGTAATCTTCTTAACCAGAAATCATCATGATTTGCAAAATCAAGAAAACAAAATATTATATTGTCATCAATTTCATATAATTCTTTTTTAACATCACTCTTTTTATAAAAAATTTTTTGATTTGGTGGTTTATACGAAAGATACTTATTATCGGAAAAGTATCTTCGTATTTGAATCGAAGAATAATAGATTCTATCTAGATTCCAAAATTCCACATGGAATCCATTGTGCAAGTACCATTCGAGATTAACCTTATCTGCCCAAACTTTTGCTAATGGAGTTCCATTAAGAAAAATAATTTTCATAGTCTTATAGTTTAGTTTTGGCTTGAAATAATATCAAATGTAGTTTGAACCACCTTTTGAATTAATTCATCAGTTAATCCATAATAAATTGGCAAGCTTAACGCTTCTTCATAATAGCTTTTTGTATTCGGGTAATCATTTATTGAAAATCCTTTTGACTGATAATAAGGATGCATTGGGACAGGTATATAGTGGACTTGAGTTCCTATACCATTCTCAAACAATTTATTCATTAATAGTCTTTTTGATAGTTTAATCTTGTCAAAATTAAATCTAACAACATATAAATGATGAGAACTATAATTTCTTAGCTTGAGCTGTGTGCGTTTGATCAAATCTTGATCCTTAAGCTCCTGATCATAAATTTCAGCAATTTCTCTCCTTCTTTTAATAAATTTATCAATTTTTTTTAATTGACTGATAGCTAAAGCACTTTGTATATCAGTGATTCTATAATTGTATCCTAGTGACTGCATTTCGTAATACCAAGGATTTAGTTCGCCATCATTAAATGCTTCTTTTTTATTCTTAATCATGTCGTCACCTTTGCTTATCCCTGGTAAATCAAAGTTGCCTTTTAAAATTCCGTGACTTCTAAGGAGTCTCAGTTTTTTAGCAAAATCAATATTATTTGTTGTTATTACTCCTCCTTCACCTGCTGTAACGCCCTTGACAGGATGTAATGAAAAAGTTGTCATATCTGAAAACTTGCAACTTCCAACCAATTCACCACTTTCATAGCAAGTTCCCAAGGCATGTGATGCGTCCTCAATAATAATCATATTTTCTTTCTTTGAAATTTTCTGTATTTCACTTAATTCACAAGGAGCTCCTGCAAAGTGTACGGGCATGACTATCTTACAATTATCTAATTGTTTTAATTTATCAGTAAGATCCGAAATGCTCATATTCAATGTATTATTATCGATGTCGCAAAAATATGGTGATGCATTAAGGTATTCTGCTGCATTTGCGCTAGCAACGAAAGTATTCGCTGAAGTAATAATTTGATCACCAGATGTTAGTCCCACAACTTTACAAGCAAGATGTAGTGCTGCTGTGCCACTAGAAACTGCTACGGCATATTTTGCATTGACTTTTTTTGCAACTAAATTTTCAAATTCCTCAATTTTAGGGCCTTGAGTAAGCATTCCATTTTTTAAGACTTCTACAACGGAGTCGATATCATCTTGATCTAAAAAATGTTTTCCATATGGTATAAAGTTACTATTTGACATTTTTATCTATTTGCATTTCGCTGAATGACATCTTCATAGCTTCCAGATTCAGCTATTTTACCATTTTCTATTCTGTAAATTCTATCACAAAATTTAAGAGTGGAAAGTCTATGTGCAATTATTATAATTGTCTTTTCACCCTTAAAACTTTTTATCTCATTCATAATTCTTTCTTCAATTTCATTATCTAATGCACTAGTTGCTTCATCAAAAATCAATATATCTCTCTCGTGATACATAGCTCTTGCAAGAGCTATTCTTTGTCTTTGACCGCCTGATAATCTAATACCATTTTCACCTATTATTGTTTCTACACCTAAATTAAGGTTTTTAATCATACTATCTAAATTGGCCTTCTTAATAACATTATCAAACAATTGATTATCATTATTATTAATATTTTCATCTAAAGTAATATTTTGAAGTAAAGTATTATCAATAATGAATATTTCTTGTGGCAGATAAGCGATTTGAGATTGCCATAATTTAATATTATCCTCAAAATTTTTATCATTATAAATTAAATTACCTTTACTTGGTTTTAATAAGCCGAGAAGAATATCAACGAGTGTTGTTTTACCTGATCCAGTGGGACCAATGATCCCGATAGTTTCTCCTTTTAATATTTTTAAATTTACATTATTGATAGATATATTTTTTGCTCCTTCATATGTAAAACTTAAATCTTCTAATTTAATTGATTTAAATTTATCAAAATCTTCGAAATCTCTAATTACTTTAAAATCGCCTTGTTCATTATCATTTTTCACATTATCTATATTGGATATATCATTATATAAAAGTTCAACAGCATTTTCCCCAGATCTAAGACTATTAATTGATGTAATGATTTGATTTGCTGAAGGTGCAAGTCTAACGGTGGCTGCTCCAAATAAAGCTAAGGTTGATAAAAGTGATACTGTTTCGATATTTGAATAAATAGTAATCATAATTATGATTACAATAAAAAAAATTAAAATGAATTCTAAAAAATATCTTGATGACGTTATGATTAAATTTGATTTAATAAAAAACTTAGCATATTGCTCAGCATTAAATTTAATTTTTTTATAAAAATAATTTTCTTTGCCAAGGACTCTTATTTCTTTAAACCCTGATATACCTTCATTTACAGCTTGTATTTGATTTGTGCTATGTATATTTCTTAATTTTCCGTATTTGATTAACACTTTTTTAAAAAGAAGATCGTATAAAAGAATCGAGCCTAAGACAATTGTAACTAATAAAAAAAGAATTAGTGGATTGTTATATGCTAATAATAGGAATATAAAAAGTATAAGAATTGTTTCACTAAGAATTCTTAAGTAAGCCTGTACTAGTAGCGAATATAATGATGTTAGTACATTTATGCTATAAACATATTCAGAACTATTCCTGCGTGTAAAATCTGAATAAGACATAATTTGAAAAGATTTCATTAAAAAAGTAGACAATCTAACGCCCTGATAAGCTGAAAACTTTAGAATGTACCGATTAATTATTACAGATAGTATTCCCTTAATAAAAAATATCATCACGATCAATACACCCATTAAAGTTACTAATTGTTTTTTAGATATATCGAATTGGTAACTTTTAAAGAAACTTATCAAAAAGGAACTTATTGAACTTTCTTGCTCAATAAGTAAAGCGGCGTAGGGAACAATTAATCCTAAACCAATAATATCTAATGAAGAAAGAAATATAAAAGACAAGACTAAGAACGGAACTTTACTAAATTGACTCCCTAATAAAAAAACTATTTTTGAAATATTTGAAGTTGCTTTTTTAGTCATACTGAATTAATTATTTTACAAATAGGTCTCAAATATTTCTTTTCTTTTCTTTTCTTGTTAAGTACCTAATAAATTCTAATTTATTACCTATAGGTTTACTTTCAGGTCTACCTAAGTTACTTCTAAAGTCTGTATTTAATCGAATTTCAATAAATATTTTCCCTTTTTGTTTAGATATTTTTTTTAAGACTGATTGTAATTCTATCGAATTTTCACACCTATAAATATAGTCATATCCACATGCATCTGCAATTTTTAAAAAATCTATCTTAAATCCAGCAGTTGGCTGATCACCAACCGAACCGTGAACACCATTATTAAGTATAAAATGTGTTAAATTTAAATTTGAATTTGTTCCAATTGTTGATAAAGAACCAAGATGCATTATAAGAGATCCGTCTCCATCTAAACAAATTACTTTCCTCTTTTTATTTTTAATCGCAATTCCCAATGAAATCTGAGACGCATGACCCATTCCACCTACAGTAAGAAAATTAGCAATCTTTATTTTAGAAGATTTTAAATATTCATATAACTCCCTTGAAGCCATTCCAGTGGTACTAACAATCACATCATTTTTACTTAGTGAGTCGACTATTTTTTTGATTACTTCCTCTCTACTTAATTTATATTTACTTTTAACCGAAAAAAGTTTTACATCCTCTTCTAAAGCGTCCTTAGTAAGCAACAACGCTGCAGGGGAAACATTTTTTTGTATCTTTTTTATAAAATTTTTAATTTCAGCTGGTTTAGTCTTTTTGCTAACTAATAGAAAAGGAATATTCATAGAGTTAAGTATCCTTTTAGTAACTGCTCCTTGAGCCAAATGTTGAGGCTCGTCATGAATTCCAGGTTGACCTCTCCATCCAATTACCAAAAGCATTGGAATTGAATAAACTTTCTTATCTGCTAGAGATAAGATTGGATTGACTGCATTTCCGAGCCCAGAATTTTGCATATAAACCAAAGGTATTTTTTGAGTTGCTAAATTATAACCAATAGCTATTCCAATTGCAGAGCCTTCATTAGCAGAGATGATATGGTTATTTTTATTTTCGTGCTTTGTAATATATTGTATAAATGATTTTAGTAATGAATCTGGTACTCCAGTAAAAAAATCAATTTTATTTTGTTTAAGAAGATTATAAAATTTAGAGGTCTTCATAAAAATAGTATTATTTTAATGGAATTAAATTAATAACATCTTTTATTGACATTAAAGATTCTTCTAATTCTTTTGACCTCTCATTCTTTAATATAGACTCTACTACATTTTGCATAGCGGGGTACGAAGCTCTTAACATATGATTTGCATAAATCACGATATTAAATCCTAAATTTACTAATTGATTTTCAGTAATTGAATTATAACTTGTTGGCACTGCAACAAGATACGTTCTACCAGATAGCTTGTTATACTTATTAGCAAACTCCTCAATTTCTTTTGTATCTTTTTTTCTACTATGAATCATTATTCCATCTGCGCCCGCAGCAATATATTCTTTTGCCCTTAATAAAGCATCGTCAATACCTTTTTCAAGGATAAGGCTTTCAATTCTTGCTATTACCATAAAATCGTTTGTAAGTTGCGCAGATTTAGCAGACTCTAATTTTATACAAAAATTTTCAATCGTTTCCTGTTGTTGCTCGGTCTCATTTCCAAAAAGAGAATTTCTTTTAAGGCCAGATTTATCTTCAATAATAGCTGCAGAAACTCCAACTCTTTCAAGGTTTTTTACTGTAAATGCGAGATGCTCATTTTTCCCTCCAGTATCTGCGTCATAAATCAGAGGCTTAGTAGTTACTTCAAATATTTCATTTATTGAATTCAGTCTTGAGGATGAATCAACTGCTTCTATATCAGGTTTTGCTCTTGTTGCGGAGTCTGTAAGGCTGCTTGACCAAAAAGCGTCTATTTCTCTTTGAGTTCCATCTTTTTTTGTATAGCAAGTTTTCTCTATAATTAAAGCTGATAGAGGCGAATGAGTCTCTAGGACCCTAACTATCGACTTAGCTTCTAATAATCTTGATAAAGAAGATCTACGTATATCACTCGTTGTACCTAAGAATGTATTATTTTTGTAAAATTGATTATTAGATTTACTCTTATAATCAATTTCAACCAGTTTACCATTCCATTCTTTTGCTATTTCAATTATTTCTTGTCTAACATTTTTTAAGAAATTATTCTTCCAAACATCTCCATGAATAATAAAATTAGGTTTTAAACTTTTTAGGTTTTTTGAATAGCTTACTGAATCTTGAGGAATAATTTTATTGATTCCTTTTATACTTTGCAAAACATTTAACCTATCATCGTAACTCATGAATGGTAATTTTTTATATGATCCGATAGCTTTATCTGTAAGTAGGCCAACTGTTAGTTCACCCATTTTTGATGCTTCATTGATTAAATAGATGATACCAGAGTGAACAACTTCAAGGCTAAGTGCCATATATACTTTGGGAATTTTATTCACTCTGTAACAATATATTTATTAAAAATAAACATACAAGAATTTTATAGAGGATACTGAGATTGGTTGCGGGGGTAGGATTTGAACCTACGACCTTCAGGTTATGAGCCTGACGAGCTACCAGACTGCTCCACCCCGCGACAATTGTGTCATTTTATTAAACTATACTGTATTAAATTACAATAAAAAATAAATCTAATCATCATCTTACTTTTAAGCTAAAAACATATACACCTTTTGAATAAGGCATCAAAATGATATTAATTTTCTTAATTTAATTGAGACTTAATATTAAGTAATTAAATTTAATATTCAATAAAATCTTGTTAAGTTATTGTCAGCTTAGATTCATATTTTTTTATTTACTAACAAATTCTAAATTATTAAAATTAATTTAATTAGATTTATAAACAATCTTATTATATAAAAGAGGGAGATATAAAAAATTTATTAAAATGTTATGAATAGCGAGTATTTTAGTTTTGAAAAGCTTAAGATGCCACTTGGTGATGTATCAGTTTGTAATTATACGGGCTGGAGTGGGTTGGAAATTTTTCAATTCTTAATTCCTAAGGGAAAGAATATTACTAGTTTAATGATTAACGATTTCAAAAATGACTTAGTGAATAAGGAAAAAATATTTTTTACATTTGATGGTGACATTGAGTTACAGTCAGAAGAGTTTAATCTCACACTAGAAAGATTTGATGCAATTGATTTTAAAAATGAACAGGAATATAAATTCAATTCTTTAGAAGATGTAAGTATTTTTATGATTAGTTCTAAAAAATCAAAGAAAATTGATGAGAAATCAATTGCTTTCAATTTTATGAAAGATGTAGAAAAAAAAGATTTGTGGGGAGGACAAATAATTTCAAGGCCTTATGAGGGTAAGGAATTAACGTTGGTACTATTTGAACTAAAAGAAGGATTCAAATTTAATGACAAAGGTCATCCAAATCAGCAAATCACTTGGTTAGTCGATGGAGAAATGAATTTTTACTCAGATAATAAAGAACAATTGCTAAATACAGATATAGGAGTCAGTATAGGGCCTAATCATTCTCATGGAGGTGTTTCAAAAGGCGCAATGGGATTTGATGCTTTCTTTCCAAAAAGAGTTGAGGAAAAATATAAAAATATTTAGGATTAATTATGATTTGTGGGCTTTTAGTAGGTAGAGGAGGAAGTGTGGGTTTCCCTAAAAAAAATATTTATCCATTACTTAATAGACCATTAATGTCTTATCCTTTATTAGCAGCAAAAAATTCGAATTATGTAGATGAAGTATATGTATCAAGTGACTCAGAAGAAATATTAAATGTTGGAAAAGATTTAGGAGCAAAAACTATCTCGAGGCCACCTGAACTTGCAACAAGTGAGGCTACAATTGAAAGCGCATTTTTGCATGGATATGAATATATTAAAAAAAATTGTGGTCAAGAAATTGAACTTTTAGTTATACTAATGTGTAATGCAGTTTCAGTTTTACCAAAAACCATTGATAGAGGAGTTGAAATATTAAGGTCAAATAAAATTTTTGACTCTGCGGTTACTGTATCAGGATACAATATGTTTTCACCAATAAGGGCAAGAAAAATTACTGAAGATGGTTCACTTGCTCCTTTTGTACCTTTTGAAAATTTTAATTTTAAAATTGATTCAAATAGACAAAAACAAGATATTGTTTATTTTCACGATTGTGGAGTTTCAGTTGTTAGGCCTAAGTGCATTGAAGAAATAGATGATGGCTTACTTCCGCAGAAGTGGATGGGTCAAAAAATATACCCACTAACTCAAGAAGGGGTTTTAGATGTAGATGTTGAGCAAGAGATGCCCTTGGCTGAATTTTGGCTTAGAAAAAATGGTTTTTCTGAAACCACTCTTCCTTACAAAATAAAAGAAAATTGATAGAAACAAATAAAACTACTTTTTCTAAAAATGTTTTTTTTATTTATTTTATAAATTACTATATATTTGTAAGGAATATTTTTAAAATTTCATAATATAAATGACTATAAAAAGATTAACATTATTGGATTGTACATTAAGAGACGGTGGCTATTATAATAACTGGGATTTCTCAAAAGATCTGATCGAAGATTATCTAAAAGCAATGTCATCAGCTAAAATTGAGTTCGTTGAACTTGGCTTTAGATTTTATAAAAAAGATATCTATTTAGGACCTTGCGCATATACAACTCCTTTTTTTTTAGAAAGTTTAAATATTCCAAAAGATTTAAAGATTGGAATAATGATTAATGCCGCTGATATTGTGTCAAACAAATTATCAAAGACAGACATAGATCATCATTTTTTTCAATTTTCGAATAAGAATAAAATTGAATTTGTCCGTTTTGCTTGTCACCTTAAAGAGGTTCCAAATATAATTCCTTACTGCAATAAATTAAAAAAAATGGGCATAATTGTTGGACTTAACCTTATGCAAATATCTGAAATTAACGATAGTGACCTTGAAAAAGTTTCTAAACTAATTTCAAAGTCAGAAATAGATATTTTTTATTTTGCTGACAGTTTAGGTAATTTAGAGCCAAAAGATATCAAACATATTTACAATACAATAAGAAAAAAGTGGAAAAAAAATATTGGGTTTCATGCTCATGATAATATGGGAAGAGCACTTATCAATTGTGTTGCTGCAGTAAACAATGGAATTAATTGGATTGATTCAACTGTAACAGGAATGGGTAGAGGCGCAGGAAATGCTAAAACAGAACTAGCTTTACTAGAATTTTCAAAATTTTCAAAAAAAGGTAGAGACATTTCCTTATTATTAAAATTAATAGACGAAACATTTGTTCCTATGAAAAATGAGTATGGATGGGGTTCTAATCCATATTATTACTTAGCTGGACAATTTAGTATACACCCAACGTACATTCAAAGTATGCAAAATGATCTTAAATTAAGTTCAGAAGAAATATTAACAGCAATTGAGAACCTAAAGAAAAGAGATGGTAGGGTTTTCAATAAAAGCTTTATTGAGACTGGAGATAGTTTTTATAACAAAAGATCATCAGGAACATGGGATCCATATAAAGTTATTAAAGGTAGAGATGTTTTGATTATTGGTTCAGGTCCTGGTTCAATAAATCATTCAAAAGCAATCGAAAATTTTATAAAAAAGAAAAAACCTTTTGTAATTGCTCTAAATACACAAAAAACTATTAATGAAAAATTAATCAATTTAAGAGTATGCTGCTACACTTTAAGGATAATGTCAGATACAAAAGAATTTAAGAAACTTTCACAACCATTAGTTTTACCTTTTGATAGCTTGCCTTTACACCAAAAAAATAAATATAAAAAAATTAAAATTTATAATTATGGTCTTGAAATTAAAAAAGACAAATTTAAATTTATGAAAAAATCCACTATTACGCCTAATTCACTAACAATTTGCTATGCATTATCGATAGCAAATAGTGGTAAAGCAAAACAGATTTTTGCATCGGGATTAGATGGATATAAAATTGGCGATCGAAGAGGGATAGAAATGGAAGATACTTTAAAAATTTATAATGGATTAAAAAAGAAATCAAAATTAATTGCAATCACTCCTACACGGTATAAGATAAATAGTACTTCCATATATGCTTTTTAAATTTAAATCTTTCTCTTTTTAAATTTCTTTACATCTTTAATTATATTAAGAAGTCCATATTTAAGACTAACTTTTGGCTTATAAATTTTTATCATTTTTTCTGTATGAGCATATGTTCCAAATACATCTCCTGAATGTGATGGTAAGATTTGAATAGCTTTTTTGAAATCTAAATTCGTAAGTTTACAAATTAACTTCAGTAGTTCGTTGACAGTTATTTTTTTTCCAGTGCCAACGTTAACTGTTATACTTTTATTGTATTTTATAAATCTAATATATGCATTTGTGACATCAGAAATATAAATTAAATCTCTAAATCTTTCTAATGAACCTGTAACTTTAATTTTTTTATCAAAGATTGCATAATAAGTATATATCGAAACCATTCCCTGTTTTAAATTGTCATAACTTTGTCCAGGACCGTATACATTAAAAAGTCTAGTGATAATTGGTATAATACCATATTTACTAAGACTTTTAATCATCCTTTCACTCTCAACCTTAGTCTTTCCATAAATAGAGTCAGGTTTCAAAATTTCATTTTCACGAAGGGCTGATTTTGATGACTTGTATACAGCCATTGATGAAGAAAAAATAACTCTTTTTGGCTTATAAGCTTTTGCCCAATTACAAAAATTTAGAGTACCCAAAAAGTTTGTCTCAATAGCTTCCTTAAAATTTTCTTCACAAATTCTAGCTGATGCTTGCGCCGCTAAATGAAATACTGCTTCATATTTAAATTTAAAAATTTCAAAACTTTTAGGATTTTTAATATCACCTTTAAAATAAATAATATTTTTATCTTTAATTTTATTTTTTATATTCTTATCAAGAATATGTATCGTAAAATTTTTTTTAACTAAATCTAAAGCAAGATTAGTGCCAATAAAGCCACATCCTCCAGTAATTAATATATTTTTTTTCTTATTCAAATTAATAAATACTTATTGATTATTATCTAATGTTGTTTTTATTAAACTTTTTAAGATACTATTATTTTCATCAAATGCACATGTATAATCGGCATATTCATTTAATATATTTTTCCAATTTTGTTTAGATAATTTAGATATACTCTCCAACATGCTCTCAACATTTTGGTAATTAAAGTTGTTTGAGAAAAAGGGACCTTGTAAATTTTTAACAAATGGCCATCCTAAATTTGAGCCTAAGATTTTATCTTCTGAAAAATACAATACTTTAAAACCTCTACCTAAGGCTTCAGATCCTAATGTTGAACTTGGGCTAACTAATACATCTACTTTTGATAAATTATGATAACTATCTAATTCATGTTCTTTTAATAAATATTCGAAGTCATAGTGTTCCAAGATCTTTTTATAATATTTTTTTTCTTCTTCTAGCCATATAGGTTTACTTGTTAGTATCATTAATTTTTTGTTAAATTTTCTGCAATATTCTGCTGTATTACAAAGTAATTTTGATGAAAATTTATGAACAATATAATCCGGATTATTATCATTTTTCTCATCCAAACTTTTTAATATTGCAGGAGTGAATCTTGATATGAATCCGATACTGTCTGTAGATGAATAATCTAGCTCTTTCATTGGAAGCTTATTATTCCTAAGTGATCCTGAAACAATATAATCTGCAGTAATATATTTTTGCATTATCTTTTTTATTTGTTTATTAAATACGATATAGAAATCAGTAGAGTAATAACCATTTTCTGGCTTACAATTATTTAAGGTAGACAACATTTCATCATTCAAAAATCTATAACCATTTTGAATTGATATAAATTTAATTTTTGGAAAATCTTTTTTTAATAAGTAAAAGGATAAATTATTATCAATAAAAGTTAAAATAATTTTGGGATCTGATAATTTTATATATTGTTTTAAATATGATCTGTATGAGATCTTTCCACTTAGAACAGTCTTAATCAAAACAAATAAATTAAACTCTTCTAATCGCGTACTACAACAACTAAACTGTTCTTTTCTTAGGCCTATAGCATCTATAAGAGTTTCATGTCCTGTTCGATCATATATACAAACATCAACTTTTCTTGGCAGGAAAAAAGTTTTTTTAGATTTAAAGATTGCATTAATTATTCTTTTCATTGATAAAGTTTTTAACTCTTGATACCAAGCATTCCACCATCAACTGATATAAATTGCCCATTGATATATGAAGCATAATCTGAACAAAGATAAGTTGCTAAATACCCTACATCATTCGGCATACCCATTTTCTTCGAAGGTACCTGCTCTGACTTTAAAGTAATCATTTCGTCAAAACCTACCTTATTTTTTTTTGCATCAATTTTTGTCAATTGTTTTTGTCGATTTGTCCAAATAATACCTGGCATAATTGTATTGATTGTAATTCCATACTCTGCAACTTCATTAGAAATACCAGTCATTAATCCAGCTAAGTAAGCTCTTGATGCATTTGATACCGCTAAATTCGTTATCGGCTTTCGCAGCCCAATAGATGAAATGTTTATAATTCTTCCAAATTTGTTTTTTTTCATACTTGGCAGAAGCTGCTTGATTAATAAAGATGAAGAAAATGTAATTGAGGATGTTTCTTTCTCAAATGACTCTATACTTCTAAATGAATTAAAATCACCAGGTTTTGGACCACCATTATTCAATATTAAAATATCAACTTTATGTTTCTTTTTTAAATCAGAAATAAATTTTTTTACTGAAACTTTATTTGATAGATTAACTTTAAATGTAAAAACTTTATTTTTTAAATCTAATCTTTTGATATTATTTTGTATAGTTTCTTTAGCTTTTTTTAAATTTGATACTGACCTACTAGTAAGTATAATATTTACACCAGTTGATGCCAGTATATTTGCACAAGCAAAGCCAAGTCCATCAGATGATGCGCAAACCAATGCCACTTTATTCTCTAAATTAATTTTCATTTATTTTTCTGTATTTTACATATTTTTAATAAAAAATACTAATTTATATTGAAAATATCTCTGGTATAAACTTTTTCTTTTACATCTTTAAGTTCACTTGAGAACCTATTGGCTATTATTAGATCTGATATATTTTTGAATTCTTCAATACTTTTTATTATTTTGAATTCATCTTTTTTAATTTGAATATTCTGTGGCTCAAAAACTACAATTTCTAAATTCTCTTTTTTTAATAAATTTATTATATCAAAAATAGCACTTTCTCTTATGTTGTCTGAGTTCTTCTTCATTACAAGTCTATAAATTCCAAGGACCTTCGGCTTTTTATCTAAAATTGATTTTGCGATAAATTCTTTTCTTGTCCTATTAGACTCTACAATAGCATTAATAATTTTATTAGGCACATTGCTATATAAGTTTAGTAACTGCTTAGAGTCCTTAGGCAGGCAGTATCCACCATAGCCAAAAGAGGGATTATTATAAAAATTACCAATTCGTGGATCGTGCCCAATACCTTCAATAATAGTTTTAGTAGAGAGGTTATTAGACTCACTAAATGAGTCGAGCTCATTAAAAAAAGCTACCCGCATAGCTAAATAAGTATTTGAAAATAATTTTACTGCCTCAGCTTCATTTGAAGACATATATAAAATGGGTATATTATCAGCTTTTAAATCAGAACACTCACATAAGATTTTTACAAAATTTTCAGAAAATTTACTTTTACCGCCTATAATGATTCTACTAGGATTTAAGCAGTCAAATAGTGCGTTCGTCTCTCTGAGGAATTCTGGTGAAAAGAAAATATTTTCTGTTTTATATTTATTTTTTAAGTGTTCCGTAAATCCAACAGGAATAGTAGACTTTATTACAATTGGGATATCTTCATTTACTTTTAATACATTTTTAACTACATCTTCTACTGACTTAGTGTCAAATGATTTTTTTTTATCATCGAAATTAGTGGGAGTACAAATAATTACTAGATCAGATTCACTGTAGCAATCTTTTTTACTTATACCAGCGGTCAATTTTAATTTTTCTTTCTCTATATGATGTTTTATCTCTTTCTCTTCAAAAGGTGATATCTTATTATTAATCTTAAAAACTTTTTCCTCATCGATGTCTAATAAGCTTACTTTATATTTTTTGGAAATTAATATTGCAATAGCTATCCCAACATACCCTGCGCCTACAATCGATATTTTCATATAATCATTACCTATTTAATTCCAAGTTTTTCTATTATAACTTTTTTAAGGGGCTCATTCTTTTTGATATTTATTGGAGATTTTTTATTAAGTATTTTTTCATAATAAATAGGCTCTAATCCACAATTGGGCCTTACTCTTCGAATATTTTTTTTTGTAAATTTTTCACCTTTTTTTATATCTAAACATGCAAAAATAGATCTTCTAAATACTTTACTTTTATCTTCAGATTTATCTCTGATAAATTTATTTTTTCCAAGTAATTCATAAATATCATCTAGATCATTTCTAAATTTCTTTATCTGTTTTCCCTTTAGAGAAAATTTGATATCCAATCCATTTTTTTGTCCATCAAGTGCAATATGTTTTTCAATTAGCTCTGCTCCAGCAATAACTGCTGCCTTAGCTACAGTTGTGTCTTTTGAATGGTCTGATAATCCAACCTTGCACCTAAATTTTTCTTTAAGTATTTTTATGTTATTGATATTAAAATCTTTTGAAGTAGCTGGATACTTACTAACACAATATAGGAGCGTTATGTCATTTGCTCCGTTTTTTTTTGCAATTTTAAATGTATACTCAATTTCTTCAATGGATGCCATTCCAGTTGAAATGATCATTGGCTTTCCAGTATTAGCTATTTTTTTAATTAATGGTATGTCTGTTAATTCGAATGATGCTACTTTATAAATTGGACATTTTAATTTTTCAAGAAAGTCAACAGCAGTCTCATCGAATGGTGTGCTAAATATTTTTATACCGATCTTTTTCGCATATTTAAATAAGATTGGGTGCCATTCAAGAGGTGTGGAAGCCTCATCATATAATTTCCATAAATTATAATTTTTCCATAGTCCTTCTTTAATCTTAAAATACTTTTTATCAGAATTTAGAGTCATGGTATCAGCAGAGTAAGTTTGTAATTTTACAGCATCTGCACCATTTTCTTTTGCACATTTAATGAGTTTTTTTGCAATGCTTATTTTACCACAATGATTTGCTGAAATCTCTGCAACAAGGAATGGTTTCATAATTTTAATTTATTATTTTTTATTACTTAATTTCTTTGCTAATTTAGATATCTTCTGATCATCTTCATAAATTCTTGCCATAGTTTTTGCTGCTTCCTCTGGCGAATGCTTGAATGCTATCCTTAGTATATCCATCCAATTGCCATTATTTTTTGATCTAATTTTCTGAATATCATTAATAATTTTGAGATAATATTTTTCTTTATTATTATTTTTTTTCATAGATTTTTTTTTTAAATTATTATTTATGTATACATAATACATTTTACATTCTTTGAATAAAGAATAATTTGCTTTTTTAAATGTTTTGATGCTTCTAAGATTGTTTTTATTTATTTTTGCAAATAATTTTTTTTTTTGATTAAATATCTGATTATCTTCCTGTGTAAGCTTTAAAAGTTTATGACCTAGTCCACTATTTCTGAATTCTTGATTAAGATGAATACTCACCAAAAAATTTCCATAATAGCCATGTTCATATCTTATAAATCCAACTTTAAAATTATTTGATAAGGCTATAAATAATTTATTTTTTTTATTTTTGATTAATTTTTCAGCCCACTGTTTATGTTCTTTAATACTTATTTTTTTCTTAGTAATAGCATTATTTCTACTTTCTAAATCATTTCTCCATACTAAAATATCTGTAAAATCAGACCGTTTAAGGCTCCTTAGCTTTATCATACATTATTTTTCAATTTTACGCACAATTGAAAATGCCTCTGCCATTTTTATACCAACTGCAGATCCTCGATATTTTGCTAAATTTTCAATCGATTCGTAGGATCTAGGGTGAGGGTATTTCCTTATTTCTTGTTTATAACATTTTAAAGCCTTTAGCTTTTGTTTCCAGCAATCTTCTATACTTATAAAAAGATTGGGTGAAAAAACATCTGCCAATTCTCTATGTGAGTATTCTGTTGAAGAAGCTATTTCAAATGATCTAATTTCTTTTAATCTCATTTTTGGTAGAGGTCTATAGGCAACTAAAACAGCTTCAAAAACTTTTCTGTGGTCAATATTTAAATCTGAACCATTGTGTGTATATATTATGTCTGGTTCAAATTTTATTTTTAATTCTTCAAGAAATTTTACTAAATCAATTAAAGAATAATTATCAAGTCTATTATCTAAAAATTCACCTTGAGCAAGCCATTTTGCTCCTAAAGCATAAGCAGCATCGATAGAAGCTTTTTTTCTTTTTTCTTGGTCAGCTTTTTTTGAGTCATTTCTTGATGTAACTCCATCGGTAAAACTTATTAAATAAACTTTATCTCCTGATTTGACATGTTTAATTATTGTTCCTCCACATCCAATTGTTTCATCGTCTGGATGTGCCGCAATCACAAGTATATTTTTTTTCATGAATTACTTACTTTTTATAGATCCTTTAAATTTAAGTGTCCCATTATTAAATTTTGCATCAAATAATTCTACTTTATTTTTACCAATATTAATATACGCCTTAGGATATCCAGGTGCATCTAGCATCCTGATATAGTCATAAATATCGTTTAAATTTAAGTTTTTTGGAATCTTGCTTTGATTAGGTTGCCTTCTCTTAAATTGCACTATTTTACCTTTTTGTTCTACGGGCGAAGGATTATTTTTAATAATTTTTTCAATTAATTTGATAGACAGTTTACTACATCTTACATATATCTGTCTAGCGCTACCATTAAGACTAAGGACTCTTTTATAATAAATCGGCCCAGCATCAATTTTATCAGTCATTTTTATCACAGACAGTTTTGTATATTTATGCTTTCTTAAAATTAGATTTTGTAAAGGAGAGCCGCCTCTCCCGTATGGTAAATCTGTCATATGAAAACAAATACACTCATATTTAATTATTGTGCTTTTAGGAACTATCCATCGCCAATGTATAAAAAAAATATATTTTGGTTTATGGGACTTAAGAGTCATTCGAAGTTCTTTTGGGCTTTCTACAAATTTAAATCGACTTCTAAAACGAAAATTTTTAGAAATATATAACTCCTTATTCCATTTTCCAGTGCCCGCAATTATGAATTTGTCCATTTTATTTAATATTTTAAAATAATTATATAGTAATCAAATAAATCTTTTAGTTATTTTTAAGTAATATTTATATATAATCAAATTCACTATTACATCATTTAAATAAAAATAATATTTATGGAAGAATATAAAAAACTTTTAGAACAAGGTTTCTCCAAGGTACCAAATATCTTATGCAATGATGAATTAAAAAATCTTAGAGAAGAATGTTCAAAAATAATAAATGATGGAAATATAGTCAGTTACGAAGATATAGAAAATAATTTCATTGATGATCTAATAGAAAATTATAACAACTCCATTACTCAAAACACTTTTTTCAAAACAAAAATAAGACCATTTGTGGGTATTTCAGAACTAATTGATAAATCATTAGAGAAAATCTTTTTTAACACCAACATTTCTAAAATTATTGAAGATCTCTTAGTTAAACCAAAGCTTTCACATTGTATGATTAGACTTGCAAACAGCGATAGTCATTTTTTAGGGTTTCACACAGACTCAGATACGACATTATCTATGTCAATCTTTTTAGACGATGTTTCAAATAAAGACGCTACCACTACTTTTATACCTAGGAGTCACCTTTATCCAGTCTCACTAAAAAATAAAATTGAAAAAATAAATCCTAAGTATTTTAATTCTATATCCAGAAATTCTGTTGGCAAAGCTGGGGATATTAATCTTTTTTTTAATAAAACAGTTCATGGTGTAAAAGCTTCTGACAAAGGCTATTCGTCAAATAATATGGTTTTACTTCTTAATTTTCACAGTGACTATGATAAAAGTCACAGAAATTTATTATTAAAAGATAATATAAAGTATAATTATGGCAATAATAATTCAAATAAATTTATATCCAATTATTTTGAATTGATTTCAAATGAAAGGAAAAAAAGATTACAAAATAAAGATTTTGTTAACACATCTATTCTAAAGGTATTTAAAAAACAAAAATTACCTCTGATTAACTATATAACCTATTACTTTCTATCAATTACTGCGTTTATTTTGAAGTATCTAATATTTTTTTATAGAAAATTTTTAAAAAAATCTACTTAAGCTTATTATACTTAAATAAATAAACAATAGAAATCCAGAAAGAAAAAGAAATTAATGGATGAAATATTGCTCCATTAAAAAAAAGCATATTAAAAAATAAGACAGAATTAGAAATGATTAGAATTATAGCAAGTTCATTTCTGTTACTAAGAAAGTTGATTAATAAATAGTATAAATTAAAAATTAAAATTAAAATAGTTACAAATAAAAAATAAATACCGCCCATTGTATAAATGTCTAAATAACTGTTGTGATAAGTTGCAGGATTATTGATTTGAAAGACGCCTCCACCACCATAAACACCTATACCAAGAATAAAATCTTTCGGCGAGTCAAATTGTTCTGCGTTAAATTTATAAAAAAGTCTGTTAATAACCCTCTCAGATATTGGAATATATAATTTTTCATTTTTTACCTCTTCAACTACTTCGTGACCAGTCGTATTTACATATAATCCTAATGATCCTGTTCTTAATGTGCTGGATGAAAAAAATACGATAGTAGAAAAAATTAAAATTGAAAGTATGATTTTTTTGGTTTCATTCTTCCTCAAAAATAAGCACATTACTATAAAACAAATTATAATATTTAAAAATGCAGCCTTAGACATTGTCAGTACTGCACCAATAAAAAGGCATGTTATAATTATACCTTTGATAATAGGGTGTGTGTTTAATCTAAAAAAAATTAAAAATACTGCCGTATAAAAACTAACACCATACGATACTACTGAGCCAATTATTGAGGAGTACCCAATTATACCATACCTAGTTAAATTTTGCTTATTAAGGCCATAGATATCTTCTCCAAACAGAATCATATGACCGTATATATTTTGTATAATTAGTGAAAGAACAGCTAAAATGAAAATTAATACATATATATCAAGTATTTTTTTAAAATCTTCAAATTTTTCAATTAAACCATAAATCAAGATGCACATTACAGGTGCAATACACAATCTTCCAAAAGCAATTAGCATTTCAACATTACTTATTTTCCATCTATCTTGATAAAAAACTGAAATTATCATTACATAAAAAAAACCAATTAAATAAAATATAAATAAGACGTGATACAGATATTGAAAACTTATTTTCAATGGGAAGTATTCATAGATCAGCAAAGAGCTAGATAGAAAAACTATGAATATTAATAGATAATAGTACTGAGAGTAACTATCCTTAAGAAAATGTAAAAATACAGTTGATACAAAAATAAAAAGTAGAACTCTTTTTATAAAACTAATATTTGAAGAGTATAATGTATGATTCATATGAGTAAACTTTTGCAATAACAGATATTTCTTTATGAATTAATCATTTAAAATATTCTTGTAAAGAATAATTTATTTTTAATTTAAAATTTTATATTATTAATTAATGGGAAAAATTTTCTAGCACTATTTAACATAAGGAAGAAAATGATTGAATTAATTACTAATCTGAGAAATGGAATATTACTCCACTCCCATTCACCGGAATAAGTTTGTTCTTTTCCTCCTAATCCTTTTTTAAAATTGTAAACCCCAATTTTTTTTTCTTGTCCTATATCTCCTAAATTATAATTCTTAATTTTTAAAGAGCTTGCTTTTTTAAGTAGCTCTATCATAAGAAAATAATCAATAAGTAATTCTTTGCCCTCTGGTGTTGTAGCGCCTCCTAGATCCCATCCTTGATTATCAAAATATATCATTGCTCGATATGAAATTGGTTCTCCATTTGAGGAATAAGCAATAACAAAAAAAACATTATGACCACTTGTATCAACTAAAAAACTAAATTCATTTTCTGAATGATTAGTGTAAATTTTTCTACTTTTAGTCATCACTCTATCAATAGAAATTAGTTCAGTAACATTTGGATAATTAGTAATTTTAAAACTAACTTTACTTTCTTCGTATCTTTTGACAGATTTCTTATAACTTTTTTTCCAATTCTTTCTAATATTATCAACGAAATTAGAATTATCTTTATCTATTTCAATTTCTAATGTCATAGATGTATGTTCTCTATACATTGGTCTTTTCCATCCATTATTACTAATTAATAAATTTTGCGACTCAAATAGGATACTATTATTATCAATTCGTATGTATACAAATTTAGAATTAGTAAATTTTATAAGTGCTCTTCTAAAGTGCTTATCAAGCAATTCAGTATTTCCACTTATATATCCAGGAATATAAATAGCTGAAAAAAATAAAAATTTTTTGTAAGTAACTTGTACCAAAGTCTGGTTGCCTGATCTATCTATTTTTTTAAGCCTCAGAATTTTCCAACCCATTAATTTTTTATATTCACCCCAATTATAGCTCTGTCTGTAGTGACCTCTATGCATCTTAAAATGATGTTGCCATTCCTTAGCCGAATCTTTAAAAATATTCCACGTCATAACCAAATAAATATATTTTTTTTCATCATTCTCATACTAATATATTATTCCTAAATAGAATCTTATGCTTTATCTAATAACTTGTAGATAAGAATTCCCACAATTTCATGTGAGGCAATCTGAAATAGCTCAATATTTTTGATAATATTAAAATTTAGCATGTAATCAAAAATGCTTTCATGCGTCTTGAAATCTACAGGATAAGCAATCATTTCCCACCCTAATGTCGATGCGGTTTCCTTGGCTCGTTTCATATGAAACGCAGAAGTTAGCAGTACCCACTTATCATCTTCCTTTGGTTTAACTATTTTATAAGAATTAGTTATATTTTCATATGTATTAGTTGAATCAGATTCAAAAATAATTTTATCAAAATTATTTGAGAGTTCTGAATAAAATTTTTCCGCAACAAAAGTACTTGGAGGTTCTTTTGAAGATTTAATTGTTCCACCCGAAAATATTATTTTTATTTTTGGGATATGATTTTGTAATCTTAAAGATTCTATAATTCTATTAGTTGATCCTAAAGAATAAATATGATCATAATCTATTGTTTTATTAATGTTTTCTGAACCAGATAAAACTAAGACTCCATCTAAATCACTAGGTAAATCTTTTATTGAATAGCTTTCTCTTTCTAACATGTATAAAACACTATATCCTGTAGGAAGAAGTGCCATAAAGATAAGATATATTATTGAAAACTTAGTTAATATTCTTGAAAGTTTTTTGTAATCATAAATAAGAAGAAAATAAGATACTAAAAAGATAATTAAAATAATAATTAATTGATTAAAAAAAAGCCAATATGCTAATCTTGAAAGATAAAAATAAATTGAAAAGTTCATAAGTTTATCTGTATTAAATTAAAACTTAATTTAGCTTAATTCATTATTTTAAAGAAGACTACGTAAAATATCTAACATATAAATATAAAAAATTTCTTAATTTACAATTCAAATAATAAAAAATTAAAATAATGAAAAATAGTAAATTATATCTTAATATTTTTTTTCAAATTTCACTCATATTAGTAATTGTGAATTTATTTCTCTTTGATGTGGTAGATTTCAATAAAATAGAATTTATCATTTCCAAAAAGTCACTTTTGGTTTTTCTATTTCTAGTATTTCTCAATTTTTTTATGTCTTCTCTTTTTTTTCTCATTTTAAATATTATTACTGATAAAAAATTAGACTTATTTCAGATTTTAAATACATTCCTTCAAGGTGGAATAGTAAGCTTACTAATTCCTGGAACAGGAGTTTTATTTAAATACTTTAAATTGAAAACTTTAAATATAAGTCTGGCAGAATATTCAGTAAGTCAAAGTCTATGGTCTTTAAACTCTTTTATAAGCTATCTTTCTTTAGCGTTATTGCTTGGATTTTTAAAAATTATTTTTTCTGTACCACCATACATAATTGTATTGATATTATTGGTATTTATATTCATTACTATTTTTTTATACTTAATAAGATTAAATATATTTAATTTTCTTAAAAAGAATATCTTTAAAATTAAAAGAATTAATAACGTAATTTCAGAATTAAGTTTAATAAAGAAATTAATTATATTAAATAAATTTAGATTTATTTTAATTTATTTTCTTTTCATTTTTCTATCTCTATTACAGTGTTATACTTTTTTTCTCGCGGTAAGTGCTTTTGGAATTGAAATAGATTTTTTAACATCAAGCTTCCTCTATATAAGTACTAGTTTAGTAACAGTACTAGCAATGATAAACTTTGTGGGATTTTTTGAACTAATAATTTCGTTCTCAGCTTCTTTTATAATAGAGGATTTTATAGACATGGCACTTATTGCATTTGGATTCAGGATAATATACATATTCGCATTAATTTCTGCTATCTTGATATGTTCAATTTTTGAAAAATTAAAAAAATAATTAGTTATGAGTCTTTTTATCTCTCTGAATGCTCTGAAGGATAACTTATGAGAACAGCTTTATTTTTCCCTTTATAAATGAATAAATTCCCTGCACCAAGTCCTAAAAGGGGGTATTTTTTAGCTATTTCAAGCATATGATCATATGAATTTGCACCCCCAACAAATGTTAGAGGCGTTGTTGCATGAGGGTATATCATATCAATCAGATTCATATCATAACCTAAGTTGGTTCCATCTCTGTAAATGCAATTAATAATTATTTCTCCTGCTCCCTCTTGTGAAATTTCTTGGATTATAGATTTAAAATCACATTCTTTAGAGTAAACCTTATCATTAATTAAATATGAGCTCTTATCAAATGTATTGATATTTAATGTTACGGCTATGCTTTGCGAACCAAATTGTTTTGATAATACTTTTAGAATTTTTTTATCTTCAAAATAGCCTTTTGAAATCGCAATTTTCTCAACACCAATTGAGAATATTTTTTTAGCTTGTTCTTTATCAAAAATTCCTCCTCCATAACAAAGGGGCATTCGAGCATTTATGGCGATATCTTCAATTAATTTATAATTAATCTCTTTCTTTAGAGTTGAAACATTTATATCAAAAATTGTTAATTCATCAGCTCCCTTGTCATTAAAAATTCTAACAATATTGATGGGATCTCCAACATATTCAGGATTATCAAACTTTAGAGTTTTAACAAAATAATCATTTTTTATTAACATCACTGGTATTATTCGTGTTTTAAGCATTTAAATTTGCAAAATTTACTAACAGCCTTGCTCCATTTTTATGGCTTTTTTCAGGATGAAATTGAACACCATAAATATTTTCAGATTCGACTGAGCAAATTATATCTTGCCCATAATTGGTCAAAGCTGAAACGTATCTAGCATCGGTGTCATAAGTGTTTCCATAGCTATGTAAATAATAGAAATAGCTTTTATCATCTATACCTTTGAATAATGAGCTTTTATTGACAAAATTAATATTATTCCAACCCATATGGGGGTATCTCATTCCTTTGGTGTCTAACTTTTTGATCGCTCCCTTTAGCCAACCGAATCCATTTGATTTTCCTTCATCGCTTGACTCAAAAAAAATATGCATTCCAATACAGATACCTAGTATTGGCATACTTTCTCTCACAACAAGCTTATCTAATACATCAAATAATTTCTGAGCTTTTAAACTCTCAATAATACTATCAAAATTACCAACTCCTGGAATAATAATTTTATTAATACCTTTTACCTCTTCTTGATTTGTGACTGATTTACAGGCTACACCGTGTTCAATATAAATATTTTTTATTGCATTGATATTTCCAAAATGAGTATTTATTATTCCAATCATACAATATTTCTACTTTCAATTTTTAAAAAACTCATAATATTTTTTAATATTTTCAGAATTCTGAATTTAGACCTATAATCATAGTAGTATTTACATTCACCATCTAAAATATTTTCAAGCTCTTGAACTGTAAAACCTAATTTGCTTGAAATATATCGAAAATCTTTATTGATTTTTTCACTACTATCATAATAATTCTTCTTAAGATTCTCTAATGCCTGATCTCTCGTTATTTGATTGGTGGCAATTAGGCTAGATAACTGACCTTTTCTTGAGTCATGATTAAATTTTCTAGGTTTCCAATACCCATCGAAAAATTTTGTAAAGTTTGATTCATGATGCTTATCTCCATAGTTCTTCCAATCAATTTTCTCAATAAGTGTTTTTATTGCTAAATTCTTATTATACTTTAAGTAATTTAGGGGTTCATGCAGTTTTATTCCATAAAAATATCTATACCAAATTTTGTAAATTAGAATATCAAGAGTTGGAAACTTTTCTAATTTCAAAGTTCCAAATTTTTTTTGAATATCTCTTAATAATAATAAATCACCTGCGTAATAGGCTATATATAATGGAGGTCTGTAACTTTCTGTTTGTAAGTTTCCACCAGTTAAAATATTTCTTATGCCATTATTCTTAGCGTAGATATGCATACTTGCCCATATTGCATGATCTTGAATAGATTCCATGTAGGGGACTTGAGCAAATAAAAAAGACCTGCATAAATCTTTCATTTCATTCCAATCAATTACCTCTGTGTATAAATCTATGCTGTATTTATCGATTAATTTTTCGATATTTGACACAGCAATGGCATTATTCCATCCTGTATCAACATGATATAAAAGTGGATTTAACTTGAGATTCTCTACAGCATGGTAAACGAGATATGAACTATCTACTCCTCCACTTACGCCTATCAAGCAGTCATAATCTTTATTATTTTGGGTCTTTAGATTTTTCTTAAAATTTGTATTTTGATTCTTACTTTTTTTATTTTGTATCAAAAAAGGTTTAATATTATTTTTAAAGTTAGTGCAATATGAGCATACACCCAGCTTGTCGAATTTAACATCTCTATGAGATAAATTATCGATTACGCATTTTTTACAAATTTGGTATTTTTTCATTCAAAAAATTTAATAAAAATTATATATCATCAACTATTTTAACATATGTCATTATATATAGAAACATTACATTGGATTTGTAACTTCTAATGATGTACTGTATAAAAAAACTATTATTAATTGAATATATTGAGTGTTGCTTTGAATTTAATAAATCAAACTAAGCTGCCAAATCCAGAAGATACTATTTCAGAAGTTAAGAAAAAGGGCTTTCTAATTTGCAATGATGCTATAGAAGAAAGTATATCAAGAGAGCTAGAAGATTATTGGATAAATCAATTTATAAATATTCAATCAGAAAAAATACATAAGTATTACAGATCTTTTCTATTCAGGCTTGGTGAAGAAAATTTTTTTGCAACTTCAAATAAGGAAACTGATTTTAGATTAAAAAGACAAGAATTTTTGTGGAATGAAATGCATGAAACAACTCGTTCCATGGTTACAGAAATGCATAAATATCAAAATTTATGCTTAAATAGAGATGTAAATGAAGGCCTTATCTACTCTGAGAAGAAGAGTGCTTTAACGTTATCAGTGAATTATTATCCACCTTCAAAGGGCATTCTATCAGAACACAAAGATGTCTTTGATAGCGATTTATTGCTTTGGATGATATTTAACTTAACATATAAAGGTGAACATTATGAAGAAGGGGGGACCTATTTAATCAATAAAGAAGGAGAGAAAATAAATTTAGACGATTTATCAAAGAGAGGTTCAATTATTTTTTTTAATGGTGCCTTAAATCATGGAGTTGAGAGAATAATTTCAAGCAAAGATATTGGAAAGATATCTTTTTTTCCTTTCAATGCCTTTTTCCTTAATCAAGATATTATACCGAATAGCATTAAAAACTTAATAAAAGTTTATGAAAGATTTGATAAATTTATTAATAGAAGTAAAGACAGAAGATTTGGATTGAAAGGTTAATATTAAAAATTTATTTCATCCTCTACCACGTTTTAATAATTTTGAGATAAGCCTTCTTACACTATTGTCAAACTTACTGTATGAACGTAAAAGTTTTTGCTCAGGTCGACCTTGAAAAGAAGTAACATGAAAATATTCATAAGATTCTGGAGATTCATTTGTGAAATAATAAGTGGACAGACAACATCTTGACTCACTAACTTTAACAGGACTCACAGAATGCCAACTTAACTTATTTGTTTCCATAATAACTAATCTATTAAATTTTGAGACAATACAATGCCCCTTAGAAACACTCCTGTCCCATAGTTCTAAATTTCCTCCATTTTGTAATGTCCAATCGGGAGAAATATAAAAAAGTATATTTAATCTTCTATACCTCTTTCTATATCTATCATGACTATTGTCTATGTGAGGATTTAAGTAATCCCCTTTATCCATCATAGTAAGTCCACCAGCGTAAAGAGTAGGATCTGGTTTAAGATTATTAATTCCAACAATGTCCTCAATCGCTTTTAAAAATTCTTTACTATGGAAAGCACTATATAAATTTTTTGTTTGCAAACTTACGTTTTTTAAGTCGTTACAGGTTTTTTTATTTTGCTTAAATAAATAATTTCCAACAATAAAATTTTCTTTTAAACTAAGATAATCATCAAAAACAAAGCGACATAATTCATTTGGAATAAAATCATCAATAATTAGATATCTTGTTATAGACTTGTCGCAATTTTTCCATTGCTTTTGTAAAGTTAACTTGGATTCATTGATTCTTTTAACTAATTCATCAACCAATTGAACTTTATTAAGTAAATTAATCATAAATAAATAGTCATTATATTTTACTATAATATATTTTTAAGATTATAAATGGCAAATAATTGAAAAAAATTTTGGAAGTGACATATCTATTTCATGTTTAGTAGACCTGGCAATGTCCTACTCTCCCGTGCCTTAAGACACAGTACCATCGGCGCTGGAGCCCTTAACGTTCGAGTTCGAAATGGG
>MDTC01233379.1_pt1 | contig 61994 bp, 34 predicted proteins | sample 811181 | NCBI WGS metagenome assembly MDTC01 (sample SAMN05326644, study PRJNA326480) | marine metagenome | isolation source: seawater | place: Pacific Ocean: North | collected 2011 | reverse complement strand
GATCCAAGAGATTCATGCCTCTCCCCGCGACTTATCGCAGCTTGTCACGACCTTCTTCGGCTCTCGAGCCGAGCCATCCCCCAGTCGGGTTGTAGCATCATTGTGATTCCACATACCCACCTGTGTGAGTTTTAATCGCCTCTTCACGAATGAAGAAGCGATTCCTCTGGTATTCCAGGCATATCAATTCAGGTTTCTCTGACCACTACGTCTCCCCGCAGGGCGTAGCGGTCTCAACCTTCTTACCCTGGTACACGACTGTACCAAGGAGCACTCTAAGCATCCCCGCGACCTACATTCGGTATATGAAGTAACCGGGATGTTTGGCTTTCATATCATAGCGAAAACATCTCTCAGTACCACGGTTATTCTTCATCCTCCGGAGCTTCGGAGAGTCCAAATATTAGCTGACCCGAGGGAGGCGTATCTGGTGCATCTTTGAATCCGAACGGGAGATTGTGAGTAAAACCTGATTTTTCGATGTTTTCATGGGTATTTTTGTTTTCTTGGTATTTGGGAGAAGCTTCAAGCCCAAAAACTGGAGTTTTGAGTTTTCTCCTATTTGACTCTTGAAGATCGAATGGAAGAGTCGTTTTTTCAAATTCGTTAATCAGTTGTTTATCTGTTGCGCCGGCGGTTATTTCCTCATTTTCATCTGTTCCGCATGTTAGGCAAATACCGGAACTAGTCGTCATCCCGCAAACCGCACACACCCTCATAATATTGGCTCGGGGCATCATGTCTTGATGCTGTCGCAGCAATCCGTTTACTCTGCCTCGTAGTGCGCGCCTTCCGTAGGGGCGTTCCCATATATTCCTGGCAAAAGTGAAAGTGACCCTATCATCATAGCAACTATAATGACCCATTTCACCATTTCATTAGGCCATTCTATCGCGTATCTAACCACACAATACACAGTTGCTAGAGCGACACTCAAGAGCATTATTGGGAATCCAGTCTTGAAGAATGTATTGAAGGAGATGTCGTGCCCTGCCTCTTCCGCCAATCCAGCTGCGACAACGTTTGCTGAGGCGCCTATTATTGTACCATTTCCTCCTAGGCAAGCTCCGAGAGCCAGCGCCCATGCGAGTGGCCCTAATTGTAAGTTGAGATCAGGATCGCTCGCCAACTCGATTACCACTGGCACCATGGTTGCTGTGTATGGTATGTTGTCAATAAAGGCGGATGCAATGGCCGATACCCATAGAAGCAGTAGAACTGCAACCATCAGCCTGTTCTTCTCTGAAGCTTGCGATATGGTATCTGAAATACCCGTAGCAATTGCATCGATTAAGCCCATATATTCTAGTCCATGAATCATAATGAACAGTCCTGCGAAGAAGATTATCGTGGTCCACTCTACAGAATCTAGTTGTTCTTCAACACGATGGGGTGATGTGACAAGTAGCATCAGAACCGCCCCTCCAATGGCAATAGTAGCAACAGTAAGTAGTGGATGGTGAAAGCTGGAGTGAGCGAAAAATGCTAGAATAACTAGGATTAGGATAAAACCAGATTTCTTCAATAGTTCTGCATCCTTGATGTTATACCTCAGACGAAGGAGATCTAGGTTGCGATGCCTCTCTCCTGAAAGACCCTCAGACTCTAACTTTGAGAGGAGCCAAAATGAAGGGGCCATGGCGATTAATACTGCTGGTCCGACATGAATTATGAAGTCAATGAAAGCTATTCCTTGATCTGCCAGAATTACATTTTCGGATAGTGCCTGGGAAGATAACTGTGCACCGATTATGATATTCGGGGGATCTCCTATTTGTGTTGCCGCCCCGCCGATGTTGGAGAACATCACCTCGGCGATAATCAATGGTATAGGCTCCAGATTCAGAACCTTGGCTATTTGTATAGTGACTGGAACGATTAGAAGTATCGTAGTCACATTGTCTAAAAATGCTGAGAATACAGCTGTTATTGTGCAGAGTATGAAAGAAAGTCTCCAGATGGAACCCCCGCTCAAAGCATATGCTTGAACCGCGGCCCATTCGAATACTCCAGTTTTTCCGAGGATATCGACAATGACCATCATTCCAATTAGGAGCCCGATTGTCTCCTCATCTATCCAAGTGACTACTGTGCCTAAATCTGGACCGTTGCCTATGATGTGAAGGGTGGTGACAGCCACTATTCCCCCTATGGCTGCGGCTAGGGCCCTGTGCACGATCTCGAAGACTATCAGTGCGTAGACGATAGTAAGAATTCCAAAGGCAGCAGGGACGGCCCATTCGGGCATTTCGGCGGGTGACCATACTCCTGAATCAGAGGTTGCTGCGAGAGCTCTTGTAAGGCGCATGATACTTCGAGACAAATTACACGTAAATATATCACTGATGAAGGCACAGTAGATTTCAGATATTATTTACCAGACCAGAGAACCACTATATTGCCTCGACTGAATGAAATAATCGAAGAAGTCTTTTTGGCTAAAGTCGAGAATATTTCTGTTCTTTCTAAAGATCCATTTGCAATTCCTCGGTTAAGCTTAATCTTAACTATTGACCTACTTGATAGTTGATTTTTCAGCTCTTCTATAACGGAATCTACCACGCCAGATTTTCCTATCCTGACGGTTATTGGGAGTTCTGAATCCGAAGACTCTCTAATGACCCTGCTTGGAATTTTTGACATACTATTACACTGCGAACGAAGGGCCCATGGTTTTGACTCTGCCGCATATCCCACATGTGTACTTGACTACCTTGGAGCGAATCCTAACGGTGGAATTCCTCCCTGGGATCATGGCTATGTTACAGGATCTACAAATTGTAATACCATTGTAATTTCTGACCCTAGTACCATGTTTCTTGCCAATTCTGAGAATTAATTTAGCGGCTGAATCAGAGATATCTTGATTCCGGTTTTCGTTCAAAACGTCATACATATCGATGACTGCCTCAGAGGCTAGTTTCTTTCTAGGGTGCGATTTTCTCCTATATCTTCTTGGCAATCAGGACACCTCTAATTCTCGCCTTATAGATTCAGAAACTTGCACTATACTACCTCTTCCATCTACGGAGATTATTCTCAAATCTGATCTTTCAGACAGGCCTGAATACCACTCTGAAAGAGGTTTTGTCTGTTGATGATAAGCATTAAGCCTACTTCTAACAGTTTCTTCATTATCGTCCTTCCTTTGAATAAGTCTGGCGACTATTTCTTCTGGGGCAGGTCGGAACTTAACATGAAAAATATCTCCAGTTTCGGGATCCATCCTTCTTCCAACGATTCTCTTAACGATATCTTCATCCGGCACTTGTATCATGATCACTGTTGATACTTTAGCAATCCTAGATAGCTCCTCCGCCTGAGCAATAGTCCGTGGGAAACCGTCAAAAAGGACCCCATCAGAAGCATCTGGTTGTTTGAGTCTCTCAGATATCAGCCCAATAATTATTGAGTCTGGCACTAGTTGACCGCTTTCCATATATCCCTTGGCCTCGTTGCCCAAATCAGTACCTCTATTCACTGCCTCTCTAAGCATATCGCCAGTAGAGATCTGCGGCTTACCGGTAGACTGACTGATTTTTACTGCTTGAGTTCCCTTGCCGGCTCCGGGAGGACCGAACAGGATGATGGAAGATGCTTGGCTGGAAAATGTGGGCATAAATACCCCAAGTGGACTACATTCATAACGCTCACGGACGGTTCTGCTCCCACCACATATGGCCATATGCTGCCCATTGCTCCATGGTCCAACCGTCTGGAAGGCCGCCTAGAGGAAGTTGAGGGGCGCCTTCAGGAGCTTGTCCGATACTCAAAGTTGGCAACGAAGATGAGGATATCGCATTATTCAATTCTTCTTCGGATACAGTTCCAGTAAGGACTTCCCCCGAGGCACTAGTCTCCAGTGCGGCGGCCCTTCTCTCTTTGGTAGAGCCAGAAAGTAGAGCTGAGCCGGGAGGTATCAATTCCTCATCTGGACGTGCGGCCAGAGAAGATGACCTCCTTGTCCTGAGTACTAGAACTACAGATGCTGAGACTACTATAATGAAAATCAGCCCAATCGCCCATGAAGGTATCATTCCTTCTGTGGATTCTCTGGCTTTGCTAACTTGTAATCTGAGGTATGCATTAGTAGAAATCTCCATCTGTCCGGAGCCATTTGCGAATACATCGAGCTCAATGATTCCGTATTCTGCATCCATTCGGGGATCCGCCACCACTTCGATGGATATTTGTTGTCCTGGCTCTATCGGCCCGGCCGATGAAGGATCGACTTCGAATTTCCAGTTCTCATCCCCCACTACTTCCAGTGAGACTTCGGTCACAGAATTTCCGATATTCTGCAAAGTTAAATCAAAACTAGCAGGATTTCCTGGATAGATGTCTTCGGCCGTATCATCCGGAACAGATAGGTCTAGCCATGCAGATGACAGTACTATCACGTCTAGCCAAACAGTACGTGAATGTGTCACAAATGCCGGGGTCGTGAATTCAATAATTACTGGAATCTGTTCATCTTGAGGGCCAGCTGGAACTGCGCCTGGGAGCTCCAAGGCGACGGAAACGACAGCCTGCTGATTCATGCCCATAGCGAAGTTTCCAGCGGTCATGAATCCGCCAGACCAATCCGATGGCATACTGCCAAGAGTAAGAGATATGATCAAGTCAACATTTCCTGAATTCTGAATCATGATATTTGCCGCCCCTGTCAACCCTGGTGCGGCGGATATGGAGCCATCCCCCGAAATATCCAGTTCTGCTAGCTCTCTGACTACGAGCTTGGTCCCATTAGAAATTACATCTCCACCAATGTGTGTAACTCTTGTGGTAATTGTATTTGACTCTCCCATTTGGGCCGCCATTGGCACTAATGTATTTATCTGGAATATTGCAATTTGACCTGATGGTATTTCGACAGAAATTGCTTCCATTGACTCTTCCTCGTCATGAATAATCTGAATTGGCCACGTATTGAGAGATGAGAAAGCATTCACCTCGAAAATCATCGGAATATTTCCTTCATTGCTAACTTCGAGTATCGTAGTCACCATATCCCCATTGATTACGGCTCGATCAGTAGCGAGTGCCAGCGGGCCGAGTGGGATGGCAGAATCTGAAAATATATCTGTTCGGAATTCATCATTAGCTAACACAAGTACGTAGACAGTGTCGGAAATACTCAATGATGGATCATTAATTGACTGAGTCACGCATGTGACCTCCTCTGAGAGGCCCGCGGCGGGTTCACCGTTGGGCAATTTGGGGACTCTGACTTTTATTGGCAGAGTTGTATACAGCAATCTGCCTATGGGGTCCGTGAGAAGTTCCGCTGACTGAGAGTCCCAAATATTCACAGGCCATGAGTTTAGAGTAGAGCAGGATACGATATATTGAGTTGGACCATTGCCATCATTACCAACTGCGAGTGAGAAAGTAGCCCATTCTCCAGGCTCTGCCTCTGCACCTCCCTCTCCGGCCAAAACAGTTACTAGTCCCTCGATCCTATCTACCTCTGCCTCTAGTCTAATCACATTATTCACAGTGGGGGCGTTTACGTCGAACAGATTCAAATCGGTTACGAATGTGCCAGGAAGGGCATAAATTTCACCGGGCAGAGAGGAGGCGGAGGATTGGGGATGAGCAGTAAGATTCAGTTCGACAACTATCCTATCTCCCTCATTTCCCATCGGTTCGAGTTGCCATGGGCCTGTCTGATTGAGAAGTTTCCACCACTCATCAGATGGCGGTTGAAGAACTCCATTCTCTGAGACGACGTTTACAGGAGAGACACTGAGTTGAACGGATATAGTCGAGGTTCCTTCATTTCTAAGTTCTATAGGGAAGTAAACAGAGTTGGTCTCTCTTGGGTTCATACTCCTGGTTCTCGAATCTTCAAATTCCAAGGGAGTAGATGGCAGACTTCCACTCTCCATAAGAGGAGTTATTCTTACTCCTATCTGGGAAACTTGTACTAATATCTGAGCAATATTATTGTTAACTCCATTAGATTCATCATTCAATTCATCTATTTCCGAAGATGAGTCTATGGTGAGCCTGAGTAAGTGTTCCCCTGTAGATGAAAAGGAGTGAGGGAAGGACAATGAGTCAAGACCGCCCCCTATTATCGGTGAACGTCTTGATGTGTGCAATAAGTCCCCCGTGGTTACATCGTGTATTTCCACATCGTACGATGAAGCAGTTGCGGTAGCTTGGTTCCCCCAAGCAGCTTCGATTAGAATGGTGTCTCCTTGCAAAGGATTCGTCACTGAAGTTGAGATTGACCCCTCGAATACAGTCAGATCGGACTCATAAATTTCAGTTGCAATAGAAGATAATACCAGCGAGTAACCCTGGGAATCTCCCCCTGAATTCCCTACTCTAACTGTCCATGTCCCAATCAAAGCATCTTGAATTTTCACCCTTTCAAGATTATTTAGTGAATCTATCTCTGTGCCAGCTGCACTAAATCCGGATATGAATTCATTGCCTAGATAAGTGGTCCCATCGGGAGAAGTAACTGAAAGATCGAGATCATTGACTAAACGAGGTGCAGATTGGTTAGCGACAGAAGAGCCCTTTAGGTCGTTCCAGGCCAACGTAGCATCCAGTCCAGCCCCGGCACTTACATCAAATGTGTATGTGAACCCGTGTCCCGGGTAGAGCTCTCTTGAGTAATCATATAGAACATCCATTTCAATACCATTGTCTGATACAGGATAGAGGCTGTTATCGAGAGATAGTTGCCCCCAGCCCTCGGATGGATTGGGCACGTTACTTTCCCCAATATCCATAGCTCCATTGATTAAAATCGCCCTGATTAAGTCCGATCTGGGCTCACTAACTCCTTGGGACCTCAGGAATTGCCTTACTAGTGCGGAAGCACCAGCTACGACCGGCGTTGCCATTGAAGTACCGTTCATTGCGACATAAAGGGGCGTAGTGCCGTCATCGTGAGTTTGATCGGTACAAGTTTGACCATCTACGAGTGTCGCTTCGGCGGCTCTTGCAGAGCAAATGAGGACTCCTGGGGCGACAATTTCTGGCTTGATCCTGCCATCGTTGGTAAATCCGTTTGATGAGAAGGTTGCAGTATTTCCAGAAGGCTCAGAGCCAAATGACCCAGTCGTGGATGCACCTACGGTTAGTGCGTTCTTGGAAGTACCAGGTGGCGTTATCCCAGAATCTTGGGAATTGCCTATATCGCCCGCGGAAAACAGAACCATGTAACCGGGATAATCGCTAACAAAGTCATCTACATTGGATGATGTCTGGCTATAATTTCCCAGATTTGCGGTGCCCCAACTATTAGTATGGATTCTAGCATTTTGATTCCACGAATGAGTGAATAGCCCGTACAATGACCCATAAATACCGAAAAACCCGCTTTGAGATTCATGCGTGTACATGTGAAAAGTAGCGCCGGGCGCAATTCCTAATGCAGAGGATTGTCCAGTGCCGTCGCCGAGGAGTGTTGCCGCTACGTGGGTCCCGTGACCGCTTAGCAGATCAGAATTATCATTATCCGGTCCGAACTGACTGTAAACTGACCTTATCCTTCCATCGAAATCCCCGTGATCCTCATCTAGTCCTGTATCGGAAATCGCAATAACCTCTCCAGTTCCGTCCAACGAAATTGCTGATTGCTCAAATGCCCCCTGTATGCCTGAAATATCCCTAGCCGCGCTATTGTACACTGATGCATCACTGGCTAGTTGGATATGTAGAATTCTCCAATCTTTAGACAACATGGGCACCCATATTGCATTAACATCTTCAACAGTACATAGCCATGGGTCACAATTATTTTGCCGATTAGAATTAGAGATTACAGAAAGATCTCTTTCAAGAGAAGTTAACTCGTCGCTTGATAAATCGCTGGCTGGCAGAATCTGTAGTTGTAATTGAGATGAAGGAGTAATATGCAGGAGTTCAGGAGATATTCTCCACATATCTGGCATTTGTCCGTACCATCTTACGGCCTCCCACGAAGGCAGGAAATCTTCAACCTCGAAATGTAATGGAAACCTCACAAGAAGTGCACTATCGGGAATATAGTCGAGAATAGTTCCACCTATTTCTTCCACTGCTGATGATATCCCAGATATGTCAGAGGAATCAGACTGAATCGCGTAGACTGGCCTGTCGGAATGGCTATACTCACCGGTATCCAATTCACCCAAGAGCGGGGCGTCGTCGATTAGAGGATCGAATGAGCCATAAGGGGAATGGATTAGTCCTGATGATTCTTTAATTTGGTGAACGTGCCCCAAGGGAAATTCTAGAGAGGACCATTTCATTGCCGGATACTCATTCGAATCTGACGAAGTCGTAGAGTCAATAGTCGCAAATGAAGCGGATGCCATTCCCGACCATGAGGAAATTAACAAAACTGCAAGGACAAGGAAAGTTGATTTCCTTGCATACATGGTTCCTCCGGAACCTAATCTACCTTTTGACAGTTAACCCAAGCTGATTATACAATAATCAGTAGTGATTATGATTAAAAAGCCGTGAAAAGACTCAAATATTGTAATATCGAGAAATTGCTTGGTCGGTTTTCATTACACTTTCCTTCCAGCTATCCTCGAGTTTCATTAGCGCCCTTACGCAGTCCACATTCTCAGGGATTACATCACTCTCTTGATGGATTGCCTGGAAATAGTAAAGTCTGTTTCCAATCAATCTAACACCATCCTCCCATACAAAAATTTCATGCAGATCTCCCCACTTTCTCCCAATATCCCTGGCCATCTCCATTACCTCGGCTGTTGTAGTTATCCTGTTACCTTCGCCGTTCATAACAATGACTCTGGGCGTCTCCTTCCACATATCCAATATCGTTTCAGTAGAGTGGCCATGGCCCTCAGGAAGATCGGCTATGATTGCATGTACGTGCATTATTGTCGTTGGTACAGCGACGGCGAGTGAGTTAATCTCAATTTCTGGCTTAACAGTCATCACATCTGGACCATGGTGACTTGGTACATTCAAAACTGGTTTTATGGCATTTATCGGGCCTTTCTTAGAGTCGCCGGGATCCGCCGCCCTCCTAATCATCGTACATTCTACTTTCAAAGAGCCGCACGATTCATAGAGCGGCACTAATGTTCTGGATAGCCCTGTTGTATTACATGAGACAACTCTGGTTGTTTTTGCTCCAAAATTTTCTGAGTGATTGGCGCATGATGTGTATGAAAGTCCGGTCAGTGAGTGTTTCTCGCCTCCTTGGAAGATGCTCTTGACACCTGCTTCTTCGTACTTCTTAAGATTGGCGGCCCCCATTTTTCCAGGTGAGCAATCAATTACAACATCGGATATTGATAACAAGTCTTTGAGCCCCCCTCTGCAAACAAAATGAGAATTATCAAAACTAGAGATCATTTCAGGATTGTCTGATGTGCAGTAGAGATCGAAGCCTTTCCTAACTGCCATCTCACAACCAAAGCTCGGGCCCGTCTTTGTAACTCCAACGATTTCCATATCTTCCTGTGCGTCAATGGCGTCTGCAACTCTCTTTCCTATGGTCCCATACCCATTAATAGCAACTTTCACCGGCGTCATATCATCCCTCTGATTAATATCTCCTCTGGCCGATGCTCTATCAAGATAACTCAATCAAGTTAGTGTTTATCGATGGATCAAAAATATCCGTCACAATGAAGACCATTGGCTGGACTCGGAGTACAATGGCGATGAGGGAACAGACCGCAAGGAGCATCAAACTCAATAGAGAAATCGCCAGGATGCTTCCTGAGGCAATGGATAAAGATCGCTTGGTGAAAATTGGTTATGGCTCAGGGGGAGACACAAAGCCAAGAGACGGTGACTTTGGCGTGGTCACTCACCTTCCTGCCGGATCAAGAGTACTACTTCTAGGCGATTTAGGAGAATGCGTAGGGGCAATGAACAGGGGAGGGACTCTGAATATTGAAGGGAGTTGCGAGTCAATGTTGGCCGCCTTTCAGACAGATGGGAGAGTTGTCGTTGAAAGGGATGTAGGAGATAGACTAGCCATGAATATGAATGGTGGAAGCGTGACCGTTATGGGGTCGGCTGGTAATGATGCATGCGCAGGTATGCTCGATGGGATCGTAGTAGTCAGAGGACAGGCCTCGTCCGGTGCCGGGACGGGGATGTACGGCGGAACGTTGGTTGTCATGGGCTCTGTAGGCCCTGATCCTGGCTTAGGAATGAAAGGAGGGCGTGTAATAATAGCGGGGAGTTGTCCGCCTCCGGGCAAGGGATCCACCATGCGATCGATTACTAGTAAAGAAGTAATGGAGTTAGAGGGGATACTGGAACCGTTAGGCCTTTCACTTGAGGAAGATGCCCTTGTATTGGTGCCCGATAAGGGTGCTCTGACCGAGGATATAGCACCAGAGAGATGGGTTTCTGAAGGATTCGAAGGAATTGGAATTAGCCCCTCTAGTTCCGATAGGATACCCAAGTACTCGCTCGTCGATACGTCTGTAAATATTCTTCCAGTTGGTTCTGATGAAGGCGGATTGGAATTACCCATCCCCTGGATAATCAGGGCCGAGGGTGGTTTGTCTCTCGGAGAACACCAGTTCATAACGTCAAGTATCGTTAATCGAAATCCTAATCAGGGGGACCTATTGATAGTTGGCGAGGAAGATCTTGAACAATTTCCAGATAACGTCAGGGGGAGTTCTGGCATAGTACTGGATTTACAGAATATGCCCCTCATGAATGATGCCGAGCTAGAGGGCATATTAGTCTCATTATCGAGCCATTTAGAAAGCTCGGCACTAATTCTTCTGAGAGATGGGGTCGATCGTGTCGAGGGGCTTTTCAGATTGGTTGTAGATCTGGACTTGGATGGCGCAATAGTTTCCGTGGCAGCACCAGGAGGAGGGAAGGCCGCCGCGGCTCTGCCACGAATAGGATTAGCCTCTAGGGCTATGGGATTAGACTCACAGGGAAGGATTGTGGGGTTAGAGCTAGACAGGCAACCTTCTGCAGAAGATATAATCATTGGCAGGGCTTCAGGATGCTCTTTCATTGTCGGTCCGATAGATGAAGGAAATGATATTCTAGATGTTGGAAAAACGATTATTCCAGAGATTGTTGGCATAATGAAGGAGGCCGGCATATCTAATTTTCATAATGTTGGTAGAAGAATATTGAGGGCCAAAGACATGGAGACTGCGGCAATTAGTGGCCTCCGACTTATTGGATTCGAAAGACCTCTTCCCATGTGGCTAGGAAACTGAGGTCATAAGATGCCAACAATTACACTTAGTCATGCAATGATGAGTAGGATTCAAAGACTAAATGGTACAAATCACGATAAAAATATCCTATCTGATTTACTGCCTCGGATGGGATGTCCTGTCGAGTTGAATAATGATGATGATATTGAGATCGAGGTATTTCCAGATCGGCCGGATCTTCTCAGTCATGAGACTATGGCTAAGGCAGTTAGGTCATTTCAGGGAATCTATTCAGAAGATGAGGACATAGATGTGTCTAGTAGCGGCATCAGAATATCTGTGGGAAATGGCATAGAGGATGTGAGGCCAATAATATTGGGGGCAGTTGTCAGAGGAGTAAATACGGGAAATAGTTCATCGGAGAGAGACTCTTTCATTCAGTCCCTGATGGACCACCAAGAGAAGCTACATATGACACTGGGAAGGAAGAGATCTTTTGCATCTATTGGCGTCCATGATTTATCTAAGCTAGAGTGGCCTTTCAGGTATGAAGCCGTTTCAGGAGATTTCTCATTTCAGCCATTGGCATCTGAGGATGTCATGAGCATCTCTGAAATTTTAGAAGGTCACCCAAAGGGATTAGAATATTCTAAGCTAATGGATGGCTTGGAGTCATTCCCCGTTATCCTTGATTCGAAAGATGAGGTCGTATCGTTTCCCCCTATAATTAATGGAAGCCACACCACAGTAAGTGAAGAAACTAAAGATTTCTTCATTGATGTGACGGGCTTTGATATGATAGCATGTGAAACTTGCCTTCTACTAGTTTCATTGTCATTATCTGAATTAGGAGGAATGGTTGAAAGCGTTGAGATATATGATGCGGGTGGCTCCATTATAGAGACTCCGAACTTTAGCAACAAGAAACACCGGGTTCCGAATAGACTCATTCAGAAAATTCTCGGGATAGAACTCAGCGATATCGAAATCGGAGATGCAATACGTAGAATGGGTGGCACCCTACTGGAATCACGGACCGTCACCCATGGATCTGAAAGAGCTGAGAGATGGTCCGATTGCGTAGTGGGAGAAAGAGAGCATGTATTTTCTATGCCACGCTGGCGTAGCGATATTATGCATCCCATCGATGTTGTGGAAGATATTGCAATTGGATTTGGATATGATAATCTGCCAGACATTCTATCTTCAGTACATATCGATGCATCCCCTCTGAAATCTTCAAATCTATACAGAAGGATCAGAATGAGTCTGAGATCTGTTGGACTCCAGGAGATTCAAAGCCTGACTCTTTCTAACGAGAGGGACCAATTCGAGAAGACCAGATGGCCTGTGATATCTGAAGCTACAGTAATTTCTAATCCGATTACAGTTGATCACACTCTGCTCAGGCAGTACATATTTCCATCATTGATGAATTTACTATCATCCAATAGGCATCACGAGCTACCTCAGAGAGTTTACGAACTGGGAGAAGTTGTTCATGGGGGGAATAATAGAACTAGAGTTTCTTGGGCATGTGCCGAGGCAGGTGCCGGATTCTCAACGGCCAAGGGAATTGTTCAATCTCTTTTGAGAGACTTGGGAGCGGTATCTTCGGAAATTTCCTTTGAGCCGACTCCCGATAATATGGGACCATGGATTAATGGACGGGGGGCGCTGGTTCTTATTGGCGGTCAAGAAATTGGAGAGTTTGGAGAAGTTTCTCCAGAAGTGATGAGTTTGTTCGGCTTAAGATCGCCCATTCATGCAGGAGAGTTCGATGTCGATATGATTTCGAAGACGGTCAAAGACCCTATTCACTGAATTTTGTTATTGGGCCTGATTATCCTGATATTTTTTTTCCCGGAACAAGTAATACGGAGTTCCTCTCTTGCGAGGTTGTGAGTGTGCGATTCGGGGCATCTCTAGTTCTTATTTTACTCATAATTTGCTCGTTGGTGCCACAGGAAAATATTCACTTGAATGATAATGTAGTCTTATCATCTGATATTGAAGGAGAGGTCGTGTTTGGTTCGAATTCTGGTTCGATTTTTGATATTGATCCTGATTCCAGTATTGGGATAAATGTGAACTTCAGTAGTGATTTGGACTTGGAAACGGATGTTCTGATTACGATTAATGGACCTCCTGGTTGGGACATATCTTGGAATTCTCAAAATCCTTCGGAGGAAGGGCATGAATATGCCATATTGCCCAATCAGATTGTATGGATTCAGTTCTCGATCACTTCCCCTCCTGTCATTGGCGGGTCCCCACTGTCAAACTCGCTCCATGATGTCAGCATGTCATTAATTTACAATCAAGGTGATGGTCATGATTGGTACAACTTCTCCATGAGATACGGTTATTTCGAGGGTGTTGAAATCGTTGAAGGCGGAGGGACTTCTTCTATAGCCCCCGGAGGAACTGTGACACTTGAGACTGTAGTCAGAAACACTGGAAATACAGTGAGGACCCTTGATGTTGAGATTATTGCTTTGGGGGATGATGGAAGTATTGTTTCCAATCCGGGCGACTATTTCTTTTTGGATAACTGGAGTGCTTCTATCATCGAGAGTTGGAGAGTGATTGATATTTACCCCAACTCAACTGGAATTGTGATGGTCCAGATTTTCTCCCCGGGCGATGTTGAGGGAGCTTTGAATTTTGAAATTCGTATTTCAAGTCCTGCCACCGTGGGAAGCTTTTCTTCGACAAACCATATAGTGAATATAGTACCCAGAATTGGCGGAACGATGTCATTATCAAAGGATAATTGCACTACGGAAGAGACCCTTCCCGGGGCTTTTTGTGAGATGGGGATTATTGTTTCAAATACTGGAGATAGTGATTCCAGATACAATCTAAACATTCTGAATATTCCCGAGTGGGCCTATATCGAGTATCAGAACGAGTTTTTCTCACTTAGTCCTAGTGAGTCTTCTGAGACGATTGTCATTTCATGTCATGTCAGAGATGGTGTTTCTTCTGGTTTGTTTTCAGAGATTAGAATTGAACTAATGATTGATGATTGGTCTCCCGAATATATTGATTTCAGAATAAATTCAGGAAGCTTATACTCTTGGAATATGAATATGTCGTATCGCCTCACTGACTCTAATAACTTAACAGCCACATGGACAATGACCAATCAGGGGAATGGAGTTGACGGCCTCATAGCGTCTATCGATTCCAGTGTCGTGACAGAATTCGGAATCTCAGTGCCAGATTCCTTTTCCTCAGTGATTACCTCGGAGTCGAGTAGGGCTTTGGAGATCTATCCGATAAATCAAAATGATTCGGTAGATATAATTGGATGGATGATAGTACCGAATTCGGCCCCAACTGATACAGTGGCAAACCTTAGTATAGAAATCAGGTCTTTCCTAAATCCGAGAATAGTTTTTATCGATACAATTCCAGTGATAATCCAAGAGGAAATACCTCCTAAAGATGAGGAGTTGGTGGTTAATGAAGATTGGATAGTTCCATTTCTAAATACTTGGTTTGAGCCAGTAATGATACTAATTGTGGCTGTAATAGGAGTTATTGGAGTAGGACGGGCATTGGGGATGGGTAATCCCCAAGATGGAAATAAGATTATTTCTGAAGAAGAAGATTGGATTCAAAAATTCGTTAGAAAGGATGGCGGTATTGGCGATATTCTAGAGAGTCCCGAGGTTGACAGTTCGGAGTTTGAGAAAGATTTCTTTGGCGATGAAGGACGGACGAAGAGTGAACCTACTGATAGGATTGATAAGGGCGTAGTTTACGAAGCAGGAGAGTTGTTAGATCGGTCCAAGGAGGACTCAGATATTGAAGAGTCCCTAAGAATAGCCGAAATACTTGAAAATCAGGATATTCTTCATCCTGACAATATAATCTTAGATATTGACGATAAAGCTCAAGTTTCTGAAGAAGATATCAGTGATAATCAAGTCCCTTCTGGGTTTGACTTGGAGATATGAGGGACTACTCGATAGGCGTCGATGAGGCCGGCAGGGGACCTGTCATCGGCCCTCTAGTAGTGTGTGCTATGTCAATCCCATCAGAGGATTACTCAATTCTCAAAGAAATGGGCGTCAGAGACTCCAAGGTATTATCCAAGAGCAAGAGAGAATCTATCTGTAAACTAATCAATGAGAAAACAATTGAGCTTGATTGGAGAATGGGGATTATTGTATGCGAACCTTCTAGAATAGATAATAGTAGATCTTTTTCTAATCTCAATGAGCTTGAAGTGGACTTATTTTCGGAAGCGATAGTCAATTCAATTGATAGTAATGAGTCAGGAAGTATTTTCTTGGATGCATGTGATGTAAATCAGGAAAGATTCGGGAGTAATGTGAAATTAAAATTAGGGTCTGCGTGGTCGAATTGGAAGATTTTCTCGGAGCATGCTATGGACTCTTCCAATTCATTAGTCGCCGCGTCCAGCATAGTGGCCAAGGTAACGAGAGACGAGGCCATGCGAAAGTTATCGGATGAAATTGGACTAGATCTTGGTTCTGGGTATCCTTCTGATCCGAAGACTAGGTCCTCTATGAACAGGTTAATTTCTGGAAAAAAACCTCACGATTGCTTGAGATGGACATGGTCCACTGTTGAAAGGGCATGGGATGAACTACATGGAACACCAGTGCCTACCAGATATGAAAATAGTAGGATTTCTTCTCAAACTGATATTCGACATTGGATGGAGGGCAATCACAAATAGGGATGGCTAACGGCGTTAGTATGTGTCAGATGTCGATGAGTGGGGGCCAGAGTTAGTCTCTGCTATACGGAAGTATGCACTACAGAATGCCGTAGAGTATAACGGATCAGGCAAATCCGGAAGTGTCTTGGGACGGTTACTTTCTGAATTTCCGGAATTGAGGGCCGATGCAAAACAATTGATTCCCTTGATATCTGAGCAGGTCGATGAATCAAATATGTTGGCCAATGAATTCGGCTTAGAGCATGTAAGGGAGATACTCAAACTGACTAATCCAGAGGCATTAAACCGTGAAAAACAGAAGAAGAGAATTGGCCTCCCTGACTTGGAAATAAGTAAGGGTAATAACGTCATATTGAGGTTTGCACCGAATCCTAATGGGCCACTATCCATAGGTCATTCAAGAGGTGTTGTGATTAATTCAGAATACGCAAAAAAGTATTCTGGAAAGGTAATACTTCGCTTCGATGACACAGATACCAAGGTTAAGCCGCCACTAGAATCAGCCTATTCAATGATCGAAGAAGAATTTGAATGGATTTCCGGAGTAAAGCCTGATTTAGTCATCAGAGCTAGTTCTAGAATGGAAATTTATCTAGAGGCGGCTGAAGAGATGATTTCCAGGGGTATTTGTTATGTCTGCAGGTGTACTGCTTCAGAATTCAAGGCCCTACGGGATTCTAAGGAGGCTTGTATTTGTAGAGGCAGGAGGGTCGAACAAAATATCCTAGATTGGAAGATGATGATTGGAGGGGAGATTGATGAAGGAGGGGCTGTTGTTAGGGTAAAGACCGATCTTGAGCTTCCAAATCCTGCGCTTAGGGACTGGCCGGCATTACGGATACAGCATACTGCTCATCCAATAGTAGGGAACAGATACAAGGTTTGGCCACTATTAGATTTCCAGAGCGCTGTTGAGGACCACTTACAAGGAGTAACTCATATCGTAAGGGGGAAGGACCTCATGGATAGTACCAGAAAGCAGACTCTCCTGTATGAACTCCTTGAATGGGATTACCCTCAGACCCTCTACTGGGGGAGGGTTAAGTTACTGGACTTTGGAGGATTTTCGACCTCATCTATCAGAAAATCGGTGGAGAATGGTGATTATTCTGGGTGGGATGATCCTCGATTGCCAACTGTTGCCGCACTTAGGAGGAGGGGTTTCTCTTCTGAGTCCCTCAGGGAGTTCTGGATAGAATTGGGATTGAGTCAGAAGGATATTTCCATACCTATGCAGAGTATCGAATCTAAGAACTCAAAAATCATAGACAAATCCTCGGAAAGGAGGTCTTTCATTCAGGGACCGAGAGAGTTGCATATAACTTCTGAGAATGGCGATGAAATAGATAATTATGGTTCTATTTCCATCAGGAGACATCCAGATTATCCTGAGATGGGAGAAAGAAAATGGGATCTAGGAGATGGTTCGATATTCATCTCTAAAAATGACTATACTGAGGGATTGATCAGACTAAAGGACTTCGCTGATGTTGAAATCAAAGGAGATACTGCGAAGATATTGTCAAGGGAAAAAAATGACTCACTCCCAATAATTCATTGGGTTTCTTCCAAAAATTGTATAGAAGCCGACATGATTATTTCCAGAGGTAATGAAATTGATAATGTCGTAGGCATGATAGAGAATATTGACGTAAAGGCGGGTCAAACTCTACAACTTGAGAGGATGGGTTTCGCTAAGGTTGAGAGAATTTCAGATAGTGGCAAGGTTTCACTAATATGGCTACACGGATAGACTGATCTTTGGGCTAAAATGACTTTGTTACGCTCTCGGAAGGGTTGAGTTCAAGATGTTCGACGTGATGTCGACATCATGGGTGCGCACAATAGGGTTGGCACTGCCTCTATTGTATTGATTTTTTTATTGACTATTGCGGGACCGATTGTTAATGTATCGGCGCAGGAGGGAAGTTGCTGCTCGGGAGACGAATTTGAACTATTTTTGATAGGGGACCCTGATTCGGGAATTCTGACGCCGTTTGAATCAGAAATCGATGAAGGCGATTCAAGATTAGTAAATCAAGTTCTGCAACCTGTTGAAGTTGGAACATGGGGCGTCGATTGGGGTATTGATGGCGAATATCCAGCTGGAGATTGGGAATTCAATATCCATTATGAAGTACAGGGAGCAGTTGGGGTCAATATCAATATCACAGTAGAGGTAAGAATTGGCGGTTCATTCTACGAAGGTGGAACTTCCGGAATTGAGCCCTATCTCACAGGAGAAGGAGACGTTCAATCGATCATCAGCGTGGGATCGGGAGATGTACGAGAGGATGATGAGGTAGAGGTTAGTCTAATTGTTCAGTTATTGGGTTTCAATCAACCGGGAGACGATTCGGGAGTGATTTTTCATTGGGGAAGTGATGATAAATCTTCTAGTATTTCTGTAAAGCTTCCACTGGTAGAAATTGAAATGAAGGAAGCAAGTGTTAGTGGAAACTTAGTATATTTTCCCATTCTTCTATCATCCGGATTTGACGACAGGATATGGTCGTCCTCTTCGGGTAGTTTTGAAGTCCAGAATATTGCAGTAACCGACAAGCCAGTGGCTACCTTGGTCGGAGGGGGTGTCGAAGTGACCTTTGTATGGAGTTTGCCAGAGGGAGTGGAGAGTGGATCTTTCTTAGCTGAATTCACCTTAGAGCCACAGAATGGCCTACAGATTAGTGCTAATATGTCTCATTTCATAGAAGCCGGCGAAGATGATGGAGGAGGGGGCTCTTGGTATCCTGCTAGTGAGCCCCTTAGGACCGGAGGGTCCGGGATACTAGTATCAATAGACGCCGAATGGGATGGAAAGGAGGTCGATAAGCGGATATCGCTGGAATTTGATGGTTCGATGTCACAGTGGATGAGATGGGGACTTGACAATATTGGCAACTCCAGTCTTGGATCTAGCAGCTGGTGGAGGAATCTAAACTCATACTCGGACTCTGTCCCTGACTCTGATTTCAATAATAAAATGGTAGATAGTTCTGAGCTGGAGGCCCTTGCTGGATACCTAAGGGGGTCAAATGCTGATTTGAGGTCTTTTCTTTCTAATGGATTATTCATAGAGTCTGAGTCGGTAATTGGTATTGATCCAATCGAACTGGGCCCTACTGAGATTACTATTGATCTTGGAGGAACTAGTGGTTTCAGTTCCGAAACTATAACGATAAAAATATCTACAATATACTCCGTTATGGAAGGAGATAGGCAACTATTGATTGAGTCATTCGCCAAGTCTACCGCTGAAGATTACTGGACAGCGATTTCTATTGATGTTCGGCTAAAGGGATCTATGCTCACCGATATAGGAATTGTTACAGCCAGTGGAGTCGATTACTCTCATAGGAGATGGATTGTGTCTGAAAGCCTGTCTGTCGAGGGATCTGATTTAGATTCAGAGGAGGCGTTTAGAGTAGAATTTGTTCCAACTGGAAATGGACTTTTCAGCGTTTTATTGGGCTCTGGGATGATGGTATTGATCCTTAGCCTATCAATAGGACTGGGAATGACCATGACCAGAAATAGATCTAGATTCCCCACTATGATTACTGTCACCGCCCTTGGAGCATTATCATTTGGGATTTATTTCCTTGGCCTCCCGATGCAAATGGTCCTAGGAATTGTTGCCTGCAGCCTACTGCTGGTCCTGCCAATCTCATTACTATCTCCTAAATTGAGGAATAGTGGAGGGGGGCATTCTAATGCACCCCGAGTTAGTTGTCCTTCATGTGGAGCTAGTGTGGCTGTAGAATCGGACGTTAGGCCCCTGAGGATTAGCTGTAGTGCTTGCAACAGCGTGATAAGGATTGAAGAGTGATTATAATCTCCCATCTCTGAGGATTTTATCCATTAATTCGGATGTAGCTATTTTTGGATCTTTATCTTTCCAGATAACCGAAGAAGCCCTTATTTGACTAGCCAAGTCTACATCCCAACCCGGTGCCAGAATACAGTTCCACACTATCTCTTCTAGTCTCGATGTTGAGGGGTTGCTAGAGTCGAGAGCACCTCTGCAGAGATGGGATATGGATCTGGCCCTTCCCTCCTCTCCCATAGAATCCCACCTATCTGAAATCTCCTTCAAGGAGTTTTCATCTACGAAGTCTAAGGTATCGACATTTGGTTGTGGTACCTCTGTTAATGGAATTACTCGTATACTACCTTCAATGGTAAGTATTTCTTTTAGTGATGCGTAGACCGGGTCATAAGTCATATCCATACAAGCATGAATCCAATTCCCAGATATAGCCCATGGCCTTATTTTCCTGACTAATTTGCCTGAAGGAGATATCAATTGAGCTATTGAATGGCAAATTGCGACGGTTGTCAGAGGTCCAATCTTGTCATCCCCCCGATGCCCCGTCAATGCAGGAGACATTGTTTCGCAAATCCTTAGGATATTTTTTTCATGGTCCCATGTCACTCCCTTTGCTTCCCCACTGTTCTGAATGATTATTGAGTTACTCGGAATATTATCATCAATTTTTCCTATTCGTCTCCTGTATGGCGTTTTAGAATCAATTAATGAAGCCTCTATTGGCACCATTGAAAGCGCGCCTGGAAGATTGGCATCAGAGAGCAGACAAATTCTATTTCCTTGAACCATCAGTCGTGATAGGGCATTTCTGATCGTATCTTCGACGTCAGAAAATAAATCGGTTGAAATGAGGTCCCTCATGACTGGCCTAACTGGTTTAGAGTACGGATCTTCTACTATGGGCCTTATTCTACAATTAGCCTTAGTTGATCCCTCTTATATTGCCAACCATCATCTAACTTATTTGTACCCTTGTAGTAGTTTGCTAAGCGGCGTATCTTGGATTCACAAAGCTCGAGTTGCCTCCGATTGTGCTTATCTTTTGGATTGTTATTAATATGGTCTATTAGTCCTTGGGCCCTTCTCATCAGGTTCATCATGTCCTCGGGATAATTAGGAGATATGCCATTTCTAGATAGGATTTGAGAAATTCTCTCTCCAGTAGCTAAACGAACATCTGGAACTGCAAATCTATCTCTGAGGATAGTGCCTATCATGGCATTTGAATGGCCTTCCTTATTGAGATCTAGGATATGAGACTCGATTACTTTCTTATCCGATTCCGACCAATTAGGAACGACTGTAGTGAACGGCTTTGAGGAGCCACTGGAGCCTTTTCCACCAGAGTGCATGCGTGACATATAGAATCTCCGAGCGCGGCGACTTGCTCTCCCTCTTTAACCACTACGTAAATGCGGCGGCCTATTTTTCATAATCTATGACGTGCCCTTGCCAGTCTTCCCGGCCCCGATGGCCACTCCCAACCTGGTGCTACTGCTCTGGCACTTCCAATCAGTACTCCGCCTTGAGTCACCAGAATTTCCTCGCCAGATCTGATTTGACCCGATACCGACTCCAGATTAGTAGGGAAAATATCTCCCTTCCAATCATGATTTTCTAGAATACTAACTGAGGGGAAGCACCCACTATCATGAAGAAGAGGTAGTGATTTCTTCGAGAAGGCGAACCTCCCATCGCGAGGATTCCATTTTGCTAATTGCTCACCGTCTTTGGAAATACTCAATATGGGCAATCTTCCAGAAACTGTACTGCCCTCTAGCCAGGAGTCCGTACCATGCATAAATCTGGATCTGGACTTCATCACTTCCATCCTATGTTGCTTCTCTGATTTATCTCCAAGATTCATCTTATCTATGGAATCCAAAACACGGCTTTGTAACTCTTTAAGAGACTCCTTAGAGCCTGCAGTTCCTCTCCTGGTATTGTGGCATACGATTCTGTCTATGGAGAAGTCCATTCCAGAATGATTGATAATTTCACTGTAATTTGACCTCTCGCAAATTTTCGATAACATTGAGCCTACCATTTCTAATTCATCCGCATCCCAATCTCCGGTCACCGGTATGTCATAATGTGCTGCTGGCCATAAGTCCTCTAACTCCCTTGGAACGAGTCCTAGGGGAGAAGTGACCATAATTTGATGTGCTCTATTGCTAGGTATATTTCTAAGGAAGCGGTGATGACTTTGGGAAAGACGGTATGGCTTAGTCGCCGAACATGGAAGCAAAATTAGTATTCGTTCTTGGTGACTGGGAGGAGTATGTATACTTGAGACTCTTTTTCTCCAATCATTAACTAATGGATCCTGTCTACTAATTGGGGAGTTGTACCTCAGTTTTCTTCCACTGGTGTCTACTGCAGTGAGATTAGAACGCCCCCTGTTCGACCGAGTAAGTTTGTCGTGTCTTCTGAGTCTCTCGACTGACCTTGGGCTTGAAAGACTGGATTTCTCAGCTAGCTCCCTAACAGTCCCCGATCTAATTGCTGACCTCAGAGATGCGATTGAATATCTCCAGTGCCCTAGTTGGGCCTCCATATTTACATTCTCCCCTAAAGAATAATCTGCATGTCTTGGACCATCCGATGTGAGGAGGAGGCCGTTTGCATTTGCTATTCTTGATCTTGAAAGGTCGAATAGATCTACGCCGAACCATGATAATACCGCACAGTTGTCAGGACCTGCTATACCAGGAGTCCAAATTAGTGAGGAAGGGAACCTTCTCCTAACGACATCTAATGCCTCTGCCAATTTTCCACCAGAATTAGATAGTTGGGGCGCATCTGTTATTGCAATGACTGAGGGCTGGAGTTCTGATTCCACCAGAGATATGTCATGATGTAGAGATTGCCAAGATATAGGTAGAAATTCGGTTCCTGAGCCGAATTCACCAGAATTGGATGTTGCGAGACTGGAAGGCAGCACTAAGCCTTCCGATCCAGTCCAATTATCCTTACCATCAAAGGGGAAGCACAGGTTCCCTCTAGTACAGAGTTTCAATTCTGCGGGAAAATTGCTCGAATTTCTGTAAAAGATGAAAGGGGCGATTTCTAGATCAATAGAAGGATCTACTTCAGATAGAACCAAACCAGGTGCCCATGAGCTAGGATTCCTCCTATCGCCCAGAGAAAAAAGTCTAGAAAATCGATTTCTAGAGATGATTTCTCTCGAAAGGGGCCTGCCACTCATGCACCTGCGAGTGGAACATTTCGCTTGAAGGATTCTAAGGCATGACTGTTTCCGGCTGACATGGGCGCGGCGAGAGTTAGGGCAATAGTAGCCGTTCTGATACTGATAATTTCAATTAATGCCGGAGCTGATGGCGAAGATGGGACGGAATTATTCATCGTAGGCGATTCAGATGCTAGGGGGCCATTCTGGATACAATTTACCTGTGAGCTGGATTCTTGTCAGGATATGGAGCTAGTTATCTGGGCGGATGGCTCACAATATACAATCGCCGACTCCCATAGTGTAGAATGGAGCGGTTTGATTGGAGAGGAGGTATCATGGGAACTCCATGGAAGTCTATCTCTGGATGCTGGAGACTTTGTGATGAGTTCCATCATAGGCAATCCATCAGACATAGTCGAGGGTACTGACCTTCCTGACTTGGTCCCATCCCCGGGTCAGCTTGGAGATTGGACCTCAATATCTGCAACCTCTACTTGTCAACTCAATAGGTGCGATCATGATGAGTTTTTATCAGAGGGGGCTTCTTTCCTTGGCGTACTCGATAGTTCTGCAGACGATGATGCAATATTGATCGAAGGGGATGTTGGAGACGTCATCAAGATATCGAATATAGAAAGTTCCGAAGGCGCGAGTATTGAATATTGGAGCAGGTCTGATTCTAAAATTCTGATTGGCTCTATTTCTTCGGACGGTTCTGATAGGGTTTACTTAGACTATCCGGAAAATGCCGAGCTCTGGGTCCGAGTGGTTCATTCAGATGAGAGTGACTTTTCCACTTATAGGTTCGATATAGTCAGGTACGATGATGAGTCTGAAGGGCCAATGGGAGAGGAACTTGGCAATCCCTGGCCTTATGAATTCCCTTTGGTTGGAAATTCTACTAAGCATGATATCTACAGGGGCCACATATCGTCTAACGATCAGTCGGGAGATTCATTATTGATTTCATCCGGAGCTAAAATTAAGCTTCGGGTTATCTGTCAGTTCACAGAAGAGGCGTCTTTGGAGATACTCTTACATGACCTACACGGAGAAATCGAACAAATTATAGAAAGTTCCCAAGGATGTCCGAGTTATGTCAATACCACTGGTTCCACCATAGGCGTAGAGTTCAGGATAAATTCCGAAGAAGTAATGGGATGGGATATTGAGATAATCTTTCCTGATGAAGGCGATGGGGTACTTATTGGGGATGCGCCTGATTTGTTATGGCTAGAGACGGGGCCTTCAGAATTCTGGGATGTCCTTACCCCTGGCAGTACCTCTTATTCTGGTAATTTAGGTGTCGGAGACAGGATAGACATTCATCCGTTTGAGATAACAGATTTGAATGGCTCTAAGGTAATGGTTAGATCTGATATTGAGTCGCCGGTTACCTATCAGATTCAGTCACTAAGTCAAGAGAGTTGGCAAATTCTGAATTACACTAATGGTTCGGAGATTAGTGTCCCACTGGGCACCCATGCAATAAGAGTAGAGGGGCTTTCCCCTGTAGTTGGAGAGATAGGATATGAGTTTTACATAGTTTATCTGGGAGAGGACATACCGGATGATGGGGAATATCAGGACCTTTCTCACCTATTCACCAATTTCTATCTACTGATAGGTGGCTTGATGTTACTTCCCCTAGCAGTGGTACTTTGGTGGAATAGATCTGGGGTTTTCAAAAGGAGTATTTCTCAGTCGGACTTTGATATCCATGGCCTACACAGGTTGGATCTCCTTAGGGAGAGATTATCCACGAGTAGTAACGGCTTAGAAGATAGCCCTGAGGAGATTGTGAAAGCACTTAAGATGCTAGGAGATAGCTCGTGGGAGAATGTACTCAGCGACTTAGGAAAGCCGTCACTGAGGCACATGACTGAACAAATAGAAATATGCAGCTGGATTATTCCAGAAAGTGAATTTCTGGTTCTGGGCATCAGAACCTTCGAATATAGATGGGAGTTATCTGCATTATCAGTTAGCTCTCCAGAGGGCTCAATTGTATCAATTGAGAAAGTTAGTCCGGACCATATGTTCGATAATATGGAGGTTTTCCTTGATTCAATGGAACCTGGAACTAAGAGATTCCTGAGATTGGAAATTGGCGGAAGTCCGTCTCTGATTGAGTTAGAAGTTTCAGGATTGATAGCAGGAGAGCCGGTTGCGGCCGTACCTAGAGAGGCGCTCGTGTTTGGAAAAAATGACTAGTTCAATTCCTTCTCTTTGTTGCTTCTTCCCTAATTCTTTCTTCTATACTATCGGGGTCGGAACCAAGAATATCGGACATCGAAGAGATTCTCTTTTTCTCATTTCTGGAAAGCTTGGCAGGCATATCTAGTTTCAAAACTATCATTACTGATCCTCTTCTTTTACTTCCTTGCATGGGCAAGCCCCTTCCTCTAATTTCTATAGTATCTCCTGGTTGGGAGCCCGCATCTATCTTTATCTGGAGATTTTCACCATCAATATGGGGGATATCTATTTTAGCACCGAGAGCTAGATCTGAAAATCCTACTGGAAGTCCCATCAATAAATCGGCAGAGTCTCGTTCGAACCAAGGGTGCCGTTGAATTTCAATCTCTATGTAGAGGTCTCCGGTCGTTCCATTATCCTCCTTGGGCGCCCCCCCGTAACCTCTCATCCTGAGTCTTACACCCGAAGAGATGCCCGGGGGGATGGTGAATTTTACTCTCTTAGCCTGATTTGAACGGCCTTGACCTTTACAGGATACACAGGGGTCAGTGATGAGTTTCCCATTACCATTACAGGAGGGGCAATCAGAAACCGCTCTTTGAGTAAATGGGCCCATCCTTTCCACCCTCTCAATCCTTCCCCTTCCCTCGCAATTTGGACATATCCTTACGCCCGAAGGATCTCTTGAACCTCTTCCTTGACAATCTTTGCACTGCCTCATTACCTCAATTTCTATCTCCTCTTCAGAGCCATCCATGGCAACTTGAAATGGAACTGTGTGACGATACATTAGATCGTCCCCTTTGGCCCTCCTTCGCCCTCTGGACGAACCGAAAAACTGATTGAAAATACCATCGAATCCACCTCCAAATAAGTCATCCAAGCTTATGTTAACTCCTTGGAACCCACCAGGGCCGAATGGGGACGATCCTGGGCCACCGTGTCCGAATGTGTCATACTTCCTTCTTTCTTCTTGATTGGATAGTATGGCATATGCCTCTTGGACCTCTTTGAATTTCTTCTCTGCTTCTGAGTCATCAGGATTTTTATCCGGATGATACTTTCTCGCCAGTGAGCGGAAAGCCCCTGTAATGTCTCCTTCTGAAGCATTTCTGCCTACTCCAAGGACCTCGTAGTAGTCCCTCTTCTGCGTCATGATGTCGAAGGCTAAAGTGGGGGTGATTTGAATCGTTCCCTACGAAATCAGATAATTCCCACATGATGTACAGTACTGAGAGTCAGAATTGTTCATTACTCCGCAATGATTGCATGTTAGTACTGATCTGACATTTCTAGAGGCGGGTGCCGCATCCCAGAGACTATCGCCAAGGTTGTCCTTGGAGCTAATTTTATTGGCCCTCTCGAGGTTTTTGATTCTAGTCTTTTCTTCCTTTCTCTTTTTCTTCAAAAGTCTCCTTCTAGCAGAGTTGTCAAGATATGAGCTAATGAAAATAGATATTGAAAATCTATTCTTTTGTTCTTTTTCTGATGTCAAGTTCTCTTCATCAACAATCGTTTGAAGACCAGAAACACGTACCTCAGGCTCATATCCTTCATCAACTTCAGACTCTTCCATTTCGGAGTTTATGCCGCCAACTTTTCCTGACATTCTCTTGTTTACCTTTGAGTTGATTCTTCTATTTGATGAGCTTGCCTTAATCTCCAGCCTCTCCAATGCGCGATCAGATTTCTCCTCCCAAAGCCCCCTATCCTCACTTTTGTAAGTCTTCGACAGCCTCCTTATTGCCTGCGATCTGTGGAACTCGTGATCTTCCACCCTTTGAAATCTGTATAGCATCAGTGCCCCCAAACAAAGGGCCCCGATATGTATGGAAAACTCCAATACGGAGTCCTGAGATATCACCTCTTCGAGTGCTGGCAACCCGAATCTAATCGCGACGACACATAACGTTGGCGCGAATAACAACGCCAGCGAGATAGCAGAAGAACGATTCGTCATATGTACTCCCTAGAAATTACCCATTTGAATCATTCGTGTAGATGGGCGAGCATGGACAAAACTTTCAGCCTCGTCGCACTCGAACGGATGTGATTAGAGAGATTGAGATTTCAACTACCTTACATCCGCACGAGGATTTAGATAAGGTTATTGAGTCTGTAAAATCTTTTTTTCCCGATTGGAATCCAGAAATTCCGGAAAGAAAAATAGGTTTTCCCTCGGGTAATAATCCTGAAATAATCTATGGAACTTCGTCCTCACTAGATATTTTTCTTAAGGCGCTGAGAAAGCAATCAATCCTCGATACTGCATTGGATGCGATGACCTTGGAGGAGGATAATCAGATTTGCGATTTCTCGATTTCAAGACTAGCATCTTTGTCCAATAAGGTATCATTCACACTTGGCGAAAGAGTTCTTGGAGGGAGTATCGATATTTCCATAACTGGCAACGGACTAATTGAATGGCTGGAGACATCTACTTGGCACGAGGGGAGAAGAGACGTTCCCCGTGGCGTTGGTGACGAGCTGTCGATGCACAGGGATGGAAACCCTAGAGAGTGGTTCGACTAGGAGGTTTTTGGAATAGGGATTCCTTCCCTATGCCAACTCTCAATAGTTGGAAAATCCGCAGGTAGCCATTTTACATCTAAGAGCTCATCTTGTGAAAGCCATCGCGATTCGTCGTGCTCCATAAGGACTATCTCATCGTTATCGACGATCCCACAGTCAAAAATATGAAGATTGACATCTCTGTCTTGGTATCTGTGATTGATTTCACAAACCTTGGATCTAGGCATAATTGGCAGTCCGAGCTCTTCTTCAATCTCCCTAGACAATGCATCTTTCAGTGACTCTTCTCCTTCCACCTTCCCACCTGGGAACTCCCACCATCCAGACCATGCGTCTCCTTTGGGCCTCATACAGGCCAGGATACTGCCTTTCTGATTTCTAATCATAGCTCCAACAACTATCATCTTTGGCCTTGTAACCATTATTCTGATTGATCTTAAGACAATCTCAGACTGTCTACTGAGAGGAATCTCCGTCATCTTTGGAAGATGGACAAAAAGTATGGGGACTTTGGAATGTGAGAATTTGGCCAAGGTCCTATAATATGTCTCGTTACACACATATGATCCAGCACTATCACTCCATTTTACATCCGGATCGTCTTCAAATTCCTCATCAAAATTATGAATGCTCACAGTGGTTTCTATTCTATCGGAGAAATTTTCAATAATCTTACTTTTTTTGATTAGCCTACCTGAATTGTCAGGAGACTGCATTGAAATAATATTTGTTGCAAATCTCTCTAGACGGACCTTCTCGGAATTCCTAGACAGTCCCAAATGAAGTACTGCATCGAATTTTCCCTTTTTGAGAATATCCAGTGATTCTACTGTTCCTCTTTGATCCACAGATAGAATCTTAGTGGTAATTTCGATATTGCCCATATCTACGTTTGAGATCATATCTACGATCTCCGAGGACTCATTTATCGCCAAGTCAGAAAATGGTTCGAAACCAGTTAGTAGAACTCTCTTGCGTTTCATGAACTATGCGCATGGGTACCAAGAGTTGTCTTTTTGGGTCTGTTAGCAGTCACATTCATTCATATCAGCTTCTTCCAACGTACAATGGAGCACGAATACGTAGTGATTCTTCCTGTGGAAGAGGAGGAGGACGAGGTTACTGCCTTGGGCGTAATTAGGGTGATATGGAGAGAGTTAAGCGGGGGGATTGGGCCTTGGGGAGCCCTGAGGCCATTGGTTGCAGTTTTGCTGTCCCTCATCCCGTTTCTATTCCTCGGACAGCACTTCAATCGGCAACATAGCAAGTCGATTGGTTGGTTCGTAATACAATTCCCACTAATACTATCGATTTTTCTCTGGCCGGTCCTATTCGTCTGGTCGGTAATTGATGCTTGGTGGGTCTCTAGTGGAATTGTCGCTGGGACGAGATAGTCAGAAATCCTCGGGAAGTTGAAGTGGACTGAAAAGATGTCCTGGACTAGTTGATTTAGTTAACTGTGACCTGATTATATGTTCCCAGTCTCTAAGTACAGCTAGTGCTGGAACAAAGGGTAACTCAGTCTCATTCAGTATTGTTCGAATTATGGTATCAAGGATATCCATCCTATCTTGGTCGACAGATTCCAATATCCTCTCCAGAGGGAATGAGTCCATTACGGGTATTTCATCGGATGATTCTACAGCTCTAGGAGTTAGTAGCTCTTGAGGGAGTTCCTCGTTACTAATTGACGCGGTTTCTTCGAGTCTTTTCACTAGTATCCGAATATACTTTGAAATTACTAGTGACACTTCAATTACTGGCTGCCCGTATTGGTTGATGAAATTGACCATGTTCTCTTGTAGAAACAGAAGCTTGTCCTCGACAGGAGAAGAAGGGCTAGGAATTTGTCCATCTTTTTCGTCCATAACTATTCCCATGGGCATTTATTGAAATTACTAGGTTGATCTATCGTCATATCTTATTGGCGATCCGCTGTTTCCCCTTATGCCGTCTAATAAGTCGTCCTCAATTTCGAAATGATCATTCAACCAATCACCATCTGTATCCCAATTTTTGGGATCCGTGCCGTCGGCGGTCTGATCACCATCTATATCCAGTATCCACCAACCAAATACATACTCGCCAAGGAAGATATTTGGAAGATGATACTGATCTCCTGCAATCCTGTTGAATGAGTCTGTCCACTCCCCATTAAGTGAAGTAAAGTCATTACTACTATCCACATTCTCATATTCCAAGTCAAAATCATTAATCACTAATGCATAGAGATCATCATTATCATTAATCTTATTCATCCTGAAATAATTAGTAGATATTGACGAGCTTCCCGAACATGTACCTAGGAGGCTCTCCCTCAGTTGCCACCATTCCGACACTGGCTCCCCTGTACAGTCGACAAGATTTGAATCTCTGACCAATGAAGGAGAAGACATCGAAGCATTGACGACGCCGAAGTATTCTTGGAAGTTATTGTAGGGCTGGTAGACACAACTCCCACCAGAGCAATCCCATGCACCATCGTTGTCCGCGTCCTGGCCGGCATCAGAGGGATCTGTCGGATCATGGGTAAACCATGCCCATTCCAATAATGGCCTAGTAATCACGCCATTTGAAACCTGAACTGGCTTCCAAACGACTGAAGTTACTTGATGCCAAACGACTGAAATCTGCAGCAAAGATGACCAGTTATCATTAGTCTCGTTCCAACCCCTGTAATACTCATAGAAGTCCGGCATCATATCTCCATCTGTATCATTATCCAATGGATTTGTTCCATACTTAAACACCTCTCTTCCATCCGATAAATTAGAATCTCTGACATAAGATGTGACAATGCCATTGCTGAATACTGGACTCATTACAGTAGAGTCATCATCGCTATCATCATCAAGTGGATGGGTACCATTATTGTACTCCATCAAATTCGAGAAAAGCAGAGGCTGTACCCCTTGGGATATCTGGCCTTCTGGGGAGTACTCTGTGAACTGTCTAGATTCCCATCCGCCTTGAGCTGCAGGAATATCTGTGATTTCCCTATCAAACCATCCATCTGAGTCTGGATCATAATTTATGTCCAGCGGATTTATTGGATTTAGTGACCATCTGAAATCATTTACAGGAAGGAACTCCCCGTATATTGAATAGCAGAATTCCCAGCCATCTGGCATCCCATCAAGATCTGAATCACCGTCAGTCGGATCACTCACACCGGCTAAGCTGATATTGAAATTATCGGGATATACAGAATTTATTAGCCCCATTCTATCAGATGATTCCAAGCTCTTGCTTCTGAACATATCATACATCTGTCCAAAAGCGGCATCATATGACATTCCCTCTTCTCCGATAAATGCATTAATTGCGTCAGCACCATATGAGACAAGACCAGTCTCATTTGGAATTGTATCAACTGCTATTTTCTTACCATAAACCCTTGACTCGAATTCGGCTAGATTGTCGAATGATTCAGAGTCAGAGATTTGGCCATTACCATCGCAGTCATAGGAATCTTCATCGGAGTCCCTAGAAACATCGGATCCAGTTAATGGATTCATTTCCCATATATTTTGCTCTAGGTTCCACTGTGTGAACCAATACTCATAACCGTCACTCATCCCATCCCTATCGGTATCAACGTCATTAGGGTCAGAAATACCTAGAAGAGAGGATAGTAATGGTTTTGCAGGACTCCCTGAAAGCCAGTCCTGGTACTGCTCCATGGCTAACTGGGCCTTTCCTTCCTTTCCAAATAATATTCTGAATACCCTATTGTTGGCCTCAGAAGGATCGATTGAGTCTGCCTCTTCCCACATTCTAGGCGCGTCGGGAGGGGAGAGTCCTCCATTGGCTGGATTATTATTGGTGAGGTTGAGTTCGACTTGATCCGTAATCCCATCCAAATCCGAATCATAGTATCCGTCACCGGCCACTAGAGGATTTAATGTCCACACAGAATCAGTTGAGTTCCACCTTGTGAAGATTAATTCGATCCCATCCAGTAGGCCATCGCCATCCGTATCGGGATTATTGGGGTCGGCAGTGAGGCCTGTTAAATTCTTCTGGTCGTCAGAAAGGAAGTATCCGAATGAGTATGTTGATTCTGCGGAAAGCCAAGGTGTCGGAAGTAATTCCCCCCCTACACTAAGTAAGTAGAATTGAGGGGACGTCACTAGAGAATCTGTCTCACTGAGATTCCCATCTATTGAATTGTACTCTTCCCAATTATTCATCCCATCGCCATCTGGATCTCCATCTTGATCTCTTTCATCCACTGGATTTAGGGTCCACTGTTCATCAAATAGGCCCCATCTTGAGTGGTAGAATTCCCAGCCATCTGGCATGCCATCTCTGTCCGAGTCCGAAGACAATGGATTTCCAGAACCTACGTCCTCAGTAGTGGTCCCATTAACTAGGCTGAGATATCCCGTACTGGTATATTCACCGAATGATCCAGGAGCAAGTCCCTGCCACGAAGGGTGCGATAGATTAGTAGAAAATCCATCGGGGAATATCATACCAGACTCTGTTACATCGTTGTAAATTATCTGATCTTTCAAGTGATATTCAAGCCAGTTTACCAACTGTTCATCCATGGATAACGTGCCGTCCATGTTAATATCGTATCCATCGCCATCGGGGTTATTGAGAGCGTCAGAACCATTCAGTGGATTGATTCCCTTGTTATCCTTATTCCAAGAGCAGGTATATCTCGCCTCCCACCCATCAGGGAGAGTATCTCCGTCTGAATCAATATTATTGGGATCTGTGGGGACCCATGAGAGTGCCGACTCATTGGACTCTCCATGGGAGGGCAATCCTTCCCTGATAACATCGTCAATAATCTCACCCCACCTGTACTCACAAAGATTGGACAATCCATCGCCATCAGCATCTTCTTCTGCATCGTTGGGATCTCTTGGATCTAGTGTCCAGAGATTTCCACCAGTGTAGATGTCTCCAATCCACCTCCTATTCTCGATCTCCCAGCCATCTGGCATTCCATCTCCATCGGAGTCGGGATTGGTGGGATCAGTTGGACCATCTGTTCCGCCTCCCGCACCTGAGCCGAGCCACCCCTCCAGATGTACAGTCTCTGACTGTGACGATGAGTCATCACAAACATAATCATCATTCAGGTAGTGACATGAAAATGATGTTGAGTCTAAGAACCAGCCCCAATATTCCTCACCGTCTGTTAGGCCATCTCCATCGGAGTCAATATTTCTGGGATCTGTCCCATTCGTACCAAACTGTGAGGAGTTTACATATCTAAACTCCTCTAAGTTACTCCATTCGCGGATAAAAATAGTTCCATCGATTAGGGGGAAGCTTACTCCATCTGCATCAGCATCCCTCTCTCTATCGAAAGGATCCGTTGGATCTAAACCATGTACGAATTCCCAGCCATCTGGCATACCATCAAAATCTGAGTCTTCGGATAATGGGTCTATTGGCATGATATTCATGTATCTTCCCGGCGATGAGCCAGAGAAAATCCAGTCTTCACCTTCGTTCTCCATTGAAACGAGATTAGTGACTAATCCTGGCATCCTAGTCTGATTCATATAGAGTCCCAAAACACCTGTATATCCTCCTTCGAGGCACCATGTTCCGTCCCTGGAGCCTAAAACTACCATACCCTCGATTGCTAAGACTGATCTGATGTCATTCGCACCCTCTGTCCAGCGATCAGAATTGAACATCCTATCATTACTTATCGAAGATCTCGGCATCTGTAGGAAGATGGATAGATCAATCAGGTGAAGCCCCCCCGCCGTCCCCATCCATACGCCAGTAACTTCTCCAAGTTCTCCGTTTTCTAAAATAGGCCCGGCAGGCTCCAAAACATTCACTACTGCGGATTTAGATTCATTCAGTATGTCTGCCATTCTAACGAATGTTTCTGCATCCTCCAGATCAAAAACCCACCAAGGTTCGCCGGCCGAGGTAACTCCATCGGTGGTATTCCATGCAATCAGTCCTGAATTAGTGGCGACCATGAGCAAAGGGCCCCTTCCCTGCATTGGCACTTGGATTACATCATTGGCGGAAACCTCAGAATCAGAAAGGGCCTGTGACAACGGTACGGTTAGGATTTCTGAGCCCACACTTACTGAGCGCCCCCCGCTCCAACAATCGCCGCTAGATCCTTCTTCTGAAACACTGACAGTCCATGCCTTTTGGTGGCCGAAAATCATCAAATCCAAATTATCACCACCAGTGTCCAATTCTATCATTGACACGACGTGTCCGATTTCAGATTCTGAAATTGAAGACATTATCGGGAGTCCGTTCTCCATTGAAACACAGTGGACGCCAAGGTTTGTTCCAATTATCAGGAAATCTGACGTACCTCCCGGTGACCACCTAACCATTGAAGTCATCTCCAATCCAGAGCGGAGACTGTGTATAGAAGAAATTCCTCCAAAGGGATCTAGTGCGGTAACTCCGTATTTGGAGCCGACAATTATCCTTTGTTGCTCACTATCTTTGATCATTGTATGTACTGCTGCATCGACTAGTTGCGGTTGTGTGGATTGATCGAACAGAAGTATTGATTCATCGTGACTAGTTCCAGCTGTTCCCCTAATGCCTGGTTTTACCCATGATCCCTCATCATAGTGAACCATGTACTCTTCGTAGTTGCTAAACGCCTCACCCCATGCGGCTGTGGAAGTGGAAGTGTCGGGTATTACGAAGCCGTCTCCATCCAAATCCCATCCATCGTTATCGGAATCTATTATGGCATCACTAGCATTCCTGGGATCTAATCCGTAATGTGCCTCCCACCCGTCAGGTATTCCATCACCGGGAATGATTAGTCCGGTGGCTAGTAAGTCTGACCACGAGTAATAGTCAGAATCTGAGCGTGTCGGGTCAGTACCCAGCCACCCATCATCTCCTGTCGGCCTCGCTATGGAGTCTTGACAGGCGTTTTCACTCAATCCAGGTATCGTGCCGGCGCACCAAAGTCCATCCCTCTCAGTAATCCAATTCTGAGGAGTGCCGAAAGAGTACTCTTCTGAATTTGAATAACTTTCGGTTACATCTATGTCGCCATCCCTATTTACGTCAAATCCATCTCCACAGCCAAAACTAAAATCATCACATCTGTCTATATCTTCTATACTGTCAGATGGATCAAGAGGATCGAACCAAAGGCATGTCCATGCATTTGTCGCATTAAGATAACCCAGTCCGCCTTCTGTGCACATATGGATCTCATACCCATCGGGTAGTCCGTCCCCATCGGTATCCGAGGAGGTAGGGTCAAGATACTCCCTATTTCCTGATTCAGTCAATTCTGGAGGCTTTCCAGTTAGTGAGAGTCTATCGGTAAAGCATTTGTCGAGAGTGTATGGCCAGCAATATTCCAGTAGTGCTACCGCCCCATCCCTATCGTGATCAGACATGTTATCAGTACCGTTGTTCAAATCTAGTCCGAGTACTTCGAAGCTTCCTTCAGGAGTGTCGAAAACTATGTCAACACCATATATTGCCTCATATTGATCAGGGATCCTATCCTCATCTGCATCCGTAGCAGGAGGGGCGCCTCCCTTTGCATCTGTAGGATTGGTAGAGTCGACTGGAGACTGGGGCCTAGTCTGAGAAACAAAAGCTAGACTGCTGAGTAAAAGTAGCACGATAAATGCCGCGGTTTGCTTCCTTCTCATGATATAGCCCCAACTAAGTAGTCTTCAACGTCCTCGGTTGACTTATGATGATGATGGAGCGTCGTTCGGACATTGATTCAAAATCAATGGTTTCGGAAGAGTCGATAATATCGGAAAAGAGCCTTAAAAATAATTATTATAGGATTTGTTCAAAGGTCGTCGTTATCCCCGTTGGGTCGAAAGCCATGAGTATGAAGATTACTCACCTTGGAAGTGGGAGCAGAGGGAATTCAGTTCTCTTATCAACCAATGAATCTAATGTCTTGATAGACTGTGGATTTTCCCTGAAGAAGACTGAGGCGAGATTGGAAAAATTAGAAGTCAGGCCAACTGATATAGATTCCATACTTGTTACTCACCATCATTCTGATCACTCGAAATCGGCCAAGAGGGCGGCAAAAAAATGGGGATCGAAATTAATCAGCAATGTAGAGACTGCCAAAAGAATGGAGTGGGAGGGGTCGGAGAGTCTCCTTTTGTTCTCAGAATTGGAAAGAATAGATGCTGGTGCCGATATAAGCTTGCTAACCATACCCGTCCCTCACGATGATGCCAATAATGTAGCTGTAATTGCTTGTGACGACCAAGGGAGGAGGGCGGCCATAGTTACTGATCTGGGAGAGGTTACTGCTGAGTTATCATCTCATCTCAAGAAATGTGGACATATTTCCATAGAGTCCAATTACGATCATGACAGGCTAATGAAGGGGAACTACCCTGACTCATTAAAGAGAAGGATTTCCGGGAGAGGCGGGCACCTTTCCAATTCACAGACTGCTTCGGCCCTAAGGGAGATTGTTAATCCAGGACTAAGTAGCATCGTACTCTGCCACCTCTCGGAGAGCAATAATCAGCCCCATATAGCAGAGAGTGAAGTCCTGATGGAAATTTGCGATAGTTTCGATGGGAGCTTATCGATTTCTAAACAAGAAGGACCGGAGTTTAGCAATTGGATAGGACAAATTGATTCGGAGAGATATTTGCCCAATTAATGGCCCATCACTACCCTGTGGACGGAGTTCTGAACATCCCTCATCCTATCTACAGCCCCTAGCTCTCTGAATACAACGAGGGACCTTTGTAGATAGTCCATCCTCTGTGATCTATTACTCTCGACCTCACCAAGTCTAGAGAGAATCTCCCCCTGCATCATCCTGAAGTCATTAGCCTCTGCAATTGATAAGGCGTCCAGATAGTGCTGTGCTGCTTCGTCTGACCTACCTGCATCACTCAATACTTGTCCAAGAAGCATCTCGACCTCTACTGCACTTCTAGGGTCTGACTGATCTGATAAAATTTCCAAAGCACCAGAATAGTGGTGCATTGCCAGATCATTGTCTTTTATTCTAGCATAGTATCTCCCCAGGACAGCTCGTGATCTTGCGTGTAGCTTTTCTTGATTATTCTGAGCTGTTTCATCGTGAGCCGTCATAGCATGGTCACGGGCTCTATCCATCTCTCCCATCTCGAGAAAGGCAGAAGCCAGTCTAATCCTAGCCTCGGTTAAAACGGATGAATCTTCAGAATCCAATAGCTCCTCTACATTTCCATATACTTCTAATGCCCTCTTATTATCCCTCTGGCGTCTGAAAATGTATCCCATGTTATTGTATGATCTTGCGGCCCCTTGGGCATCTCTGAGTTTTATTTGCATCTCCAATGCTTTCTTATGAAGGGAGAGGGCCGTGTCCATCTCTCCTTTCTTTACAGCTAAATCCGCCCTAGATGAGTAAATCCTTGCAAGTGGAGTAGTCAGTTTATGCTTTACTGCGATAGGCAGTGCCATGTCGTATTGTTCCTCGGCGTCATCCCACTTTCCTTGGACAGAAAGTATGTCTCCTGTGAGTTCGTGAATTACAAATCTCGTCCGGGGACCGAACAGTTTTGCCTCTATAGCCCTGAGGATTCCCAAAAGTTCTATGTGTCCAGCCTTGACTAAATTGTGGCCTTCCTCTGATAAGGCCGATGCTAATCCCTCAATATCCCCGGATTTGTGCAGGTGATGAATATGCTCTATGCTTTCAGATGCATCTTCCTTCCTCGTCCTATACCATTCGACTGCATTGGCATGCAACGATTGCTTTAGTGAGTCTTCCATAGACCTTGTGAGAAATTCTCTGACTAAATCGTGGACATCATAGTTTTCACTATCGGCTTGCCTCGCCAGACCCTTTTCAACAAGGTCATCCAGAAGATTTGTTTCCATATCTATTCCGGAAATTGCCTCGAGTGGCATTGGTTCTCTGAAAATTGCGATAGCACCCAACAACCTCTTTTCCGCGCCTGAAAGTCTGCTGAAGATTTCCTTCTCTACAAATGCCTCCAGAGTTTCATGGAATGTTCCGCCTACACTCCCTCTGTTAATGAGCTCAAGTACTAGTGGATGGCCTCTTGAAAGACTATGAATGTGCAAAAATTGAGGCATTTCTAGATCTTGCATCGTGGTCAGTATTTTCCTACTTGCTTCTTGGTCCAGCCCATCAAGCGGCATCACCAATGTAACTATTCTCCCAGTGGAATCGGATTCTGGTACCACCATCCTGAATGAACGTGAAAACATCACTAGGCCGACATTTTCAAGTTCTGGTATTTTCAGCGATAGCGATCTTAATACTGAAATTAATGTCTCATCGCCAACTTTATGCAAATCGTCAATCACAATAAGTGAGGGGGAAGACTCAAGCCCCTCTGAGATTAGATTTACCGCCATCTGAGGCTGAGGCACAGGAGAAGATGCAAGATAGTCTGAAAGGTCATCATTGCCCATAGCAGATAGCCATTCTGAAATTGCCTCCAAGAATGCCCTTGCCCCTTCCCAATCTTGACACCTGTGGTAAAGAAGATTTCTTCTGTGGGTAAAACTCTCTATTAGCTTAGCAGAAAGTGCCGTTTTTCCAATACCAGCTATACCAGGAACAAGTATAGATCCAGACTGATGCTCTAGGAGATTTACCATATTTTCAAGTTCTAATTCCCTACCATAAAACCTCCTAGTCCTCGGTAAGTCGCTTAGTGAGGTTACGAGTTGCTTCTCGATATGCTTTGAGAGGTCCCTCTCAATCAAATCGGAAGATAGTACTGAAAGATCTATTGTTCCAGAATCATCCAGATATCGAATAACATCTACGTGCCTTAGGGGCAAATCTGTTTCCTCCAGAGCTTTGGCTAGTTCCATATTTGAGGCCCTTCCATCTCTTCCCACCACGCGGACCACCTGCATACCAACCTTAGACCAAATATCATCAGCTAGCTTTGCCCCTTCGTCAGTTAGGAAGTATGCTTTCCTCTTTCTAGAGACTCCAGTAACATGTGCTTGTTTTTCAATCAAATATCCCTGTTCCCTAAGTCCTGAAATGGCCCTCGGGACGTTCGATCTGGCTATGGAAACAGCATTAGCTATCCCCATCTGTGAAAGTGCGAATGGGACTTCTACTTTATCGGCATGATCCACATAGTCCCTGAGATGGAGTAGTATCCTCTCTTGGACCCCGGGTTTGGGCACGGGAGTGACTGACATGAATACGTTAGCAACATCATCTATTCAATAATGTTCGTGATGAAAGCTTAGAACGCCTTCAACGCGATTACTACTTTTCTGGAACCCATTCTTCATTCTCGTTATCCCACATCCATCCAGGATGGTCATCATCCTTGACGAACCTTTCTACCTCTTCGTCTGACCCCACTTTCTTGTCATGATTATTTTCTGGCTCGGAGTCTTCTTCGAATTCAACAAAGAAGTAGGCGAACGCCACTATCCCAAGAATTATGATTACGGCAATTACGAATAGGACTGATGAAGCTGATGAGTCTGAATCGCTTACCGTGATCTTCGTTCCTTGGTACTCTAGTCCGCCATACATGAACTGAGGAGTTGCAGAGCTTGAAATTCTCGAGCCGGGGACTCCCATCGACCATGTGGAATCGTCTGAAACGACGGTGTTGTTTACAGGAGTTCCTCCGATTGTGGCCGTGACAGTTCTTCCAGGAAGTCCGACACCTGAGAATATGGCTGTTTCATCTTCTGTAATCTTTGTTTCCATTGGGACGTTGACCTCAAAATCTATTCCAATGACCTCTATGCTCATTGGAATTGAGTTTGCCTTGGAACCATATTGATCGGATGCAACGAATACTACGTCATTGATTGACCATCCAGATATGTCTGGATCGAAGAAAGACATGGAAGTCGGATTATACCTAGCTACGCCATCTGCAGAGACCGATATGACCACCGGATATTCATCATCAGAAGATATTCCAACATCATCATATACGGAGATAATTAGCTCTTGATTTGGATCAGGATCAGCAAAGAAATCAAGCAGGTTAATCTCGAAATTAGTACATCTATCGGCCGATTGGGAATTTTCTTCACAATACAGCGTTACCGATTCTATCCACTCAGACTGATCGAAAACGGGCTGATTGTTTCCCGCATCAGGAGGATTGTCAGCGATGACATTTACTGACTTCCACTCGCTGTAGTCGAATCCATCATAAGACCTCATCCTGATTTGATATTCTGAATTATGCCTTAATGACCTTGAATCCCATGTTGAGCTGAATTCGCCATTTGAGTCAAACTCGATGATTGATTCGGAATGAACCTCTATCATCCCATTGGCCGTATCAAGAACTTCAATATCCACTCTAGTGACATCATTGTCATTATCCCTAGCAACACCTCCGAAGATTGAAGACTCGGAAACTGGCATTCTATCGGATTCCTTGGGGGTTGAGACACTGATGAATGGGGCACTGTTGGAATTATCGATAGTAAGTGTTAGCTCGGCAGGAGTACATTCATCGATCACACCATCGCAGAAGTCAGAGTCTGATGCCCAAATCTTGAAGTTATAATCAGCAACTACCCTCGGTTGGCCACTGAAATCCCATGTCCAAGACCAGGATGTACCGCCTGAGACTGGAGTCACGACCTGGAAATTAGGACCTTCAATTTGGAAATAAATCTCAGAGATATCCTTCCCACATTGTGAAGGGCATCCATAGTAGTCATAGGCGGCGCCCTCGAATGTTACGCTATCATCAGAGTGAGTAGAGAATGGACTGGGGGAGCTTACTGATACTGTGGGTGCCTGGGAATTTAATTTGATTGAGATAATGGAAATTGGGCTGTAGTCGATTCCATCAAATGCTCGGAACTGGAAGATATAGTCTCCTTCGGCCATCTGGGACATATCTAATTCATAGAACCATTCTTTGAAGGGATGATTAGTACTTGTTACTTTACCGGATTGGGCCCCGGAGGAGTCGGTGGCTAGCTGTGCGTCGGACCAATCACTGGTGAATGGGTCCCTAACCTCGATTGAATGGACAAATCCCTTCTGATCCCACTGCGCCATCTCGTCACTAGGGTAGAAAGATGCAAGAATTCCATCATGGGCGTTACCGGTGATATTTACCACCTTCCTGAATGAGTGACCTTGGCCCTGTGTGATTGAGACGGAGGGCGCGAGATTGAGTAGGTTTGCAGTTCCTTGATATGCGGCGTCATCTAGTGTAAATTCTCCACTATCCAAGCCAAATCCAAATTTGTACGCAGTGAATCGATACAGAGAAAGTTCTCTTGTACCTGCGGCATAATTGCAATCAGCATCATCCCCATCCAGTACGAGGTCTCCATCATTGTCTATGCCGTCTGAACATGAGTCCTCAAACTCGTCATCTGCAAATCCATCGGGATTGTCACCCCCTCCCAAACCCCTGAAGTCAAGATGAAAATCTGAGGGCAAAGCGAACCATGGAGTATACCCATCGGAAAGCGTATCAATATCGTACATATCATTTCCGAGGGCATCTTCGACTAGGATACTGGCTCCAGATACCCCCTCTCCATTGACTAGGGCTTGGAACTTGACTAGCTCTGCCCTTCTAACTTGTACTGCATAAGGAGTAGGTTGGGTTTGAATTGAGATAGATGATCTACCAAGATTAGATAGTCCAGCGAATGTCATCACAGTGGAGTTATTATCCATGGAAAGTGCGAGTGGGAAATTTCTAGGTGTCAGATTTTCGCAATTAGAGCACTCTTGGACATCCGTTGGCTTGATTCCATTCTGGAAACCATTGGCTGGCCATGCTTCCTGATCTGGCCATGAAAGGATGACTGGGAACTGTCCCGTAGGTGGACTAGGAATGGATTCGGATTGTACTGTAACGGAGCTCTTGGTGATGTTGTAGGTTGTGCCCACGCCATTCCACGTATTCTCTGAGAAGAAGGCTAGGGAGCCGTATTGCTGGTCTCCCGCATAACCTGTGTCGTAGTGTTTGATTACAGCCCCTGAACCTGCGGCATTCCAAGTATTCCTCCTTATGTCCAGAAGTGCCCCTATGGATCTTATTCCATCTGAATTTCCTCCAGAATTGATTTCATTATCGTACATAGTCAGTCCGGACCTGTATGCCATGACTGCCGGGCAACTGAACTGTCCGTTGAAATGGAGTTCGCTAGAGCATTCTCCTGTACCAGAAGATGAGATAGTGTTGTTTGCAAGGAACGCCCTAGATGCACTGGGAGCAGGGGCGTTATCACCGTACTCTCCGGCGATTATAGCTTCTCTATTGGTATCGAAAATTGTATTATTTTCCGCAATAACATCAAACGACCCAAACATCCATAGCCCGTTCCACCCGTCTATTGGGCCAATGTCATTATTGGTAATCTCAGCATAGCTTGAGAAAACAGCAATTCCGCTCCCGCTTTCGGCACCAGACAGTTCATTGTCCCTGATGAAAGCGTGTGCACCGCCGTATACAGTGATGGGAGTTCTATCAGCCGTAACAATCTCGTTTCCAGTAATTGTATTGTAGTAGTCGACCTGTCCCACGCTCTTTAGGCTGTAGATATCAATTCCGTTACAGTTGACGGAAATCTCCGAATTAGTGACTGAACCTGAAGAGTACCTTAGTGAGATCCCATAGTCCCCCACTCCTATCTCTGCATCATCGATTTCTATGAATGCATCTTCTACCCATACTGTGGGTTTCCCCCCTGCATTGTTCCCGCAGCCGTTATCGGAACCCACAAGATCTGGAGAGGACATGACCAATGGAGTAATTGGCGTTCCAGAACTGTAAATCTGAACTGCAGGTCCGTCGACACCGCTCTCGTCATCATTGCCCACGATGTATTGCCCTCCGATGAACTCCGGCTGGGCGAGACCAGTGGTCAGAACACTGCTGGAGTTGATATCGATGAATTCCATTTCCGTTAGTGTTGGGCTAGCTCCATCCAATACTAAAGCCGCATACTTGAATCCATTTTGATTATCTACGAAATGTGGAATTCCCCATGCTCCATCGAGAGTAGTGTGCCTGATTCCAGACTGTGACAAGTCTATCGAATCCCTGATGATGAGTCCCTCGTAGCATGATGGGTCAGTGATCGTGATTTCGAACTGCCCTTGTGAGATTCCATTGCATTCGCCTTGAGCACTAGAATTCTCAGGCTCTTCCCAGCTGAACGTTATCCTCTGGGCAGAGTTGGCATTGCCACTGGCCCCACATGAAGACACCCCAATGCACAAACTCCCTCTGGCATCCAAATGCGTACCATTTGGGAAAACCACATTAGTACTTGGCTGGATGACCAATTTGGCCCCCGAAGAGATCACTACATCTCCAGTGAGTACATGATTTCCTTGCCAGTATTCAGTACCTGTAATCGTACCTGATGTAGTTTCGTTTGAAGCCGCTACAGGAGATGCGGGGCCGACTAAAGCGACGAAAACGCTAGTTAGCATCAACATTACCAGAATAGTCGAGCTCAATCTATCTCTGCGGGCCATAGCCATGGGGTATCGGGAGCGGATATAATACTAGAGGAAACAAGATTGCTGTGGCTTTGGAGATCATAATTTTCTAATTGGATGTTAGACTATTGCTGAAGGCCAATATTTAGTTGAAAGGAGAGTTGATTTGCCCATTCCACGGCATTCAGTGACCCATATCCCGATCTAGAGCTATGATTTCCCTCCGAAGTTGGTTCTTGATTTGCTGAATTAGCTAGTGCCCTCTTGACCATCTCCATCTCTTCGGAATCTATTTTTCCATCTTCGCCTGCAATCTCATCTCCGAATTGCTCCAGAATAAGGGCTAGGGCACCGGTTACAAAAACGGTAGAGTCACTGGTACCTGAAGAATATGCATAGGGAGGATCCAGTTCAGTGGATGCGGTGGAAAATATATTCACTCCGGGAGCTATAATTTCGGGTTTCTGATGAGGGTACTCCCTAGTCTGCCCCGTATACGGGTCAACATCTGAACCTGAGGCGCTGTCTGACCAGATGTTCCCTGAACTTCTTTGAGCCCCTACAGCTATCACGCCCTCGATATTGGCCGGGACGGACACATCCGAGGAGTCTGCACCGGTATTTCCTGCGGCGGCGATGACGAAAATCCCTTCATCCAATGCCTCCTGTACCGCTGTGACAGTCTCGGTTTCGATAGCCATCCCTTGGCCAGGATCAGAGCCTAAACTGAGGCTAATTATATCTGCCTCTTGAGTGATTCTACACCACCTAATTGCAAGTGAGACCCTATCTTGCTGACCGGACGACCCTTCTGGCCCCAAAGCCAGTGCTATGGAAATAGAAGCTTCAGGGGCCGCTCCTAAGAAAGTGCCGTTGGAAGCTAATATTCCAGTCATCATTGTTCCGTGATATTCAGAACCTATATCTTTAATGTCCTGATTGCCCTCATCGAAAAAGTCTCTGAATCCTACTATATTTATCCCAGAAAGATCCGGATGGAGTATATCCATGCCCGTATCAACAATACAAACCGACACTCCCTCGCCTGTGAGTCCCTCTTGCTGAAGCTCTCTGATTCCCGTGGTCTCGTATGCCCACTCAGAATCTGGAAGAAGCGGGGTCAAGTAAGAGTCAACGAAGGGCCATGCTAACAGTAGTGCCACTGTCCCGATGGAGAAAAATACCGCACCCCATGGCCATAGTGCTTCCTTTAAGGGATCTAGTGGCCAGCGAAGCCTTCTAGCCTCTTCATCGGTTATCCCGTAGGCAGAGCCTGGATAACCAGGGGCCCTTGGGTCCACGGTTGTGAGTATCCTAGGATCTTCGGGCTCAGGCATGAGCTCAAGCCTATCAATGACTGGCATTAATTAGCCTCACACTAACTTCCACATAAATATCAGTGTGTTCAGAAAGGTGCATTGGGCCTTCTTGAGCGTGGTCTGGTAAGCATTGCCAGTGCGGCTATTATCAGTGCCCCCAGGATGTAGCCAATCCAGCTGGAGTCTGATTCCACTGCAGGTGAAGATACCACCAGATTAACACTCCCTCCCTGATTGGGCTCGAATGGAACTACTTCTCCATCTACTGAAGACTCATTGATTTCTAGGTTTAGGTAGTAATTACCTGGATTGATTCCATCAAGATCGAGCGCTATATCGAAGTTCACTACTGAGTTTGCGGGTACATCTCCGATCGCCGTATCCATGATTACCTCATTTGTACATATCAAATCAGTACATAGTGTGGCATTTAGCTCAACATCAATAGCGTCAACGAGCCCGTCATTAGCAATAGTGACAACGAAAGAGTTGACTCTATTGGAAACTGCATTATCCCCCCCGGTGAGAAGTTCCTGAGAGGTTATTGAAACTACTGGGTTGGATATCGCTACGTTGATTTCTATCTCTGGATAGGAATTCCCTGCCTTGTCTGTAACTGTGGCGTAAACTGTGTACTCCCCTGTTGCATTCTCTGGGGCGACCACGTTGATGCTATGGGTAGTGGTAGTGAACGGAGGTACAGTGTGGGAAGTAGATCCAGTTCTCTCCCAGCCCTCGGGTAATTCTGAGTCATCATAATCAAACTCGTATCTTTCGTCCCCGTTACCCGTGTTTCTAATTTCTAGGGGAATCTGTATCTCCTCGCCTGGTGAAACGCCATAAACAGAGTCTAGTGAAACTAATGAGAAATCATGGATTTGTGGAATTCTGACCTTTACATTGATTTCTTCAGAATATCCATCCGATGTGTAGAAGCTGAGGATAATTGAGTGTCCCTGAGTCAGAGAGTGCGCGACTGATTGGTTTGGAGGCGTGACCCTAACGTGTAGGTCGGATGTAGTGAGTGCATTGTCCAATCCCAATTCAAAGGACATGGAAGAGTTCCACACCCCTGATCCATTATGGAATTCGACTTGCCATTCTGACCCATCTGTTCCCGGCACAGTAGCCTGAGCGGCAAATGTATCAAGTGGCTCGTGACCCAGGTAATCAGCAGAGAGGACGAATTCTACAGGATTGAATCCCATTGACTCATTGTTTTTGGTGACGAGTAGGTCGGTAATCCCTCCATCGTGATTAGCATCCCCTCCAGTTCCCTCGATTACGGCCAATGTAAGTTCTCTGAAGGGTATTCTAGAATGGGAGACGGTAATGACTGGAGTCTCTTGACTGGCTTCTACGCCGATTGCCTGACCTCCTGAATATGTCATGTTTAGTCCTCTTTGGAGAGTGGTGAATTCACTGGAGACATCAATGACGCCCCCTGGCAGGAGTATCCTGGTGGATCCTTCTTCATCGAGATTGGCAATCCAAGAAATCCCAGCTCCCATGTTGATGTTTAGCTCGGAGTCCTCTACATCTGACAAGGTCATCGAAACTCCTTCATAATCCAACCATTGTGTTTCTATGAGCGCCCATCCACCCGTAACTAAATCCATATCAGAGTAGCCTCCTTGTATTACCTCGGCACTTACCAGGGACATAGCCACCAATCCGTGTTCTTCCGATGTGGCCCTGATTATCCAGTCTCCTGGTTCAACCGTGGCCGTCCAGTTACCATTCCAATCGCCGTCTACAATTGTCTTTTCTGGAGAGATTCTGTCTCTGATATAATCGGATGTTGGTATGAGTTCTAGAATTACTGTGTCGGATATTAACGAGAATTGGTCCGCGTCGATATACGAAATTTGACCACCGACTTGAACTAGTTCAGCTAGCATTACTGAGTCCAGTACAATAGAGGAGTTTCCTAGCTCGATATCCTGTGACGTACTTTCGAATCCTTCTGCAGATACTTCTAAGCAGTAATTTGAATCAATAGTCAGGTAATCTGAGTAATATCCTGAAGAGTCAGTGAGGAATGATATTTGATCTGATTCCACAACGTTGTCGCAGTCAATATCGGAGATTTGTACACTGGCATTGTCTATTCCCTCTCCGATGTTGTAAACACCGTTATCGTTCAAGTCCCAGAAGACATTGCCACTGACCTCTGCAAATCTGTCAGCGGTGAAATTGAACTGCCCGTTTTCCCCGGAAGAGAGCAATACATTAGATGGCCCTAGAATCCACTTGATGCCATCCTGCTCGGTTTCCATGGACATAGTCCAACTTCCTGGGAATAGCTGTACTTCTGAAATCCCTGAAGCATTCGTAGAAGTAAGTTCAACTTCGCCTAGGCCGTCTTCAGATACAGCAACAATATTCTTGCCTACTAGGGGGGAGCCCTGCCCATCAGTAAGACTTACTGTCAGTGCCGCCACTTCAATCGTCGCGTATGGTAAATCGGCTGATGCGTTTTCTGACGAGGATACAATATGTGCCCTCAGTGTTTCCGTAGCTCCCTCGCTGTTAGTAAGAGATTCTACGTTCAAAATCCAATCGCCCTGTGATATATGATCGGACCAACTGCCATTGGAGTCTGTTATGTGAGTCTGTGTCCAGCCAGTTTCTGTATTGATGAGCTTGAATTCTTGGCCTGAGAGAATGCCTCCGAATTGATTTGTTAGCGAGATGCTAACTCTCCACTCCGGCAGGAATGCGGCTATCCTATCGACAGTTCCTCCCTGTAGTGCGATATCAAAAGGTAATATCTGCGAAGATAGCATGGTTCCGAATAGATCCCCTTCTGTGGCATCAGAAATGGACACTGACACGCTGTACGAACCTGGTTCTAGTGAAACTTCTGCTAGTCCCTCTCTGGACCATTCGAGGGCATCATATGTTATGTTCTTGCCCATGCCTGCTTGAGAGGATGGGATGATCTCGAAACCATACGAAACAGGTGTTCCGTTGGATGCGTTTAGATCTCCTGAATTATCCATGAACATCTCAATAGAGAGCGTCCCATTTGGAGGGGAGAGAATCATCTCCACCGAGAAATTTTCAGCATCTATGGCCTTAGTAGCGGGCGAAACGTCGAAATCGGAGCCGATTACTTCGAACGTCCATTCTCCGTTGGGCAGAATCATCTGGAACTTTCCAAGATCATCAACTGTTTTTCTCCAGGTTACGTCATAGTCATCATTCTGAGCGGATACGGTCAGCTGTTCCCAACCTACTAATTCAGAGGTGTAGAAGTTATTTGCCCTTGATACGCTTACTAGTCCGAAAACAGTCGTTCCCGGTGTCGCTACCATTACAATTTCTTCCATTCCGGAAGAGACTGTGAACTTGGTGCCGTTAACCAATCCAGCGATTAGGCCCTCGACCGTTGCATCTACTGTTGCTCCTTCGGGGAGAGTTACAATGAAATGCCCAGATTCGTTTGTGGTGGCGGTTGTCGAGAATCCATCCCAGTCGAAATTGATGAGAGTATCGGCTCCTATCACTTTTCCTTCATCAGGATTGAATATTGCCGAGGAGTTCTCTTCGTAGTAAACAGTCCCAGAGACTTCCACACTAGTGACGAATTCGAATTGCACATTCATATCGGATGAAATTTCGAATTCCTCCCATATCTGCTTGGAATCCGATAGTGCGTATTCTACTATCCATTCTCCCTGTGTCAGCTCAACTTGATATTGTCCAGCTTCAATGGAATATACTGCACTAACAGGCATGGAATCTACCTCTAACTGTGAGAACAAAATATCCAGATCTGGTACGTTAGAACCTTCGTTTATCATCTCGAACTGGAGATCAAACATTTCTGGAACCGGAGATGGAACCGCTACATTTGCATAAATATCTGAATCGAATGGGAATTCTTCCATAATTTCGAAAAATCCATCATTGTCAACGTCTATTGCTACAGAATAATTGCCCGGTGGCAGAGGCCCGAAACCATAGTCTCCGCGGTCATCGGGGTACATCCTGCAAGGAAGATGGCCGTAGACAGCACAGTCTTCTGTTGCGTTGGCATACTCGGAAGTCTCATCCAGTAGAGCCGCATAGCCATCAACTATATGCCCTGACTCATAGATTAGCTTCCCGCTGATTACACTACCTTGAATGTCAATCTTCTGTACTTGATTTATCGGGGTTGGGACTGTGAAGGAGTCATCCAGATTAACACGAGTACCATCATCGAGAATTGCTGTTACTGAGTAGATTCCTGGAATCATGTCCCTTAGGTGGAATGTTCCCGCTTGGACCATGGGTCCTCCGAATATTCCATCACCAGTGAATTTCCCAGTTCCATTGATAGTGCCATAGTGATCCAATTCCTCGGAGGTATCAGTCTCGAAGATTCCCGATCCAACTAATGAAGAGTGGCTGAGCATCTGGGTAAATTCTGTGGATCCGTTAGAAGTGAACCTTCCAGTGGCATTCACAGAACCATCAATCAAGAAGTCCCCTGATGTATTCTCACAGTAGGATGCATTTTCTGGCATAGTATCGTTTTCACCACAAACCATTACCTGCGTATCTTCGGCCGAATTGAAATTGATTGTACCTCTTAGGATACCTTTTCCTACGAACAGACCGTCTCCAACAAGAGTGTGATTGTGCTTAATCTCCTGAGTATAATTACCGGTGAAATCCGTGATTGTGGAGATTGATGTTGTCTGAACGGTCCCCTGGCCCGTGAATTGGACCTCGCCGATTCCGTTGAATGATAGTCCCTCTCCGGATACCTCTCCATCTGAGGTAGATGCATAGTAAGGAGAGGTATTGATCTCGTCCCATTGTGGGACAAGTTCAACTGTCGACCCCGTGATTGCTGTTCCATCAAACTCTTCCGTGGAAGCCCAAACTAACTGTCCAGTGGCTTGAGCTGATTCGACGGATAGCGCGATTTCGATTATTGCCTCGCCATTAGAATGGCCGTCGGAACCTGAGACATTCACAATCTCTTCCGTTAACCAAGTGGACCCTGAAACGTTACCCAGAATTCCTGTAACCGGATTAATATCCCTTGATTCTGCGTTCTCTTCTGTTAAAATTTCAGTCATGCTGTAAGTGCCGCTCATCATTGTTGATCTAGCCGCCTCCAGATTGGGCTCACCGAAGAATGCGGTAACTCTGATTTTTCCTGCTGGAACGGAGAATTCGAAGATTCCGTCTTCATCGGCATCGGTGGTTCCAATTGGTATCCAGTATGTCCTAGAATCCCTATCTTCCACTAATCCTTCCTCATTGGGCGATTCTTCTCCACTGAAAGCATCTCTTTCGATAAGGAGTCTAGCATTGGGGACTGGTCCGATCCCTTCAAGTTCCACAGTACCGGAAAGTGTGGCCCCGCTGTAGTATTTCAGAATCTTGACTTGAGTGTTTGCTGAACCGATTGATGGGTCGTTGCAATTCTCATCGATCTTATCTCCGTCTTGGTTAATTTCGCAAGGAAGCTCGTACCAATTCGCTAAAACCATGTGATTCATCATTGCACCCGGAAGAGGAATGCCTGGTTCGAGATAGGAGCCTGGCGTCCCGTACATGTAGAAGTGCGGTGCTGGCTGGGCCGCATCTCCGGGAAGTCCCAGTGATGAAGATCCGTATCCGACATACGTTCTAGCCACCATTGTATCGAAGAAAGCGTCTTGATGGTTGTAATCAATATCCACCATCTGTATCATTTCACTGGCGTCAGCCGCCGCTCCCGATTGCTGCCTGACGATGTCATTGAGATATTCCTGCTCATATTCATCAGAGGTCCTGAGAATGATTGGTCCGTCTACTCCTCTCTGTGTCTGGTACAGAGTAGAAATATAGTCATCAAGATCTAGTCCCGATAATCCGGTTGGCGCATGGAAGATTCCGGTGGTTTGCCCTCTATGATAGTTGTAATCACCATAGTAAGAGCCGCCCAATGGGTAAAGTCTGTTATCTACCGCGAAGTATCTGATGTCATTATTTCTCTCGGTAGTCTCTCCAAGTCCGGCCTCGTAATCTTGCACTTCATAGAAGACCTCAGATGTTATCTGGTGATATAGGTCAACCAGCTCTTCCATGCTGAATGCCTGGACAAGGAAGGCTCTGGCCATGGCTAGTTTAGAGTTCTGCCTGTGGAGCCCGGTTGATACGTCATCGAAATCTTCGATGAGGTCGTTGGTGTATCTATAGTTACCAATCATGTAGTGGGTGGTTTCTTCTTTGTATTCGCTCGCCCTTCCTCTTGCCTCATCAAAGGAAGTCTTTGCCGATGATTCATTAGACTCCTCCTCATATGGCTCTGTATCAAAGTAAACAGACCAGGATTCATCAGAGGAGGGGATTCCATTTTCATCCAGTTGGAATCCTCTGAGCAGATCTACTGATCCGTCATTAGCAACAACTTGCATTGACCTCTCAATGACCACATTGGAGTCCCCTACTCCGATAGACATGATAATTTGGAACTCGTCCATCTGCTCTTGGGACATGTACTCTCTCAATACCTCCTGATAGTCAGAGGTCATTTCTCCTGAGTTAGATCTCATGTCACCTTGAGTGAGAGTGGTGATGAACATTGCCAGAGTATCTTCTTGACCTTGGGAGAGTAACATCCCTCCACTGTGTGGTATCCCTGACTGGAAGTTATCGGCAACGGTCGGGTGCTGTCCTTGCGTTAAGGCCTGGAAGCCATAGTCCCACCATGAGACGAACGCTGGCCTCTGACTGAAACCGACATCAGTGTCCTGTTCAGATAACCACTGGTAAGCAGTATTCCAGTCTGCCCCATTAAATCCAGGACCAAAAGTTCCCATATACCTTAGCATTCCTGAATCAGGATCGTATTCCTCATCTTGAAGTATGGAGAAATCCCCTATTGACCAGCGTAGGAAGTCTGGGGCTATTTCGTAGATTGCTTGATCGACGTCAGTAGCGGCTTCTTCTCCGCGGGGTATTCCCGAATCTATGCCATAGGTGGCGTGCTGGCTTGCCACTAAGAGGAAGACCATCATTAGTGCTGGTATGCCGGGGTGCCTCCTAGATGCCGTGAAAGTAGATCTTCTTCTGGCCGAGGGGTTACCAATTCCTGCTCTACGGTATTCTTTGAGGAAATCAGCAGGGTTTGCAGCGTTCCAGAGCATAGCAATGCCTAGGCCCCCTACAACTGCCATAGCTGGAGTTGCATTGAATATGAATCTGCCAGCACTCCATGCCATGTAAGCGGCGACAATGGTCCAAGTTCCAAGAAGAAGATGACTTTGACGATTCTTTCTGGAACCTCTCCAAATAAGGAAAACAGCGCAGGATATAGCAATTATTGAGACTACAGGCCCGTATGAAGCGAATAGTACCCCCCTACTGGGAGCCTGGGCTTCACCAATTGTACCAAATATTTTATTCTTGGAGAAGTAGAAGCCTCCTGTGAATAATATATCCCAGCCATTGTAAAAATTGATAGCCTGAAGAACAAACAGTGTGAGTAGAATAGCGCCGAAAAGAGCTGTTCCGCTAGCTACTACCAGAAGCCATGGCTTGTCTCTGAATGAGCAAGTAACCCATCCTAGTGCAAACGTGAATCCGATTATGTAGAACATCGGTTGGAAGCCACTGGGGTCGAATAGTAGATCCATTCCTGGCCATATGTAGAAAGGCAGCGGGATAATGAAAGAAGTGAATAACATCTGTAGGGAAGCAGCGGTTATTGGAAGACTATCCCTCCCTCTGAAAAGATTGAGGAAGGCTTGTACGGAGAATGCCAAGAATAAGATTCCTGGCCCGTAGACGAATCCCTTCCATCCCAATGCCACTGTAGCGAAGGATATGCCGGATAATGTGGCACAGGACATCACCATTGGATTCCTCGACCACATTTCCCTCATTCCTGCTATCAGATACAGCGGATTTCTGCTGGTTTCAGCGAATAGTCTCTCATCCCTAATGCCCTCGACTGCCCTTACCCAGAAGTAGAATGCCATGGATATGAACAGTAGTGCGAAGGAGTCGTGATCTGCAAGTGCGAATGTAGAGTGACCGATGTGCCCCGGCATGAGAGCGATTAGCCATGCAGTGATGACCCCAGCGAGATCGCTGTGTACTCGCCTAGCAATTCCAGCTAGTGGGAGTACAATCAAGGCCCCATAAACTGCTGGCATTGCTGAAACACTCCACCAAACCATTTGGTCACCTGATGAATCAGTGAGCCAGTTTAGGCCCAGACCTCCAAGAGCTAGTGACCAGGAGAAAAGAGGGGGCCTCGGATTGATGACGCCCATGGGGTATGAACGATCAGAATCGAAGATGAAGTGACTCCTCTCTGCGACTACATAATCGATTACTCTCTTCATGTACCACGGATCTGATCCTCCTGTCATATCCCAAAGTTGCGTACCAGAGGCGTTCATTGCCGGAAGTACGTTCCAACCAGCTCTAATTGCGAGCGAAACAAACAATGCCATGGAGATCATTATTCCGTAATAGTTGGCATTCCACCACGCTCTAATCGGGCTGTGCTCCCTTAAGGGAGCTGTATCTCCGAAGTATCCCCTAATGGAAAGGATGTAGGCGGCGACGTTTGACCAGAAAATTAGGAAGAACCAAGCAGCGGCGGACGTGCTGTCTCCAGAACTGGCTGGAAGTACCTCAATACCCAGCGGATTACCAATCTCAACCAACCTAGCTGCCGAATAGAGGACCCAGTTTACAGCTATCAGCGCGGCCATGACCTGCCATCTTTCGGACCGGAAGAAAGCCCAGACGAATATCACTAAACATGTCATTAGTGCCCATACTGACCCCAAATACTGATGTTCAGAGTACTTGGAAAGAGCGTTTGAAATGGTCTCTCCATCTACTACGATGGTCTCACCGGATATGGAGCATAGCCAGAGGAGTGGGATAAATTGAACTGCAAAAACCAGTGCTAAAATTGACATTAACTGCTTCGATGACCTATTATCAAAATCGAATGAGGGTATAGCTGAGAAGAGCCTCCCCTCTCCAGCTCTGTCAAGAGTCCCCCTCATCCCAAGAACTACGATCAAGCCAAGAGAAATTGAAGATGCCCAGAATGCAAATAGAATCGATGCCATGGAGGATCTGATGGCATCTATCATTTCCTCTTCTGTGCCTGCCCATGATTCGGAGCCGAAATCGGTGGACGCGGCTAATGATGCGGAAAGAAAGAACCCCACTACTGCGACGAGTAGCATATTCGCTTCCTCTCTCCTGTTCGAATTGACTAGCACCATCGTCGCTATGCCCACGGATGTGAATGTGAACGTTAAGAGAGTGTCAACTTCAAGTACTCCCGGGATAATCTCAGGAATGGCTGAGACTGCTACGAAAAGAATCGATAGGGTCCCGGTCTTGAAATGACTTGGTATTCCGAGTTCCACAACAGAAAGGACCCTTCCAAAGGACGCCGCTAGTGCGGCCGCCATTGGGAGGGCAAGGATTCGCAGGTACCCGTCATTCTCCATTGTTCCATTTGCTAAAGCCTCCGACCCGAGGAAAAGTGCCACTAAAGCGACCAATATGGCCGAAACTGGCACGAGTTCCTTCAAGGAGTTCCCGTCTGCTTTCGCATCTTCTCTTACGTTCATTGGTTTCACCGTCTGCTTAGCCTGAAGGCTAGCGACGTCGCGATTTTACAATCTGTTATAACCGTTCTCAGAGAGTAAGGAGAAATACATCATCAAAAAGTTATTTCTTGGGAGAGAGGGCCCTATATCCTATATCGGTCCTAAAATGTGACCCTTCTAGTGAGATTGAGTCGATAATCTGGTAAGCGATGTCAACTGCTTGGGCCAGATTAGGAGCTATTCCAGTAGCTGCTAGTACCCTGCCTCCGCTGGATATCAATCTGCCCTCCTCCATCGAGGTTCCTGCAAAGTTAACATAGCCCCTCGAAGTGCCCTCATCTATCTCCAAATCCGCTCCGAAAATTTCCCTACCAGTCTGTGAGGATTCGGGATATCCCTGCGAGGCGAGAACTACAGTTGCCGAATGAGAGTCAGAAAATGAAGGAGAAAGACTAGCTAGATTGCCTGTTGCGGCGGCTAGGAGTATTTCTCCCAAATCATCTTCAACTAATGGCAGTGTTACCTGAGTTTCTGGATCCCCAAACCTGACATTGTATTCCACCACACTGGGGGCACCGTTAGAGTCGATCATCAATCCGACGTACAAGACTCCTCGATATGGGTCTTGTTGGTTTCTCAAATAATGGTGCATAGGCTCCACAATCTCGTCTAATACCCTCATATGTACCGATGGGGTAACCACTGGAGCAGGGGCGTAGGCGCCCATCCCGCCTGTATTGGGGCCCTTGTCTCCGTTCAAAATTCGCTTGTGGTCTTGGCTTGGAGGAAGACAGACATAACCTGATTCGTCCATTAGTACCAGCAAGGAGGCTTCCTCCCCCTGGAGGAATTCTTCTACGATTACAAATCCATCGACCTCTACAGAATCGTAAATAAATTTGGACGCGACTTCAATTTCGGAGGTCACTACCACTCCCTTTCCTGCCGCTAAGACATCTCTTTTGATTACCCAAGGCGGGGGATTGGAGTTAAGAAAGAGTCCGATATCGGAATATCTGTCCAATTTAGTGACATCTCCTGTTGGAATATCTAATTTCTTCATGATGTCTTTTGCATGTATCTTTGATCCCTCCAACATAGCCCCCTCGGAGCCAGGTCCGAAGCTGGGAATGCCAATTTCCCTCAATCTATCTGAAATTCCAGCTACTAATGGCCCCTCAGGGCCTACAATGACTAATTCTGCGTGAATATTCTGAGCTAGTGAAACCAAGCCATCGATATCTGAAACATCGACCTGATGATTGGTCCCTAGCATAGCCGTACCTGCGTTTCCGGGGGCCGCGTGAATTGATCCGACGGAAGGACTCAGGGAGAGTGCTATGGCTAAAGCGTGCTCCCTACCTCCCGAACCAACAATCAGTACTTGCATCATGGCCATGGTTCACCGCACAGTACACGTGGCATAACTCTACTGTTCCACAGTTTTCAATATGGAACTGACTTTAATCCGAGTTTGAACCCCATGATATTGAAACTTCTGTGAATCAAAGGAGTGATCAGCAGTAAAACCATAATCTCGCCCCTTAAATCGGGACTAGTAATAATTTGGCCATCAAAAAGTATGAAAGAAACAATGAATATCGAAACAGCGAAGGTCATCGTATCTAGGATAGGCGCTTGAGAGCTCTCTTTACCCTCTCTCTTGTGGCCCTTCCTCCTCTTGAAGAAAGATCCCACCATGTCCCCAGTCATACAAGCTGTACCCAGCACAAACCCCATCACAAAGGCTGCACCCCACTCATTCCCCACCCAAAACCAGTCATCAGGGGTGGCCCACAAAGTGGGATCGACGAAAGGCCTTGAATCCGCAGTTTCCCTACCTCCCCACAATTGATGTACGAGTAGTGTCAGAAGGCCACTGAAAAACGCCCCACCGATGAATCCATTCCAAGTCTTACCATCGCCTAGCATCCTGAATCCATCATCCAGTTTCTTACCTCCATCGATTGCCTTACTCTCCAACCCGAGACGATCGGGTATCCATTTTCCGAATAGCATCGCACCGGTATTGGCCAGATAGAACGGCCCATACATAACAAGTACTGTGACAATATTGAGGGTAAACCCCAAGGATGTGTCGCTGAACGATTCCGCAAGCGTCTGCATGATAACCACACATTCCAATCGTTGCCGGCGTATGAGTGATTTGGTAGGATTGGACTATCGCCACTTTATGACTAAATTAGGGAAATCATTGATTTGCCAACCATCTTCCCGACTGAATATGAATAGGAGGATTGCGGTCTTTCAAGTGTTGATTATGTTAACATCGGTGATTATCGCCAGTGGAGTGGCAACCGGACAGGAAAATGAGACCGTGATCGCCACAAGTGTCACTTTGGAATCGGATGGGGACTACTCATTGTGTGATTACGGTCGCGTCAGGATTGTAGATGGAGGGGAGCTCACAATCAGAGACAGTTCAATCCAACTGCATTGTGATATAACAATCGAGGAAGGAGGAGTCCTCAATATGGAAGATTCTTTGGTTGCATGTGGCCTTTCAGATGAGCCTGATTACAATTCGGACTGTGGTTATGGGCTGAAAGGATATGGGTACTGGGACGAGGAAAGCAGAGCCTCATTCAGAGTTCCCAATGAGGGTATTGAGGGCGATTTCACCATGACCATGCATTCCGTTGGAGGAGCTAGCTACTACGGCTCCCAGGCATTCGTAGGCGATTCGGACCCAATCTCACTGAATGGCAGCAGTCACACTTTTGAGTTCTCAGATACAGATGGCGAAGATATCTGGATAGGCCTGATAGGGTATGGCCAATCTCCTGTCTCTATTTCTCATGTGATAATAGAAGTAGGGAATGAGGAGATCGAGCTAGCGGGATATTACCTGGAAAGCATGAACATGATGGCTGCGGGAGAGAGGCAGTATGAAATCCAGGTAAATGGTCAAATTAGCATGAGTGGCTCGTCTCTGGTCGGGACCAAACTGACCATTGGCGAATATGGCTCCCTTGTGACGAACGGCAGTACTTTCGACAGGGTCGGTCCCATACTATCCCTAGGAGACGGCTCTATTGTCAAGATAGTCAACTCGACATTCATCAACAGCCTCGATGACCACGACGTCAGAGGCACTGCGTTCAGTGAGATTACCTGGGAAGACTCTGTCGGGAGCGGAGGATTCACAGATAGATGGGAGAGGAGAGTTGTTGATCAGAAGGTGGTGTTCGACTCCAAAGGCGTGGTTTTCAGAGTTAATAGGATGGGGGTTGCTGAATCCACGTCATTCGAGTCTTTCAGCGATGACTCCGGAGAGGCCTTGGTCAATGGAGGAGGAGAGAGAGTGGTAGAGGTAGGCTGGTCGAATGGGACAATTTGGAGCGAGTCAGCGATAATTGAGATAATCTCATACAGGACTGGTTGGAATCCAGATGGCTCCGGGATTGATGACTATGGCGGTTACAGCATACCCCTGTCATGGCATGACTTACAGTACGTAAGCGATAGTACTCCGCATGTAGAGTGGTCAAATCTGGAGGTTGTACTAGAAGAGGGCGTATCTGAACCGGTGGGCTATACGGGTGGCTCAGTGCCAATGCGTGCATCGTTCACGAACAGTGGAACTGCCTCCGCTAGCTTCTACGTATCTTGCGTCGTAGTTGAGACAGGTTTGGATGCCGATATTGGTGGATACCAAGGACTAGTACTGAATGCCGGCCAGACGGATGAGCTGCTATTCGACTGGAGAGGGGGCGAGACTGGAGATTACAGTCTAGATTGTGAGGTCCTGACGCCGACGCAATTGGTATCAGATGATTCATTCGGAGGCGGGACATTTTCCTCCGAGACGGTTTCTTGGTCCGAAGTCGACGAAGATGGAAGCTTGCCGATGGCATCCATACTAGTTGCCATAGCCGTTACGATAGTTCTGATTGGGTTATGGCTAATCAGGAAGAGCTCCGGAGAGGAGCTCGTGGACGGTATCGAAAGTACTACTGATATGGTATGATTCAGTTGGCGAATGTACCGTTCTGATAATCCAAAAATGCCTGTTCAACTTCTTCCCTAGTATTCATGACAAACGGACCATAGCGAGAGATAGGTTCGTTCAATTCTGGACCTGCTAGTATCAAGAGCTCGGAATCCGTGTTAGATTGTATTTCCACTTCTGGACCCTCTGATAGAATGGCCAACTCTCCATCTCTTATCTGTTGATTGACCCCGAATCCGAATGATCGGGGGCGGGTCTTGATGCGAGTTTCATTGAAGACAGTCACTTTACCTGAAAAAACGTAGATCATTGAATTAAGCAGGGGATCTATATTCTGGTTCAGTTTGGCACCAGCCTCCATCTTGACATGAATTAGCGTGATTGGGATGACGGTGTCGATCGACGACGTCACCCCCATGCATTCCCCTGCGATAACACGGGCCCAGACTCCCTCTCTTTCGACTGTGGGGGATTCCGAAGCTGGAATCTCTTGATACCTCGGCGCCATCATCTTATGTTCGGCTGGAAGATTGACCCAAATCTGAAACCCATGGGTCCTGCCACCGATTTTCTGGAATTCATCATGCGGGACCTCGGAGTGGATTATGCCTCGGCCTGCAGTCATCCACTGTACATCACCCGGATTAAGCTCACCTTTGTTTCCAGCGCTATCCTCGTGTTGCATTCTTCCATCAAGCAGGTAAGTTACAGTCTCGAACCCCCTGTGCGGGTGCCATGGTGCACCCACGGCCTCACCTGGCCCAGTGACATTTGGCCCCATCTCATCCAGTAGCAAGAACGGACTCAGTATCCTGTTCATCGAGTAGGGCCTACGAACCTTGAAGCCCCCTCCCTCGAGAACCGAGTGAGTAGGTACAATCTGAACAACACTACGCATATGAGTCACTATTGAGTTTGGGAGCAGTCACATGTATTTGGCTATATGTCCATCAACATTATACTAAATCGGGAAGTTCTTTTGTCATGCCGGATCATGTTTGCAGGGAGAAGTTTCTTTATCTAAAGAGAGTATTTTAGGGCATGGCAACAGGACAGATTGCGACTCTGACTCTACTCGGATCCTTGGCGTTCGTAGTACTGGTCATCTGGAACTGGTATTTCTTCCATAGGCTACATGTTAGTTTTCCAGAGTGGTTGAGAGAGGCGACCTCGATTCAACGGATATATGCATTGTTTGACGTCATTATGACTATATTTTTAGGGCTGGAATTTTTATCATTACTTTTTGTTTTCGTCTGATCCGATTTAGCAGTAATTATTGAAAAGAGAGATAATAATTTAGATAGGTTTAATTATTAATCTATTGACCAAGTTTCGTGCCCTGTGAATGTTGTGACTGTGCCCCCTGTGGGTCAAGTTGTGCTTGTGATGGATGCTGTTGAATTATTCAGCGGACATCGATGAATGTGCAGTTTGAATGTTGACTATTTAGACATGTCAATACGAGCATCTGTTTAGTCAATGATTTGTGTCGGATACGTCATAGAGGAACACCATTGCCGACAGACACGGCTGAGGACACGCCGCAGATGCTAGAGGATTGGGAATATGGATTTTGAATCTAATGATTTTCAAGCATTTGTATCATCACGACGTTCGACGCGGGATTTCTTACCCACACCAGTTCCTGATGAAATAATTGAAGGGATCATTGCTGATGGGCTGACATCACCTAGCTGGAGCAATACTAGGCCTATTCGAGTGGCAGTTGCTAAAGGCGACGTACGTGATCGACTTTCCAAAGAGTTTCTCTCTAGGTGGGAAGGGATAAAGGGTGCCCGTGAAGGCATATTTGGCAAGATTAAAGCTGTTGTAAAAAGAAAGGGATTGCCAACGAGTAATTGGATAATTACGAGGCCTTATCACAAGGATTTGATAGAGAGAACCAAAAATCAAGGAAGGGATTTTTTTTCACACATCGGTGTCGACAGGGAGGACAAAAAGGCTCGTGATGAGTCTTGGGCCCGAAATTATGATTTCTTCGGAGCGCCGGTTGAGTTGTTCATTTTCACACACCGGTCATTGGGCAAGTATTCCGCCTCTGATGCCGGCCTATTTATGCAGAATCTAATACTTTCGGCACATTCCAGAGGGCTGGGCACATGCCCACAAGGTGCTGTTGCAGTATGGGAAGATGCGGTTCGCAAGGAGTTTGAGATTAGTAAGAATTATTCGTTACTCTGTGGGATTTGTTTAGGTTATCCGAGTGGTGAAAAAATAAATTCCTTCGAGGCAAATCGCCCCAAACCATCTGAAATTATTTTTCCAGAAAAGTATTAATTCCTAATTACTGGGCCTTATTCTGGGATTCTTGAACTACTTACGGGAACGGGCGAATAAGTAAACTTGGATATGATGATAAAACAATCGCATGGGCACATTTAGTTCAATATGCATCTCAGTATGACGATACCTACCTCGTGTGTTAAAGACTACGATGGTGGCCGAAACATGTACTAAACATATCATTGTGTGAATATTGATTTTGTTGGTTGGGGATTAATCAATGTCAAATTTTGAATCTTTAGGATTATCTAAGCAATTACTTCAGACGGTGAAAAAGGAAGGCTATACACTCCCCACTCCCGTACAAGAACAAGCAATTCCACTATTACTAGACGGCCGTGATGTACTAGGAGTAGCCCAGACTGGAACAGGGAAGACAGCGGCTTTCGCATTGCCTGTATTGCAAATAATGGCAAGAAAGGAGATAAAAAGTAGACGTGAAATTAGAACACTCGTACTCACACCTACTCGTGAATTAGCGGCACAGATTGATGAGCGCTTTGCGGCATATAGCGAACATTTATCCATCTATCATCAAGTAATTTTTGGAGGGGTCAGTCAGAAACCTCAAGTCAAATCCCTAAGAAGAGGGATAGATATCCTAGTTGCAACCCCCGGAAGACTTTTAGATCTCATAGAACAAGGATTTGTTGACTTAGGAAGTATAGAATTCTTTGTCCTGGACGAAGCGGATAGAATGTTAGATATGGGATTCATTAGAGATATTAAAAAAATCCTAAAACTACTACCTAAGAAACGACAAAATCTACTTTTCAGTGCGACGATGCCATCATCAATTGCTAATCTAGCAAATTCATTTCTGAATGATGCTGTAATGATTGATTTGAGTCCAGAAGAAATAACAGTGGAACGTATAGAACAGTCAGTTATGTTTGTTGAAAAACAATGTAAAATTAATTTAATTATAGATATGATAAATGAAAATCAGATAAAACGTGGAATAATTTTTACACGAACAAAGCACGGGGCGAATCGTTTAGTAAAAAAACTTGATAGGTCGGGGATAGAATCTGCCGCAATTCATGGGAATAAAAGTCAAGGTGCGCGTACAAGAGCACTTGCGGCATTCAGGAATGGAGACATCCCCTTACTTGTGGCAACTGATATTGCCAGTCGTGGTATCGATATTGAAGGAGTCACTCATGTTTTTAATTATGATTTGCCAAATGAGCCTGAAAGTTATGTCCATAGAATTGGAAGAACTGCGCGTGCAGGAAAAAGTGGGGTGGCATATTCGTTCTGTGATGAAAGTGAAAGCGGATATTTAGTTGGTATTCAACTTTTAATTGGCAAACAAATTCCTCAATTCACAGATCATCCTTACCATTTCTCCAAAGCGATACCCAAACCTGATCAGAAGCCTGGGAGGATAAAAGAATCGAAGAAAAAAAATAAAAAAAATAATGATCGATCACAACGAGATTCTAGTAAACGGCATAAAAAGAGAAATAATCGGAATCGGAACACAAGAAGAAGCTAAATGTCTTCAGACTGAATGTATAAAATTAGTATATCTTTCATGTGGTAGGATTTTATCTACAGAATAAAGATACGTGTGTGACTATCCTTGTATCATCTTGGGGCACAAGGTAGCTCCCTGATTATCCCTGAGTGGGTTGCTAGTCGCCCCATCCGAATCTGTAGAGGACTATTGGGGCGCCGGCGAAGTTGATAATGGGAATGGAGACCATTAGAAGACTAATCAGGCCGGACATACCGACCCCATTCGCTCTCCTCCAGTGGGCCCCTAGGCCAGTTATGATTACGATAACCATGAAGTAT
>MDTC01221216.1_pt1 | contig 62213 bp, 66 predicted proteins | sample 811181 | NCBI WGS metagenome assembly MDTC01 (sample SAMN05326644, study PRJNA326480) | marine metagenome | isolation source: seawater | place: Pacific Ocean: North | collected 2011 | reverse complement strand
GCAGGAGAAAAGGAAGTGATACTTTCATTAGCATACTCTGTTTTTATTTTTGCAATAATTTTCTCAGCTTCAGGAAAATACTCTTTCTTCTGACGATTTAGCAAAGAGTCTGTCATAGAAACATCTGCATAGTGAAGGACAAGCAATACTGTAAAAATTATCCTCATCAAATAAATATTATCCATTTTTGAAAAATACCTGAATACCCAATTCAGAATGGATATAAAAGCCGCACTAATCGCAATGTAAATGAAAGGTACAAATACTGAAAATATCCTTACAGGAGGAACTAGTTTATCTTTTGTCAGATAAACATTGATTACTAATAGAATCACTAACATCGGATTCAGGAAATATTTCTTATTTTCAACGAATCTGTGTGCAACAATTGAAAAAAATAATAAGGCTATCATTCCAATACCCAAAATTTTGGGATAATCTACCATTAGAAAACCTTGAAACCTCGTTAACTGAAAAAGTAAAGCCTCCAGAAACTCTGCATATATAATATCATTATCAAAATAAGCAAATCTGGATGAAAACCCATCTCCATCATCATTTACAATCACTGGCGCATAACAATAAAGCACCAGAATCACACTGAGTATTGCACTAACCGCCAGATATCTTAAAAACTTGAAATACGCTTTATAATCAGATTCCTGCTTACACTTCAGCGTAAATGAAAACAATAACCAAAAACCAATACAGGCGCATGGAAAAAGCATTACAGGAATGCTGAAAAAACCAATTGCTGTTGTCACTATAAATGAAAGCCATAATTTCTTTGAATAAGGCTTTTCCAGTAACAAAACAGCAATCAACATCAATACAACAATTGCCAGAATTACAAAATTATATCCTCTCGCGTTGGCAGAAAAATCAATTAAGTATGTAGATCCTGCAATAAATGCTGCGGACAATAATGCTACACGCTTGTTATATAATATACGAGCCAGACAATAACTAACAGGTATTAATAAGAATCCCGCAATGAAAGATGGAAAACGTATAACAAATACATTTTCACCAAAAATAGTGCATAGGATATTTGTCAGTAAACTAAACAGAATATGGTTATTTGGAGTATTATAGTCAAATAAAGGTATATGCAAGGGGGTAATTAAATAGCATAAAAATGTGTATGATTCATCATTTCTCATAGGCAGATCCATAAAAATCAACCGCAATACACTCGCTACAAATGTTAGCAATGCAAGGATGATCACTTCAGCTTTATAAAGATGCCAGATGTCTGAAACTTTTTGTAATAATCATACTATCGAAATTTGTCTGAACCAACGAAGTGCTGTAATGTCAAGTTTCCCAAAACATACAGCCACAGGAAATACTCCTGTCAGAAATAAATATAATCTGAGAAAAAGATAAGTTGCTCCTTTTATTATATCAAAGCTACCATCTGTAGTAAGCCCATCGAAAAAGGCTTTAACAGTGTCATACGGAACTAATGAAGCTGCCAAAAATGCTAACGCCCACGTAAAATAGAATATATAACGAATCAAATATAATGACATCTTAAATCAAGTACTTATTAATCAATAATAACTCACTATTTTTTCAAATACTTTTCGAGGGGTTAAGCCACTCATACATTTTAACTCATTTGGACAAGGTGTCCTTAACCCACAACCCGAACATTCTACAGAATGGTACATATTTATATTTTGAGGATAATGAATAAGCTCTTCGGGGTTATATCCACTCAATATCATCAAAGAATTTGCATTCACAGCGGTTGCCAGATGTCCCAGCCCACCCTCCGTAGTAATAAACATTCGAGAATTTTTAATAATACCCCCGGTTTCACGAAATGATAACTGACCCGTTAAATCCACTGCTCCCTCCAAACGGATTTCAGGATCTTTAGCTCCCACTTGAACAATTGGAATATCCACTCCTTCTTTACTCATCCAGTCTTTCAGCAAAACTATTAACTCATTCCAGTAAGTGGGAATCCACGCCCGATTCGGAGTCCATTCAAGGTTACTGTTTGGTTCTACACAAAAATAACTTCCCTGCTCAAGATTGTGCTCCTTTAGTAGAGACAAAGCACAATTGTATTCTTCATCACTTAAATAAACTTTAGGCTGTAATAAAGAGTCATGAATTCCATGAACTTTCGAAGCAATCCCAATAGCATGACCCTTTTCCTTCAAATACATCTTCTCATCTGTAGCTTCATCCCAATAGAGATATTCCGGATTAGTCATATCTACTACTTCTACATTGGAAAATATATAAAAATACTTTAGCAATTTCCACAAGCGTTTTGGCAGGATTGCCTTAATATTGGGATTATTATGGAACATGACATGGTCCGATGGACGGATGCCTCCTAGATGATTTTTAATACCACACTCATAAAGTAAGACGGACTCTTTACCTAATTGAATCTTGATATCATGAACCAATCCACTCCAGATTAATGCACCACCTAAACCCATACCTACTACTCGCTAGACCTTTTGAATATATTAATTCCTGAGTGATTTGCAGCCAGTATATAGTCAAAACCTAATCGATCTTCAATATCCCTATCCTCTATTTGAGCATTTACCACAATATAATCTGGCAGCAAATTCATCGCATCAATCCGCGCCAACTGATTCTCAATCCCCTGAATTCTTCTTAGATAAAAATCAATATCCACACCCTCGTAATACTCTTTGCTCACTTTGTTCAAGTCTTGAACCCACCCCGGGATTCCATCCCAGAATAAATCATAAGCCACTCGACATTCCTTTGAATCGTCGTCACTGCAAACTTCGGCAATGACGCCTGATAACTCTTTTCTCCAATCTTCTCGAATTCCTAAATTTGAGTGTTTTACAATATTCGTAACTGGTATCAATAATACCAGACAAAGTGCAGAATTCATAATAAACGGTGATTTCACTTTCTGAACCAACATATTTAGTGCATAGCCTGCAATTAATATTACATGGACAAAATAAGACATCAACAAATCCATCCGATTAACAGGATTAAAGGAAGTCAAATTTTGGACAAAAAGCGGTATTAATAAAAAAAGAGTAAACAACACTGAAAAGTGCCCAAAAGATCGAGTTTTAATCGAACTTAATACAGTTTTGAGAAGCAGTATAATCCCAGCAATACTAATAAATCTAAATAAGCATAAGCTACAAATAGATAAAAAGCCTCCATCAGGAATATTACTATTCCGAATGTTGTATGAGATAAATCCAACAACTCGTATATACATTTCTCTCAAAAATTCAAAAAATGTCCAAACAACCTCTTTTATCGAAACCTTCTCTTCATTTCCGGCAAAAAGAAATATATCCCTAAAGCCATGTTCTGCTTCAAAGACAATAAAGGGAACCCATATACTCAAAGCAAGGATCCCTGAGATAAAAATTACTTTCAAAGGAGGAAATTGCTTCCTGTAGAAAACAATATAACCAAGATGTGTGATTACCATCAAAGCAGCACTCAGATGGACCCCAAATGCAAAGGATGCAATAAAAGAAGCCCCTGCAAAGAAATACCGACCTTGCCCACGAATCCACTTGTAAGAACAGTAAAAAAACAAGGTATATAAAGCAGGTAATACTCCCTGAGCCCAGGAAGACGAAGTATAATAATCCGCTTTCCCCAAAAACCAGTATAAAATAAATAAAGTAAACGCAACTCGACTACCCCACTCTGCTCTAGCAATTAAATACAAACAAAAAGAAGCTGCTGAATGCAGCAGCAATGCAGGAATCAAACAAACCAGCCCAGGGAATTTATAAAAAATAGAATTCGTAAAGAGATACAAATAGGCATGCATAGGAGGGTTATAAACCCCCTGGCTATTAATATTCCCATGAACAGGCAAAATCCCCCCAATAGAATGAGGAGATTCAAAGGCCTTCAGCACCATGACCTCGTCAATATCTAATGAATATCCTCGGGCAAGTTGCTTGAATAAATAAAAAGAGCATGCCATCAATATGCATGCTCCAATTATAAAAAACTCGTTTTTTCTCATTATGCTCAACTTATGTTATCGAGCAGGATTTTTTACAGAATACCCTCTTCTTGAAGAATCTCCTTTATTTGATTTTTATTCAGTAAGTTTGCTGATGATGAATCCAGCGAAAAAACTGCCTGATTCTTGCTTTTTTTGGCAAAGCCATGATATTCCGACAAGAGCGAATTCGTTAAGACAAACATATCTCCCTCCTCTTTCAGATATTGTTCTTCTTCCTGGTTCACAAGTCGTTCATGAAGTTTTTCACCAGGTCGAACACCTATGATATCCTGACCAATGCTCGAAGAATCTAACTTATTTTTATCACAATAATTCTCAATCAATACCTCTGCCAAATCAGTGATTCGAACGGCATTCATCTTAAGAATAAAAATCTCTCCACCCTGCGACATCTGGGAAGCTTCCAAAACAAGAGTAACTGCTTGTCTTAAACTCATAAAAAAACGAGTCATTTCTTTAGAAGTAATTGTAACCGGCCCTCCATTGCTGATTTGTTCGGAAAAAGTAGGTATTACTGAACCTGAACTATTCAAAACATTGCCAAATCGAACACAGCAGAACTTAACGTGACTTTTGCCAATCGGCGCATTCGTAATGATCTTTTCACTCAACAGCTTGGTAGCACCCATCGTGTTCATAGGGCTCACTGCTTTATCCGTTGAAATTCCAACGAATACTGAAACTTTTTCGCGAATAGCAGCATCCACAACATTTTGTGTTCCTATAACATTCGAGCTAATTGCTTCAAATGGATTATATTCACAAAAAGGAACATGCTTCAATGCGGCAGCGTGAAAAACAATATCGATATCCTCCATGGCACGCATCACTCTTTCACGATCCCTGATGTCACCAATCAAGTTCCGAATAACAGGAGAATCGTGCTCTTGAAATAAACGGAAATGACCCGCTTCATTATTATCAAAGACTCTAATAATCTCTGGATTGAATTTCATCAACTGTCTAATGATCTCAGAACCAATAGAACCGCAACCACCAGTTACCAATATCTTTTTACCTTTAAAAATATTATCTGTCATTTAATTTATACTGTGAAATAGCCATGTATGGACTGTGTTAAATAATTAAACTCACTATCATCCATTTGAGGAAAAAATGGCAAAGTTAAAACCCTTCGCGAAATATCATCTGTATTCTCCAGTGATATATCCTGCGAATACTTCTTCTGATACAAGGTCTTTAAATGTACAGGATTAAAATACACCTTAGTCATAATCGCCTTTTCTTCTAAGAATTTCTGTAATTCATCCCGAAGCTCTTCACTTTCCAAAATAATCGAATACAACTGATATACCGCATAATCTCCTGCTGAGGCTTTCAGAACTCGAACTTTGGGATACTGAGCAAAAAAGGCATCCATCCGAATAGCTAACTTACGCCTGCCTTCAATGATCTCTCCAATCTTCTTCAATTGAGAAATACCCAAAGCTGCATTCATTGAAGCCATCCTGAAGTTTGAACCCACTTCGCTATAATCATTATCCTCTACCGATGTAAAATAATCGATATTGTCCACTCGTCCATGAGATCGTAAAAATTTCAGCTTTTGGTAAATCTCCGGATCTTTTGTCGTAGCTAAGCCCCCTTCTCCAGTGCTGATAATTTTGTTCTGACAAGTGCTCATAATACAGCCATCCCCTATACTACCCACTTTTTGGCCATCAATTTCTGCACCCATCGCTTCTGCTGCATCTTCGATAAAGAGTATCCCCTTTTGCTCCGCAAGCTTCTTCAAAGCCATAGTATTGCAAGCTGGCATACCACCATAATGAACAATTAAAATAGCCCTGGTTTCATTAGTGATTTTACTCTCTACGTCTTGTACATCCAAACCCAGGGACTCTTTTTCGATATCGGCAAATACAGGAACTCCCCCAGCAATCACAATAGAGTTCACTGTTGCAATAAAGGTAAAAGAAGGGACGATCACCTCTTTACCTTCAACTCCATAAGCATGAAGAAGAGCATGCAATGCAGTGGTTCCCGAACTAAAAGACAAGACATACTCCTGCTCCAAATATCCCTTTAAATTCTGCTCATACTCACCGATTTCAGGGCCACCTGCCCAGAAACTGCCTCTTTTGATAACAGAAGAAACCGATTCAACATCCGTCTCATCCTGATACATTTTAAATAACGGTAATTTCCATTTACTCATACATGAATTTCTTTTGAAGTAATTTATGATCCAACTCTATCTTTGTTAATACTGATGATATCTGCTTACCAGCAGTTCCATCTCCATAAGGATTTACACAGGTAGCAATCTTCTCTCTGAATTCAGTAGAGAGTGCATATAGGATGCCAACTTTAATCTTCTCCCGGTCATGCTCCACATCAATCACATTAGTCGATCGCTCCCTGTTCTTTTGGCGCATCCCAATATTGATGACAGGAAGCTTAAAGGATGAACTTTCAATAATTCCGGAACTTGAATTTCCAACAAGCACATCTACATATGCCAACAAGCTCAAATACTCGATATGTTTTAAATTCCTGTGAATGCTCACTTTCTCGGTTTCTGCAAAACTTTCCAGCTTACTAATAATCACATCATTACCCGCATCATTATTAGGATAAATAATGATAACCCTGCAATCAAACTCTTCAATAGCTGCCAGAGTCTCAGTTATTTGGCTTTCAGCTTCTTCAACCTGGGTTGTCACTGGATGTTGAATTAGAAGTAAGTTCTTCTCAAGCTCATCAAGTTGAAATTTTCTCTGAATTTCAGTTTTCCCTAAAAGCGTTTCATTTAAAATGGAATCCAAGCCAGGAGCACCGACTGTATATACTTGCGATGGATCTTCACCCATAAGCTTTATTCTTTTCGCACTCAGTGCAGTCGCAGCAAAGTGAATATGAGCAAACTTGGTAATAGCATGCCTAGCAGATTCATCCAACCCTCCCTGGCTAACATCACCACCGTGAATATGGGCAATAGGGATATTGAGATAAGCGGCTGCAATCACACCGGCAAGAATCTCAGCGCGATCACCCAAAACAACAAGAATCTCTGGCTCAATTTCTGATAAAGCTGCCGTGCCATTTTGAATGCCGACACCTACACTCTTCGCCATCTCATAAGATGAATCATCAGCAGGGTGCATCTCAAAGGTCTTAATAAAATCGGTATAACCATCTTGACGAATCTCATTAATCGTTAATCCATGCTGATCAGATAAATGCATACCCGTGACTAATACAGTATAACTTAACTCCTCATTCTGAGAAACTGCCTGAATTACAGGCTTGAGCAAACCATACTCAGCACGTGTTCCAGTCAGAATACAAATATTTCTCTTTTTACTCAAAAAATTATAAGTTTTATATCATAGAAGATTTTCCTAATGCAAAATCTATGCTAGTCCAAAATGTTTTGCTCTCAATGTGCGTCATGACTCTTTTTTTACCCGATTCAGCAATCAATTTACTCTTATCTTCATTATTCAGGTAATATTCAATTAAATTAGCAGCGTCATTTTCATCCTCAAAGGGAACAAAATGATTTTGCGGCTCAAACAGTTTTTCTATTCCAGGAACATAGTTAGCGATTAATAGTGTTCCGCAAACCAAAGCTTCTGTATACCTATAAATTAGATGTGTAATCCAGTATTTATCATTCTCAAAATCATTAATTTGATTTGATGTCGTAAATAATATTTTGGCACTCTTGATATTACTCCAATAAATATCATCAGGACGCCTTTGAGCCCCATTTTCTCGTCCAATGATCTCAATTTTTAAGTTTCTATTCTTCAATTTTTCATTAATAGAATTAATTATTGTTGTCCTAGGTTCATATAAAGAACCTATAAAGAGGACTCCATGCCTTTCAATGTTGATCTTATCTATAGTTTCAAAAGTTTCTTTTGAAAATGGCATAATACTCGGGGCTACCATTCGAGAATGAGGAAACATAGCCCCTATCTTTTTTGGTGACATCAGAGTTACTAGTATACCAGAATAACAAGATACTATTGCTGATTGAGTTCTCCATCTTCTGTATGCAATATCTGGACAAAAAACAATTGGTTTAGTGTTATACCAATTGAAAATCACACTGATTATGAATGAATGAATTATAGCTATCCAATACGACTGAGAACCCGTCCTAGGGTCATATAAATAATGAGTTGGTTGATTTGATTTAACCTCAAACCAAATTTGCCTGAGATAATTTTGGTTTCGATCAATTGTAACTTTCTCCACATTATCCGAATTCAAATATTCGCAAGCTGATAAGTATAATTCTTTAAACTCAATTGACTCCCAACCTTTTGTCCCTGCTTCTATAAACAGCTTGGTTTTTCTATTCTTCGTTCTACAACAAATCAAAGATAACGGAAAATTAACCACCAATGCTAAAATATAAGGTAGATAGATAATATAGGGTAAAAATTTATGCCTAAACATGATAAAATATTCTACATTCGCATCCTAATTATTTGGGTAAAAAAAGCGCATCAGCCCACCAAAGAAAACCGTCATATGCCAAGTGCTGATACAACCAAGCCAATCTATAATTATTCGTATCTGCATAACGAAGAATATCATGAAAAGAGCATTGATTTTCATAAAAATTTCTAAAACTCACTTCTATTAGAAGAGCTTTGACATGGTTAGGGTCAAGAAAACTACCAGCAGATTCTATAACATTTAAGTCATGACCCTGCGCATCTATTTTCAACAAATCAATGGTTTTATTTATCATGGTGCCTGTTGATAAAAAATCATCTAATCGTGTTGCCTCAACTTGTTCTACATGATCTACAGTTAACCATTTACTAGATTGATTTTTGTATGGAACTAAAACACTTGAACCTACATCGCATTCAGTGACAGTAAAATTCACTGTTCCAGACTTCAAGGTTACGGCTTTTTTATGAAAATAAATGTTCTCTCGATTAGGGTATAGAGTTTTTAATTCGTTATAAGCAGCTGAAACGGGTTCAAAACAATGAATTTCTAAATTTTTCTTTATATCAATAATTTCAGATAAAAATTGTCCTCTATTCGCGCCTATATCAATAATAATTGAATTATCGCTTAAAATACTAGAAAGGTCTTTTTGCAATTTTTTATTTTGAATTGTTATATTCACTAGGTCTGGATCTTTTTTTTCTATATTCATTTTTTTATTCATAAGTTTCTTGTGTCTCCAATAATTTTTGCAGGAACTCCAGCCGCTATAGAATAATCAGGTAAATCTTTAGTCACAACTGCATTCGCAGCAACCAATACGTTGTTACCTATGTTTACATTCCCTGAAATGATAGCACCCGCACAGATCCAACAACCCGTGCCAATGCGGATATCATAACCATTGTCTGGCACTTCAATATCACCTCCTCCTATTCCCAAGTCCTTACCAGCATGTTGTGGATTCAAGGATGCACGCATCCCATCTTTAAATAAATGACGCCCAGTAATAACCATCACGTTATGGGAAAAGATAGTTTGATCTCCTACATCAATCTTACCACTGGATAGGTTAAACATCGTATTCGCAAGACCGCACTTCTCTCCAATATTTAAGCGAGACTCGTCACCAAGAACGACAATAGTTTCGTAGAAAAAATAGCTGAAAAACCTGACAATGGGCCTCATCGGGGATCTTAAGCGTCTCTGTAAAAGGTCAATAAACATAATCTCAATAAACTACCATTTCCCCAGAGGGACTTGATTCTCCATCAATATATTCCTGGCATTCTTAAATGAATCTCCAATGAAATTCAAAATATTCGATGTGGATACCGCCTCCAAATCACCACGATACAAAGCTTCTTCAAAATGGTGGGGCTTGCCAAAGCCTCCTGAAATAATCACTGGCAAGTCAAACGATTGAGGCTTCAGCTCCAAAAAGTCAAAATTTGACCCAAAACCAGTGCCATCTTGATCAATAGAATTGAAAATGATCTCACCACAGTTTAGTTCACTGAGTTTTTCAAACAACTCCTCAACATCCCCACCACCAATACCAAGGTCTTGTCCGATATATTCCGGATTCAGGGAAGCTCTTACCCCATCTTTAAACAGGTGACGTCCTGTGATCACCATAACATTATGGGAAAATATGCTCCGATCTCCAACCTCAATCTTACCACTGGAAGTATTGAACATCGTATTCGCCACACCGCATTTCTCTCCAATACTAAGGCGAGACTCATCGCCAATAATAACTATGGTTTCATAGAAAAAATAGCTAAAGAACCTTACAATAGCCCTCATTGGGGATCGTAGTTTTCTCTGTAGCCAGCTAGTAAACATTAATTTTAGTTCTTTACCACTTCCCTAGAGAAATTTTATTCTCCATTAATATATTCCTGGCATTCTTAAATGAATCTCCAATGAAATTCAAAATATTCGATGTGGATACCGCCTCCACATCACCACGAGACAACGCTTCTTCAAAATGGTGAGGCTTGCCAAAGCCTCCTGAAATAATCACTGGCAAGTCAAACGATTGAGGCTTCAGCTCCAGAAAGTCAAAATTTGGCCCAAAACCAGTGCCATCTTGATCAATAGAATTGAAAATAATCTCACCACAGTTTAGCTCACTGAGCTTTTCAAACAACTCCTCAACAGAACACTCTTCCTTTTTCTGCCCATTATTAGAATAAATTTTGATCCCTGAATCACAAACTCGATAATCAACAGAAGCAATTACCGCCTGTGCTCCAAATTTACCGACAATTTCCTCAACAACCTCCGGGTGCCCATATAAACCACTATTTAAGACAACCTTTTCAGCTCCATTTTTAAAAAGCAGATTCGCATCTTCTACCGATTGAATCTTGCCTCCTGCACAAATAGGTAAAAATAACTTTTGATTCAGTGCCCGCAAACTTTCCAAAAATGCTTCCCGGACACCACTGCTGCGATCATCTGTTCTCTCAACATCCAAGATCATCAATTCATCCAGATATTGCGAAATGTAAGGTAGGTTATAATTCTTATTCAACCAATGAATATCTCCAACTTTTTGAAGACGAAAATTTCGACTCAGGCAAAACTTCTCTTCACTGAAAAGCAAAGCAAATATCATTCGTTTTTTAAGCACAACTGACCTTCTTTGTAATGTTCGAAAGTAATTGGATACCATTTGCCTGACTTTTCTCAGGGTGAAACTGAAAACCAATCACATTACTCCAGGTAAATACCGCAACAAAATCCACACCGTGCTGACACTTATAAGTATTCAAAGAATTCTTATCTACTACCGAGGATGGATTATAATAATAGCTGTGATTAAAATAAAAATCAGGATTATCACACAGTCCTTCAAAGACCCAATGATCATCCTGACTGATATTCAAATTGTTAAAACCTATATGAGGAATCTTAATCCGGCTCTCAGCTCCATCTTCATTCGAAAACTTATTGAAACTACCAGGAACAATACCAAGACCGGGATCACCTGTAGCCTCTGCACTATTCCCACAGAGTAACTGCATCCCCAGACATATTCCTAATACCCAGACCCCTTCTTTACCAACTTGCTCTTGAATAAAGGAATCAAAACCTCGGCCTTTCAGTTCTCGAACTCCATGCCTGAAGTGACCGACTCCAGGCAAAACGATTAAAGTATTATCACCGACTTTTTCAGGCTCGGTGATAATGGATGCCTCCATCCCCAAATGTTCGAACATCGCTCGAACAGAATATAAATTTCCGCAATCGTAATCTACGATTTTAACCTGCATTAAAGTCGACCCCTACCACAAACTTCGGGCTCCAGATGCCATCATCATTTTTTTCGAATAAATCGTGGTTCACCCAACGATCTAGAATCGAATCAAACTTCTCTTTTGAGATTTGATAATACTCTAAATAAGCCTCGATATGCTCCACTGGATATTGCCCATCATAAAGCCTTACTAGATTCAAAGCCTGATCTCTATCCATCGCCCCTCTTCGAATCTCAATACTTGCATCCTGATTCGCTCTTCCAAAACCAAATTTCAAATACATTAAATAAGCATGCAGTGCATAGAGGGCCTGATCAGTTTGAGCAAAATTGGTGAAAGTTCCCGCATTGGTGCTATCCGCTTCCATTAAACCACAATGCTCCTTAGCAACCATATAGTTACGGTAAGGGTCCCAACTCTCAAAATAAGACCAGTGGGTAATGTCGATTTTGTGCTTTTCCAGCTCTTCGTCACTAGGGAACTTGTAAAAGAACAACTCTTCTTCAGAAAGACCAGAATCCGCTAATACTTCATCATACCCACCTTCGAGATATATCTTTTTCTGGTAATCACAGCCATAAATAGGACTCTTATCAGTCTCAGTAGAACCGCCGTATTCTACTTCCCCATCTTCACCATAAAAGATCAGACCAATATTGAAATTAAGCGCAATTCTCAATACTGCGGTATGAATCGCAATCAGCCATCCATAATAGGGAAACCCCATTTCTTCAAAGCCCTTTTTATTGAGTTGCCTCATCGCCTCAGCACTCGGATTAATCGAGATATGATTATACCCACTGTTTACAAAGGCTTTCAGGTTTTTTTCTCCCAAATCCAATGCCAGCGCCGGAGTCACCGTCACCGCCAAAACATTCAATCCGTATTTATTCTTAAGATTATGAGCAACATAGGATCCGTCCTTACCGCCACTTACTGGTACCAGACAATCAAACTGCCCACCTTTGCCCCTGTGCTTATCCAACAGAACTTCAAGCTCCTTCTGCCTTGCTCCCCAGTCGATTTTCTCTTTCTCCTCCATGCGCTGGCAAGCGTTACACCGTCCTCGATCATCAAATGTGATACGAGGCCGTGTGGACATACTTAAACAACTACTACACCAAAATACTTTCATACATTTCCTAATTTAACCCTAAATCTTTATAAGCGCAGGACACCCATAAGCCAAACAATTACCCGGTATATTGCCAACTACCACAGAGCCTGCACCTATATTGGAAAAAGCTCCAATAGATACACACTGAATGACCGATGAACCAATTCCAATAAATACACTTTCTCCGATATTTACTGCCCCAGCAATATTCACCCCCGGAGCAATGTGAGAATGATCACCAACTGCACATTCGTGGTCAATGCTAGCCGCATGATTAATAATGCAATTCTCACCGACAACGGACTCGACTTGAACCACAGACTGGGCGAGAACAACCGTTCCTGCACCAATAGTTGCAGTTGAAGCAACATAAGCTTGAGGATGGACAACTGTTACAGGCTTTAAACCCAGCTCAAACATGCTCTTAAACAACTTTTTTCGAATTTGAACATTCCCCACAGTAACAATAAAGCCCTCTACTTCGTGCTCTTTGATAATAGCTTTACAATCCGAATCTCCACCTAGAATTGGCATACCACAAAGCGTCGATCCCCATTTTTTTTGATCCGAATCCAGACAGCCCACAATCCTATGTTCATTCTCTTGTTCGACAAGATCCTGAACCACTTTAGCATGCCCTCCAGCTCCAACTAAGACAATATTTATCACTCAATATCAGTCCACTCAATCATCTGGAATTGAGAAATATCCCTGGAAGCAACCTTACCAAGAATAGTATTTAGGAATTGTCCAGTAATACCGCTACCCGGCCGCATCAAGACTAAATTCTCTTCGCTCAGGACTTCACCCTTTGCAATATTTTGACCCGATACTATACTTCGCCTTGCCACTTTTTTAATATCAGCTTCCACCGGACTCAAACATTTCTCTGAAGACCCAAGAGAAGCTTCTACCATCCGTATCGATTTCACCATCTGTCCAAACTCTTTTGGCTCCAGAGAAGCACTATGATCAGGCCCCGGTGCTGATTTATCCAAAGTAAAATGCTTCTCTATAACCCGAGCACCCAAAGCCGAAGCCGCTAAAGCCGATTCAATCGTAGCTGTATGATCTGAAAAACCGACATGCAGCTTAAAAGCGCTTCGATACGTATCCATCACTCTTAAATTAGCTTCTTCCGGCTCTATCGGATAATTAGTCGTACATTGAAGTAAAATAAGTTGGGAACGCCCTTCTTCACCAAATACAGCAAGGGCTTTCTCAATCTCCCCCAAATTAGACATACCTGTAGAAAGAATTACTGGAAGTTCAGTCGCTTTCACTTTTCTCAGAAGTGGAATATTCAGCAAATCTCCCGAAGATAACTTCAATGCAGGAATACCAATCTTTACGAGTAGATCGACACTATCCAGATCAAATGGAGTCGATAGCATCATGATCCCCTTGTCTGCAGCATAATTATTCAATCTCTCAAAATCAGCTGCTTGTAACTCCAGCTTGCGAAGCATCTCTTTTTGACTTTCTTCAGAGGAAGTAGTCACCAGTTGATAACCTGCTTTCGGAGCTTCATCCAGAACCAGTTTATCTGCTTTGAAGGTTTGAAATTTTACGGCATTCGCACCTGCTTCTTTAGCTGCATCTATCAACTTAAATGCCTCACTTAAATCACCATTATGGTTCACTCCAGCTTCCGCAATAATGAAACAAGGGCTTGTCTCATTAATCTTATAAGAACCGATTTCTATCTCTTTTGGCATAATCTTAAAACCTTACCAGGCTGTCCAACCACCATCGATCATCAAATTTTGACCTGTTACGTAGGAGGACGCATCACTTGCGAAATAAGCAACGGCCCCCAGTACATCTTCCTCTTTGCCCATTCGTCCAAGGGGTGTTTTTTCGCAATACCGCTCAACAAAACCTTCATCCTGTCCTCTGGATATACCACCTAGCGAAATACTATTCGCTCGAACATCGGGTGCCAGAACTGTAGACAGCCATTTTGTATACTGGATCAATCCCCCTTTACTCGCTGCATAAGCAGCAGGATTTCCCATTTTACTTTCTCCGTAAATTCGCATGTCAGGAGCAACCACTCCATAAATTGACGATACTGTAATAATACTACCTAAGCCAGACTTTGAAAGAAGTGGTGCTAAATCCCGAGTAATCTGAAAAATAGAAGTCAGATTTACCTGCATCGCTTTCATCCAGGTCTCTTCACTCTGGTCTTTGAATTCACATACCCAGCCTTTCAGATCATTTGACCCTACCAAAGCCGCGCAATGAACGATAACTTCAAGATTATCCAGTTCTTCATTCAAACCTTGGTTAAACTGATTAATAGCATCCGAATCTTCTAAATCTAAAGCCTTCGGTAAAACTTCGATACAGTGCCTCTCATGGAACTCTTTCGCAACCGCATCCAATCCATTTTGATCTCTATCGACCAATACCAGATCTGCACCATGAAATGCCAAAAAATCACACACAGCTCGCCCGATATGTCCGGCAGCTCCAGTCACTAAAGCTCGACGATTTTGTAAAGAAAACAAATTCATAAATTCAGCAAAATTACCTCCCCTCCCTTTTATTCATTAAAAATTCAGCTATATCAAAATCAATCTGATCATCAATATCAACAGCTCGCTCTTTCGGTATCAAACAAGCGTTAACTTTCCCATCCCAAATAGAGCTATTATTCATGATAAAATCCGGACTCGTCACGTAAGCAACAGTCGTGAGATCATAACAATCAGGAGCATCTTGCCTGCGTTTTACATCTCCATCATTCGATACCAGCTTTATACCATCAATGGGATCATCCACCACAATATTGAAATAAGGACTTCTCTCTGCTTTTCGCATAGTTACAACAAAGTCAGCACCGCTTTCATAAAGATTCAGACAATTCTCTATGTCCTCATTGCTTCTCAATGGAGATGTCGTAGGCAGAGAAATAAAAGTATCGAATGTATCTTTGCCAACCAATTCAACTGCATGCCTCCAGGCCAACCATTCCGCAGACTGATCACCTGCCAAATCTGACGGGCGGATAAAAGGGACCTCTGCCCCACAAGAATCCGCAATATCTGCAATCTCCTGATCATCTGTAGAGACAATCACACGATCAATCCTCTCCGATTTCATCGCCGATTCTATTGAATAACCAATCAAAGGTTTCCCAGCCAAAGGCAGGATATTTTTGCCAGGCAAGCCCTTAGAACCACCTCGAGCAAAAATAAATGCATATACCTTATTTCCCATCATCTACAGTACTGAACTTGCACATCATCAATCATTTTTAAGGCATTCAACCCATCTCTCCAACTAGCCAGGAAGATGTGATCTTCACCATCTTCATTCAAGAATGCGCGATCCTGAGCCAAGGTGAGCTGCTCCAATGTCTGGCTCTCTGAAAAAATTTTCTCTCGCTCTCTCTTACCTTCTGTAAAAAAGACTTCTCCTGTGATACCATCCCACTCAATCATTCCCTTTTCGCCATAAGCTTTAATTCCTCGCTCTGGTGAACGACTCAAATAATCTAAATATATAGAACAGACAAAGCCCTCAGAACTGGCCCAATTCATTAAAGCGACATCATCCACTTGAATATCGAGTCGACCTGTAGACAAAGCATGGGAACTAAGTGTCTCTGGCCAACCAAAAATCCAACCTGTGTAATCGAGTTCATGAACTAAGTCACGCATCACTCCACCCTGTTTCATATCAGCAGAATAGGACTCTTTATAGTCTCTGGATGGTCTCCAATCGGGTAAGTACGATTGACAACGGACAAAGACAGAATGCAAGCGATCAACATCTGCTAACGACTCCCTGAACTTTTGTAAAGACTTAGAAAAACGAAGGCAACAGGCGACTTGAATCTGCTCTTCGTTGAATTCTTTATGCTTCTCAGTAAATGCATTCATATCGGCACTACTGATAGATACCGGTTTTTCGATTAAGACAGGAACTCCGTGTAGCGCAAACTTGCTTAAATACTCCAGATGCAATTTCGTTTCCGAAGCAATGACAACATGAGTGACTCTCGATAACTGGTTATCACTCCAATCACGAATCACCTGAAAACCTTTTTCAGACCAATAATCTAAACGAGAAGAACGCAGTGGGAATACCAATACTTCCGCTCCCAATTGCTTTAAAACTGAGATATGCCTGTAACCCGCGGAGCCTGTCCCTATAACTAAACATACGGCTTTCACCTTAAATTAGGTCTTCAAAATAACTAACTGAGAATTAATCCAATTAATCTCCACCTTTTTACCATAACGTTCTTCCAGAAGATCCAGCTTGTATTTTAGATTCTCTTCATCGAAGCCTCGCAGCTTAGTAGCAGAATGTCGATTTCCAGATACAAGACTCGCACTGGATCGAACCCTGCGCTCCATTAGTTTTCTCTTAATCGGTCTTAATTTCCGTTTTATTCTTTCATACAGCGGCACTACCTCAGGAATAATTTCCACCGAGTCGGCACTCTGCAATGCCTGCTTAAGAAGCTCCGATATAATATCGAAGGAATCTACACCGGGGATAAAGTTGGCTATGGATTTTTGCAAATGATTCTTCATCAAATCTTCATCCGCTTTAATTGAATATTTACCTGCAAAAATGCTATCCAGATTTTGGATGATTTCGTCCGAGCTCTCACAGGTTTTACTAATGGCATCAATTGGAGTAATATTAAGCTTGTCATTAATGACTGGCTTAAAGTTCAACGCTGGTATCCCTGCTTTGTAAGCTTCCATTAGGGTTGTGCAATAATTGGCAATCACACATTCGGACGCTTTGATCCAACTAATGAGACTTCCTTCCCGAGTGATCATAACATTCGATAAATGCTTTAGGTAGCCGTTATAAGTCGTTTCATCCTCGCTGGGATGCGGACGCAGGACAATGGTATGATCCGGATATCGCTCACTTAAATCCACAATCATTTCAATGAAGTAGCTGAAAAGCTTATTACAATGCGTAAAAATACCAATGTAATAGTGCAATAAATCCTTATCACCATTCGTCACATATTTTACGATGTGGTCAAGGCCCGCCTCTGTTCCAATAATCGAATTCGAAGATAAATTAGCATTCAATAGAATGATTTTCCCATGCTTGGACTTGATAGATTCTATTTCTTTATCAAACAGAAAAGAATAACCCTTTTTAGCCATATCCATTCTGGGAGAGCCCGACTTAATAATCTTACATTTAGCATTCGGGCTATTTTGAGTATAATAATCGTGGTCATTATCCCCCCAGGTAAAAAGTATATCTTTTTCGTTAAAATCATTTGGATTCAGATAGCTGCTGAAACGCTGAGCATCATCGTGAGAATCATAGCTCGGACCTGCTTCCTCATGAAGAAAAAATAATCGTATGCCATTAAACTGCAACTGCTTAAAAGTCTCTACTTTCAATGCTTTCTGGTTGCTGATAAAGTTCTTTCCAATAATAACTCCATTCTCACACTGCCTTGCCACAAGATCCACAACGGCAGTTTGACCGATCACAACCTGCATATCTTTCTCAATACTCTTGATTGCTAATATCAGTTTATAGTCTAATTCTCTGACCGCGGTTTCTATTGGTAAAAATAGTGTTTTTTTATTTTCTAGAACAGGTTTTAAACTCTTATAAAGCATGATGTTTAATCTCTAATAATTGCTGATATTGAAAGATAGAAATGTCTATCAGGCACAGTATATTGCCCGGGTCGAACCTGATGAAATATTACAAAAATTATGATAAAAAGAGTATATAGATGAAAGCAAACTTAATGAATAATCTTCCTTCGTATTTCTCTGCATTTTTTTGCCAGTGATAAACACAATTCCATATACAACAGAACTTCATCTTTCCTGTACTCATTATCATTTCCACAACGATATAATACATAGAAAGAATCCTCAATCTCCTGTAAGGATTGTTCAGGTGTTGCCAATAGCACAAAATCTATAATCACCTCCGAATCATTAATTGGTTTTTCCAATAAACTGAGACCATAGACATATAGAGCTATAGTGTGCAGATTCTTTGTATACGGATACCCGTTGCTTTGTACCAAGTTCTTTATATCCAACACTGGAAAATCCGCAGCCTCTTGCTGATTTAACAAACTGAGCAAGTGCATCGGTAGTAAACGGCTGATTGTATCACTATTAGCTTCTTCCAGGTTCTTAATTAAGCAATTTGCTTCTGCTTCCTCTGGGATCTCTCCTTCTGCTTCGTGTAAGAGCAATCTATAAAATAAAAGCTGATTTAACTGCTCACAGCGCTCGTTTGGAGATACAATATACTGAACAAACCAATCCTGGAAAGGACTTGATCCTCTTAGTGCATAGTGTTTGAAGTCAGTTAGACTCCTACGTAAATTCTGCTTCCCACTTCTCAAGAATGAAACAACTAAGCCAAAAAGTGAGCACTGAGCCTCATTAGAAAGTTCAAGATAACTTTGCTCCAAAGAAATATTACAGATTTCGGTATTACCCGAAATCCATTGCGACAATTTTAGATCGTTTTCCGAAATAGGATTCAAATCACTTATCTCCAAATTTTCGACTATACGAGTTTGAATAGAAAGCACTTTTCCTTGTTTCTGAGCTACCAGACTTTTGAATAGCTCAAGGTAAGTATCGCAACATTGCTTCGATGAAAAAGGATAATCTTTTATTTTTACACGATAAGTAGAATAGTCTTTAAGAATAACTTCCAACTTCTCTTCAAAGTTATCTTCCGTAAATGGAACTCCAAAGCCATCACAATACTCCGGCATGGAACCTTGCTCGATATAAAGAAGAGGTAAACCACAAAAAGCGCCTTCATTCTGATGATTCGATCCCGGCTCATCCAGAGACCCAGTCACATATATATCATGCTTTTGCAGTTCTCGACTCAAAGCTTCACCAGACATAGGCTTCAAGTGTTTTGCATTCTTAAACTGAAAACCTTCAGGCATTCTTCCAATATAAGAGAAATCTATTCTTTCCCTCCATTCTGAATCTTCTAGAAGCTGATCCAACTTCTGGTAAATATCAAAGCCCTTTTTCCAATGGTTGCCCCAATGATGAGTAACCAGACTCACTGTTTTTTGACCATTCCAATCTTGATGAAAATCATCTCTAAAGATCTTTTTGTCTGATCCGTTTAAAATCACACTTGATTCAAGTTCACCAGAACAATTCCATCCATCTTTCAAATACAAATCTCGTAACCAGGAAGAAACAAATATGCTATGATCCGCACAGCGATTCGCCCAAATAATACGCTCATTAACACCAATTGTGTTTTTCCTCTCATCGCATTCATTAAAACGGTGAATGACAACGACTTCAGGACGAGATTTTTTATAGTTAATAATGTCCTGATCTCCAATTGTTGAATGCCCCAACTCCAAACGTGGATCAATCATCAATATGATATCCAGATTTGGGTATTTCAGATCAAAATATACTTCATGCTCATTTTCCTGTAGGGCTTCTGTAAGATTTCTGGCAAACTGATTCCCCCCCCCCCAAGGGCCTTCCTGAATTTTGGTGCCAATCGCTACCTTCATTTAATTGCTTTCAGTACTTTATCGCGCAATTTTTTATAATATGGAAAATATGGATGCTGATCTTGGTTTGGATACATTTCCTGTATGAGGAGATTTTCGCATATTCGTTCAGGACTATCAGATGTACTAAGACCTATACCATAGTTAACCAAAATACCTGCAGATTTTTTGATCACTTTTATTTTGCAATTCTTTTCAATCGCTCGATACAACCATTCGCGATCCCCACTAATCATAAAACTTTCTTCAAAGTTTTCACAAAGAATTAGTGCTTCTCGATTAAAGGAAAGAAAGGGTGTTGGGGAATTAATTGGTGGTACTCTACGATAAAACCGAATCTTGAAAGGCATTAGACTAAACTCAAACTGATGATATTCTGAAAGTACTATAGCCGGACCATCTTCTTTACTCAATGCTTGAAACTGTTCATGAGTACCAGAAGTATAGCGCAAATCATCCATATTCCAGACTACAAACAAATCGGTATTTGGCGAATGATTGATAGCGCGATTCCAAGATGCATATACTGTCTCTATCGCTGTATTGACTAATTTAAAATGTAATCCTTCTAGCAATAGATTAAATTGCTGCTGATCTTCATTACTAATATCATTTGCAACAATTAAAAATTCATATGTAAATTTATTGTTATTATCAAAATGTTTAGCAATCTTATGGGCATTATAAGCAAACCTTTTAATGTATTTACCTCCTTGAAAAAAACTGGTTATAAATGTGCAATGCTTCATACTAATTATCAACAGTTTTTTTATACGCTTTTTGCATCATACCTATGTAGTCTTGATTTTTGAAAAACTCTAATCTTTCCATTCCTTTTACAACTAAATTTTTTCTTAATGATGGGTTTGTAATAGCCTCATTCATTACACTGAAAATAGATTCTTTACTTTTCGGGTCAAAATACAAAGCTGCTTCATCTGCGACTTCTCTAAAAACACTAATATCGCTTACAATTACAGGACAATTAGAATGGTAAGCTTCAAGAATTGGAATACCGAAACCCTCTGCCAAAGAAGGGAAAACAAAATAGTATGCTTTGCTATAGAGTGATGCTAATTCTGCATCATCTGCACTTACTTGAAAAACATAATCACCAATACCATTTTTTTGGATTATCTCATCCTCTTCGCCTGTGAATGGACTACCAACAACAACCAAAGGTGTTTTCTTAAACAGATCAGCTGATGATTCCAAGAAGAAATTAAAGTTTTTGTAATTTCGTCTTTTACCAACAAATAGAAAGAAATCCTCTGGAAGGTTTAACCATTTTTTTTGAGAACGATACTCAGGAAAGTCAAATGAATGGTGTATGACACTGATTTTACTCTCATCAATCCCCAGTACTTTTACCAAATCATTTTTTGTCGCATGAGAAACAGAAATGATATGAGATGCTCCTTCTATAGATTTTTTTTTGTTTTCGAGAATAACCGTATCTTCTTCGAAGTATTCAGGATATAACTCATGAATCATATCATGAACCGTCAAAATATATGGAGTTTGCTTGTATAATAATGGATCGAAATGATAATAAGTGGGATGCACTAGATCAAATCCTCCATATTTCACCAAATAAAGGGTATATTTTTGATTTAGCCATTTTGCTGTCATCCCTAACTTATCTAAAACTCTCTTAACATAATGATTATTGAGTAATCTAGATAAGAGATTAGGTTTAAATAAACCCATATCTATTAGATAAGCATTTTTGGAATTCAATATTCCAATCTCAAAATGATAAAGGTTATGCAGATCTAATAATTTACGGATTGTTTCACAGAAATATTTAGAAATACCTCCATATATTTGACTATCAAATATTTGATTGTCGTATAAAACTCTCATTTATGCAGTAACATTTTTGAGCTAAAAATACTATTTGTGGTCCAAGTAAATATATTTACATGCTTCCTGCCCAGCGATCCTGCCAAAAACAAATATTTCAAGTAATGAATTCCCCATCAGTCTATCATTGCCATGGACACCCCAGGAAGCTTCACCTGCTACAAAACATCCATTTAAGTTGGTTTGAGCTTTCTCATCACTTTTTATACCTCCAAGCGAATAGTGCAATATAGGATAGACCAGAACTGGTTCTTTTGAAATATCAATACCATGATCCAAAAAATGTTTATAAAATTTAGGGTATTTATTAGCCAGATAACCGAGACCATGAAAATGGTCAATGTTTTGAGTTTGCATCAAAACACCACGATAACCATCCTCAGTCGATATACAACGGTCCTCTTTACATTCATTAATAATAGCTTCAGTCAATTTCCCCCTTGTCGCAAGAGGATTGGAAAATTCTTCTCCACAGCTATTAACTAAGGTGGCTCCATCTCCTCTCATGGTTTCAGGAAGTCTTTCTCTCCTCAGTGATGAGGGAGATACAACACCAGTTGGGTGATACTGAACCAAATCAGTATTTACAATATTCAAATTAAGTTTTTTAGCAATTTTTAGAGTATTTAATGAGCTTTGGATTTCATTTTTTTGCATCCCGATCTCTACCTCTTTTTGTAATACCCCCCCGGAAGCTAAAATTAGGGCCTTCGATTTAACAGTAATGATTTCATTTTTTTTATTTTTTAACTGAAGTCTAAATTGATTATTCTCATTCGAGATATCCGTCACTCCATGATATTCAAATATGTCTATACCTAAACTTTTTACATGATGAGCAAGCGGTCGCAAAATCCTTTCACCAGCCTGTCCAGAACATGTCAATACTCGAGGATGAGTAAGACCTGCAGCACTAGACAATACATATTCGCCATTAATTTTATCAAAATTTACTCCATAACCTTCCAGCCAACGAACTGTGTCACAGGCACTGTTAGTCATAACTTCAACCATTTTAGGATCACTACAGTGCTTGCCCGCTTCCATCGTATCATTATAATGTATTTCGGCAGAGTCATTACTAGAAAAAGAAGCTTGTATTCCCCCTTGTGCCCTGGCTGTTTTTGAATGGAAAAAATCCCCTTTCGTAACGATAAGAATATTTTGAGTTTTACTACTCGCTTCCAAAGCAGCAGCACATCCAGTCCCACCACTACCAATGATGACAATATCGTATATATTACCCATTTATTCTACCAAATCATAAAGTTTTGCCCGTATCACTTTACCCGATTTGGTTCTAGGAAACTCATCAAGCCAAAATATGTGAGAAGGGAGCAAATGTCTATCTTGGTCTCCCCATTTTTGCGATAAATATCCAATATTGATCTTTTCATCTACTTTGGATTCTACAAAAAGTGCGATTACTTTATCGCGAACTTTTTTAGGGTCTTCAATACCAGCAATACAAAAAATATGATCTGATAAAACAGGTTTAAGAATAACTTCTACTTCATCAGGATGAATTAGCAATCCATTAAGATTTATAACATCATCAACTCTACCTTTGTAATGTAGATATCCATCACTATCTAATAGTGCCATATCATTGCTCAAAAACCATCCATCATGGATATTTTTTTCAAAAATTTCATGATCAACATATCCTAAGGCAAAATTTTTTCCCTTAGTAACTAATCGCCCTTCAGTATTTGCGGGTAATATATTCTTATCCTCATCTACAATAGCTAATTCAACTCCTTCAGAGGCTTTGCCTTCAGTATGCCTTTTATCTGGCTCATCATTTAAGTTGATGAAAGTGGTACGCATAGACTCTGACATACCAAAATGTAAACAAATTGCTGTATTTGGAAATAAATCACATAGTGCAATTCTATCTTCTAGCTCAAACTTCATGGCTCCGGTTTGAAGCCAGTTTAAGTTATTCGCAATTGGTGCAAAATGTTTACTCGCAAAATCGACTATCTTGGTAAGTATAGATGGCATGATAGACAATGCATTAATTTGTTTTTTAGTTAATAAGCGTTGTATCAACCTTATATCTAATTTGGAAGGTCCAACACATATTTGACCACCAGTCTTAAGAACTGCATGACATCTTCCAAAACCAAATGCGTGATCTAACGGAGCTACAACCATTTCAGATATACTATCATCCACTTTCATGTAATTATTCATGAATGTAGTAATATGAGAAATACCATCATTCCCAAGAATTACACCTTTTGGGATACCAGTAGTACCAGATGTGTAAATAATCATCGCCTCATCGTTGTCTTCTCTGGCAATATATTCATGGTTACTTTCGACCAATAAAGTTAACTCATCTATTGATTTAGAATTAAGGAATTCTGATTTCAGATGTTCTGTATTATCTGTAATATAAGCAATGGCCTTTGTTTTACAATATATCGTCTCGATTGCTTCACAATCTTTACTAAATATTGGGACTATTGTAGCACCCATACCATTCATAGCATAAGTAAGTGCTAAGTAGTTTGTAATATTATTAACATTTGCAACAATACGTTTTTGATAAAATATAGTACCAAATTCTGACACTAGGTTGGTCTGTATCGACCCTAATAAATTTAAAAATTCCTTACATGTTATATAATTACCTTTTGGGTCCAAAAAGCACAACTTATCGGGTTGCTGACTAAATCTAGAGTAAATTTCATGATATAATGTCATTACTATTTTTTGTAATATTCTTTATCTATATAATACAAAGTATCAGAACGTAGACCTAAGCGTAAAGTTTCTACTGCTAAAGCGTCAGCTGGTGCAATATTACCTAAATTAACATTTGCACCAAGTAGTTTAATAAACCAAGTCTGGTGAGTTTTCTCAGGGGCTTCCCACAATATTCTATCATTAGGTACTTCAGATAAAATTTCATCAACAAGTCCAGCTCTAACCTCATGATTTCCTCTATAAATACCTGCTGTCCCTGACTCTCTCCCCTCGGCAATAATAGTATGAGCACCTGCTTCAAGTTCTTTATTCATACCTTTTACCCATATTTTAGGAGTAATCAGCTTTTCAGTATCTTTACTACCAAATTCGGAATATACTTTAAAGTGCTTACTAAATCTTTCAATTTCCTTTAATTTCTGACTTTCAGTCATCTCAACAGTACCATCAGATATCTCTACCATAGTTAGCCCATAGTCTTTTACTATGGCAATAAAGTCATCTATTTTATTGTTCAGATAAGCAAATTCAAAAGCAGTACCACCCAGGCAAATTGGCATATCATATTTCTTATAGAGATCCAGTTTTGATTTTATATTTGAATAGATAAAGCATGTTCCCCATCCTAATTTTACATAGTCTATGTAAGGAGCTGCTACCTCTAGCATGTCCTTAACAGCATTAGTTCCAAGCCCTTTATCTAGAACCATTGTAATACCATTAGCTCTGGGTTTTTCTGTTCTAAAATCAATATTTGCTAATTTCATTGTTCCAACTCTTTTAAAAATCTTTGCATTCTTTTTCAAGTTTCTGCAAAGATATCTGCATAAACTCTTTTTTCTTCAAAAACGTATTCTTTTTCTCCTCTGTAGATGTTTTATTGCTACTTAATATAGCATTAATACTGTGAGAGCTTGCTCCTCCTAGGCTTTTTCTACTATTAACAATATTTTTAAAGTCTACCAATTCAGCTAGCTTGGAATCATTCAAAGTAGTAATAGTTATCTCTAAATCACTTGCTGCTTTAATTAAATCATCCAGTTTTATGTCTTTACCACTTCTATTTTCTTTCACCAAATCAGCTACCACTTTACCTACAACTTGATGAGCGCTTCGATAATCGATTCTCTCTTCGAGGATTAAATAGTCAGTAATATCCGTCATTTGTGAAAATCCTTGATTCAAAGATTTCAGCATTTTTTCTTTATTAAATTGCGCTGTGGATAGTATTGCATCAAATAAATCAATCGCTTTTGTAGTCTTGTGGATTGCTACTGGCAGATCACCATAGATAAATATTCTACTATCTGGATTTCCAGAGATAACTTTACCAAGCGCTGGAAAACTTGCCTGTAGCCCTATGATCGTACTAGTTAAACCTCTAAAATATGCCAAACCATATGGGTTCTTCTTTTGAGGCATAATTACACTTGAACGAGACAGACTATCGGGCAAATCAAGATAATTATACTCCAATGTCATCCAAATTTGCATCTCCTCAGCAAAGCGAGAAAGATTTGTAGTCAATGTTGTTAACATTGCGGCACACTCTATTGGTAAATCCGATTGCCACATCGCATCTCTTGTATGAGAGATAATACCACTAAATCCTAAAGATCTTGCTAATTTTTCTCGTTTTAAGGGTAAGCGAGAGCCGTTTACACTTCCACTTCCAGCAGGAGACAAATCATATCTTACGATAATATTTTCAAGTCTTTCAGTATCCCTCAATAATCCTTGAAGATAAGTAAGTATATAATGTGCCAAAGTAGTTGGGTGAGCATGTTGCAAATAGGTTTGATCTGGCAACAGGGTATTCACATGACTACTTGCCACATTGATAAATGTATTTGAAAGCTGCAGCATTGAATCACCTAGCCGCAGCAAGGAATCTTTTACTTGTAGGATATAAGCAATATTTACAGCTTCTCGTCTTGCTCTGCCCGTATGTAACCAACCCGATTCCTGGCCAATCAAAACTTTTAAATGAGCATCTTTACTATTATAGACATCCCCCAATTCTTTCCGAATTGGAAAATCATCAAAAGGGATCTCTAACTGCTGTAATAGTCCACTCAATAGGATTTTTGTGCTTTTTTGAGGAATGATTCCTTCATCACTCAGCATTTTAACATGTGCCAAGTCTGCAAAATGCAACCATGGCAAGAGTAACTCTGCATCTTTACAATCATGCTCGTAAGCTGAATCTATGAGTGCTTGTGCGGCTGATTCTTTTAATCTAGCTCCTTTACCATAATATTCTGGAATTTGCTGCATATACTATTGCTTGTGACTTTTTTATTTAAAAAACTTGATCATAAAATCACCAAAAAATTCTAATCTGAGCTTTAATATGAAACATGTCTCTCCAGAATAACTATAAGATTTTCTGTCCATTTATTCATTTGTCTAATAATTATAAATATATTTATAATTCTGTCTCTTTATTAACCCGGCATTTAATTAGGCTGCATATCTGAAATTTCAGCCTCAAAATATTTCTTGATCCTCTCTGGTTTGTTCGAAAGTGTTGAGACTGTATTTTCAACGACTTCATCCCACTTTCCCTTTTCTCTTCTCTCCGGTTTCTTGCTTAATTCTGTCTTCAGGTCGTAGTTAAAATACTCATCCGGGTTCAAATCAGTTGTATAACTGGGAAGATAAAATACTTCAATTTTCGAGGCATACCACTTAAGCCATCTCTTTATCACTTTCGAGTGGTGGACTTTCAAATTATCAACTATCACAAATACCTTTTTTCCAGCCGCATCTTTGATGAGTCTCTTTAAAAACTTGTGAAACAACTGATAAGTAAACGTGCTTTTATAGCACATGAATCCAAGCTTCCCCTGGTTGGTTACTGAGCTAATCATATTTACTTTCTCTATAACAGGGTTGTGAAGTCTTATTGGTGTTTTCCCTCTCGGAGAATATCCACGACCCCAATGTTGATGGCTTTTAACTCCAACCTCGTCAGCCCAATCTATTTCTCCACCTTCTTTAAACGATTTCTCTTTTATTGCCGGATACTCTTCTTTGAGCCATTTTTCTACATTTTTTATCTTCTCGTCGATATGCCCTTTTAGCAAGTCGTTGCCGTGTGAAACCCCAATTATTTAGATAGTTTCCAACTGTTCGAATTTGTAAATCCAATCCGCAAATTTGTTTAATAAGTTCTAGCACGGCTTCCCTTGTCCATAATGCAAATTCCAATTTCATTTGATTCGGGTCCTTATCAATTATAACTTTTTGGATGTCTTTTTCTTGGGCCAAACTCAACTTCTTCCCACTTCCTTTTTTACGTCCTCTAGGCTTACTTGTAATAGCTTTACTTCCGTGATTCTTATAAAGCTTAACCCAATCTCCGATTGTATTTCGATGAACTTCAAGTTCTGTTGCAATCGCAGTCATTTTTTTCACCTCTTTTATATTTCATAATGGCTAGTCTGCGAATTTCTTCTTGTGCTTCGGGAGTTAATTTTCTGGCATCACGTTTAGTAATATATACACAGTATACACAAAATTACTATACAGTCTATATATTTTCCGGGTTAATATAATAATTATAAACTCTTTCTAAACCGACTTTGAGCTCTACTTTGGGTTGGAATTGAAGCATTTTACGAGCTTTATATATATTCGGACAACGGCGTTGAGGATTATCGGTAAGATAATCCTCATCATCACTTTCTTTATATAGAACTTGTAAATCTTTCTTGGAAACTTCCACCATCATCTTGGCTAAATCACGCATTGAAATCTCTGGCTTATCATTTCCAATATTAAATGCCTCTCCATCATGGGTTGACAAAAGGGCTAATAAATAACCTGTAATTGCATCGCTCTGATAGCAAAACGTCCGAGTTGCCCTACCATCTGATAGCAAAACAACATCCTCATCATTCAAAATATTTGAAAAAAGATCCGGTATAATTCGTCTATCACTTAAAGGTAAACCTATACCGTAATTATTAAATGGACGAACGATCTTCACTGGAGTTTGAAATTCACGGTGGAAAACCGCACACAAAGTTTCACCATATCGCTTCGATTCATCATAACAGGCACGAGGACCAGTGCAGCTAACGTGGCCCCAATATTCTTCAGAAGTGGGAATTTGATCAGGACTCGGATCGCCATAAATTTCACTGCTAGAGAAAAACAGAATACTTTCAATATCATGATTTCTAGACCAATTCAGTATATTTCGTAATCCCATGACATTTGCATCCATCGTTTCCAATGGCTTTCTACGATAAAAGATAGGCGATGCTATACTAGCCCCATGGATGATATAATCCGCTTGACCTGCTTTCAATTCATTCGTGATATTGTGGTCAATCGTCAGGATAGACTCACATTTTTCGATTTCAGCATACCAATCTGGAACCCCTCGAACAAAATTATCTATTGCTATAATCTTGCAGGGCTCATTCAATTGCTCGGATTGATTCAAAGCAGAGAAATAATGAAGGAAACCAAATCCTAAAAATCCTGCTGCTCCAGTAATTAATACCGTCTTTCCAGAAAACCGAGCATTCAAATCCCCCAGATTATCAATAATTTCATGCGACTCTTTAATGATTAAATCATTCATGACTTTGTCTATAATTTCGATTTAGTTTTACGCCTTTTATAGTTACATTTGTTGAATAGCACAATTCTTTATAATCTAGATTTCTGTGGTTTTTATATAGGATTTATAGGCTATAGATTTGTAACACTACAAATAATATAAATTTATTTGAAAATGATTCCTTGACCCGTAGCCGAGCTATAAATTTCTATATCTTTCTCTTTTGCAAATTTATCCCAAGCTCGCTTTTGTGCCTCAAATCGAGGATAAGCATAATCATCAAGCAAACAAACTCCTCCCTTGGATAACTTTGACCAAAAATAATTTCCTGCATCAATCTCTGGTTTTGCACAATTAAGATCAATATGGAGAAAAGCGATCTTCTTTGTTTTAACTTGGGGTAAAACTTCTGGTATAACCCCACGTACTACTTGTGCATTAGGATAGTTCTTAAAATTCTCCACCACTCGCTCATAACATTCGGAATACATTTTTTTCAGTACTTCGAGGTTTTGTTCTTCACCTTCTTCCAATTGTTCTTCATCAATCCCTTTATATGTATCAACTAGATAAAAGGCACGGTCTTTCAACCCTTTAAAATAGTGATGCTCAATAATCGCACGTGAGGTTAGGCCATAATTAGTCCCGCACTCCACAAAATCTCCTTCTACACGCAATGCTAATCCCGCCAACCAACAGGCAGTGTAAACTCGCCATCTGGAATGCCAGTAGAAATTAGGATCGCAGGCCATCGCGACATTATAGGCTTCTGAAAACGGTTCCTCATTGCAAAAATCACAATTATGATTCGTGTATAGTCCATCTTCGTCATAGGTCGCACTAAATCCAACAATACTTTTTTTCTTACTAGTAAAATCCTCTACCTGATGATGGCGTTTCATGTAGCGATCTACCATCCATTTTTCAATATTTTCCAACATGATATGTTTCCTACCCTAAATAGTTAAAGCTGTAATTCGTCCCCTCAAAGAATCAATTAAATCATCTTCCTTCCGAAAAGTCAGAGTGCTCCTTTTCAGTGAAGATCGAACATTCGTCTTAAACTGATTCCAAACGTCTGAGGAAGAACCTAAATTACGCAACCATGGTTTAAATAAATCCATAGATAAGGCAAATTCAGACCAAGATGCTATCCCCGATCTACGCATTACAGAGCAATAGTGTTTGCAACATAGTAAAACCAGACCTTCTTGAAAATACCTAGAATCAGATTCCTGAAAACTGTCTTTTAAAAAACTCTCGGAACAGTGAAGAAAATCCGTATATGACTCTCGATAAGCCCTCAAATCTCCAGTCGTATTACTGTAGGAAGCTTCATGAGGTCTAAAGTAGACAAGAGCTGCATCGACACATCCCACAGAACCAAGACTCCCAACAGCTACAGCCAGTAGATGATCAGCGCCGACAGAGTTCTGCTGTTTACCCAACTGCAATAAACCGCCTAATTGCCGTAAAGATTCCGTTTTAAAACATCCATACATTCCAATGATCGGAACCTGATCATAAATGAATCGCTTCAAAAATTCTTCCTGCTCCAAACGATAAGCCTTAGGAATGACCCCGACATCATGTTTCGGAGATTTATGATAGCGACTATAAGAAACTTCAATATCGGGAAACTCCTCATGACATTTTACAAGAGAGTCCAGAAAATCAATTTCAAAACGATCATCATCGTTCAGCCAACAAAAAAAAGAACCATGGGCCTCTGCTAATTGGGTATTCCAATTTTTGATAGGTCCCAAATTCTTTTCATGATTAATAATTCGAATTCTAGGATCCTCAAGCCCTAGCTCTTTTACCGTTAATGGATTATCGGAGTCATTATTTCCAACTATAACCTCAAAGTAAGGGAAAGATTGAGCCAGGATGGATTGCAAGCACTCCTTTAGAAATTCGCGACGCTTATAAGTGGAAATTCCAATCGTAACTTGGGGCTCAACATTCATTCGACAGCTAGTCTAGATATACTATTTTGTCCTCTGCTCCAAGATGAACCATCAAAAACTTAATCAGATCAGTAATCTGAGCACCATTTTTCTTATCCAACCAACTGTATCCATCATACTCCTTGTAAGGTAGATCTTTAGCGACAAAAACATAATCATATTGTTCAGCACAATCACATGCTAGGTCCATGACTTTATTCCATTCTTCTGTAGAAATGCAATTCCAGCCCCAACGCATCCAGTCAGCCAACCAGGTAAAACAACTCAATTCAGTTAATACCGAATCCTCTTTAAGGTCCTGTAAATGATCTTTAAGTATTTGCCAGCGAATCTGGTTTTGTAGCTCTTGCGGCATATCATAAAGGGTCTGAAACCCGTGACTTCCACAAACGCTTTTAGTTGCATCAGAAATCACTCTCAGCTGTTTTTCATCCTTTAATTTCTGGAGAACTGATTTGCTCTCGAAACACGGTGCAATTGCCAATGTTGCTTTCACTTACTTTACCCTCCTTAAATAACCATCAGGATTTAATGTCATAATATACCTTTCTCCAAATCTGCGATCTGGAACAAACGAATCAGTTTCTTCTAAAAATGCATGTGCTGCTGCCTGAGGACCTTCATTAGGGACAGGGTGATAACCCATAAAGTCATTCAAACTATCTTCAACAACCAAATATGAATCTTTCGTGACCAATTGGCTATACAACTGTAATTCTTTTAACACGTGATTTTTCTCGTGGTCTGAATCTGCAACAACCATTACTTTTCCGTCCCCAACGATATCTTTAACTTGCTGAAAAATTTCTTCGGAAGTGCTACTACCCTCAATGTAATGAATCCTGTCATCCTTAATATCTTTAGCTTTATCCAGAGATATATCTATTCCGATGACCTTACCATGACCCAATAAATGAAAGATGCTTGCAAAAAAACGCGAAGCCCCCCCAAACATTACTCCAAGCTCAATCAGGTAATCAGGTTTTACCTCGGTCATAATTTCTTGATAAACCCAACAATCCATGGGGGTTTTTATGATGTCATGCCCAAGCCACTTTTGCTGTCCGATTTCATTCCCGTAACGATAGCCTTGGTGGATGTAATAATAATGGTAGTATAACCATTCCTTAACAGTCATGTTTTCTAACCGCTCCAAATTGGAATCACCAGAAAAGAGTCGTTCCACTTCTTTAATATGGGGGTTAAAATAAACTAGCTTTGGATGGATACCATTCTCTTCACAAAACTGTTTTTTATTTTCGTAACTGTCTTCCAGTTCATTATCCAACAGAAATTTGATATACTGCTGAATGATTTCTTTATCTTTAGCTAAACTAAAATCCATTTATTCCTCTTGGTTAGTTTTATTTTATCTTATGTAAAATTAAATCCTCTACAAATGTCTCTAGCTCCTCCTGAGCTGAATAATCCAATGCTCTACATTCATAGTTAAAGCTTTCCTCTTCCGTATAATCTCCTTCTGGACGTTGAATCATAGCTTGCTTGCCTGTTTTTTCTTTGTAAATTGAAGCACATAGCTCTGCAAACTCGTATACCGACAAGGTCTCTTTACCCACTGCATTTACAACGGGAGGTATAAGGGTATCATTAGACAACAAGACCTCCACTATCCTTGCCAAATCCATTGCTCCCACAAATGAACGTTTCTGGTACCCGCGACTTTTCAAGATAATTTTACCACTTTCAACCAATGCTGTTGGAAAAGAATAAGGAATTAACCACCCTCTATCAAATGTTTCAAATACTTCAGGAAATCCAAAAACTGCCAGGGGTCGAACTGAGCAACTATCAAAGCGATACTTGCGAGCTACATTTCTGAGTACACACTCGGTAGCAAAATGGCCCACCCCATAATGATTTAGTGGAGCAACTCCTGTCGACTCATGAATCGTCCCACTTAATTTACCATAAACGTGCGCAGTTGAAAAATTGATGACTTTCTTAACTCCACTCTTACCTAGACATTCAAAGAATGCCTCCGAATTGATAGTGGCTCTGATATATGCCTGAGCAGGGTCATCCTTAAAATCTTCATCCACGATGCCAGCACAATGAATCACTGCATCAAAAGAAGAAAAATCAATATTTGAAAAAGATTTTATATGATTAAAATCACCTTTTAAATCCGAAGATTCACGTCTACCCATCTGTACAACTTCAAAAGAGTTTCCGAGGTAAGATGCTACTACTCCTCCTATTAATCCAGATGTGCCTGTAACCAGAATTTTTGGATTACTCATGAAAATCGATATCTGAGGTTCTTCAATGTAGGAAGGTTTTTATCCTTCTCGGATAAAATGGGATCACTTATACCCCAATCAATGTTCAAAGAGGGATCATTCCATTGGATACCCAGTTCTGAATCGCCATTATAAGCATTATCTACTCGGTAGATCACCCAGGTGTCTTCTTCCAGTGTTAGGTAGCCATGAGCAAAGCCTTGAGGAATAACCAACATCGCTTTATTGTCTGCTGATAATATTCGCTTTCCCCATTTTTCATAGGTTTTCGAGTTCTGGCGGAGATCGATAAAAACATCCAGTATGGCACCTCGTACAACTCTAATAAATTTAGTCTCTGCGTATTTACCTTGTTGGAAATGCATACCTCGCAGAGTACCTGCTTTTTTTGTATAAGCCTGATTTTCTTGCACCCAATCAGTAGGCAAGCCATTAGATGCAAATATATCCTCATCAAATGTACGCATAAAATACCCACGATCATCTCCCCTCGGCAAAGGAGTTATTTCTGCTATATCAAAAGGATCTAGTTTAGAAATATTCATAAATTAGAACTTTATCTTACCTCACCAAGACCAAGACCATCTAATGGAGCAAAGAGCTTAGAATCTCTTCCTGGTATATATTTAGGGCTAACACCTTCCACTAATTGAGCATCAAGACGATTTAGAAGATTTTTGTCCTTTGTGGCTAGAAGATTAAATCCATGAGGAGGTCCCTCAAGATAAACCGATTGAATAGGTATCAATTCTATAGCACGTCCTTTCATAGACAAATTATCATGAATATCACGGATTGCATATGCATCATAACCAGCATCCAGTATCAACTGCAAAATACTCGTATTTTCCAATCCATCACTCCAATCAAAGTATTCGCGATGCACTTCAAAAATAAGATGAGGGGCTTTTTCTGTAGGAAGTTGGAGGGTTTTGGAAGCTCCCTTCAGGCATTCTTCTTCGCTTCCTTCTAAATCAATAACGATTAAACCTAGATCATGAGTCTCAATAAAATCATCCACTGCTGCAGTTACCACTTCATTGGATTCAGTCATCTCCTCTACCAATGCACTGGCTAAAGCGGATTCTCCAGCCTTTAATCCAACTTTTAGACCTTTACCGGATTCTGACCATAGTCCCTGACATTTTGGTTCTACATTGCTTAAGCTATTGAATTCAAGGTTTCGAATCAAGTCTGCATAGGTTTTAGTAAATGGTTCAAATGCAAGAATTTTTCCCGTAGAATTAGATGTCTGCATCTTAAAGGCCAAAGGAGCAACATGGTCCCCAAAAAAAGCACCTCCGATAAGAACATCTCGTTCAGCAATTTCCAAAATGATACGAGTCGTTTGTGGTTCCCATGCATGATCCGGTATATTCTGACGGCTCAATAAAAAAGATTTTTCTATGCGACTACTGGTACTTACCCCTAGAACAAGCCCATTTTCCATAGGAATTTGATGAGTGCCTACCGCATCCACCATTGATTGAACAATAGGCCATCTAACTTTTTCCCTATATTTATCAGGTGTAAGTGACTCATTTTCTTTTGCTCTCAAAATATTAAAAATTTCTTGCCTGGAATCACTATCCAGAAGAGTGAAGGCATTTTGTAGATCGTTCATGAAAATTTTTATTGTAAAGGTCTATAACCAATAGATAAGTATGTGATTGAGGAAGGAAAGCTTTCTCTTATATACATGCCCCTAGCATCAAAAATAACTACACCATTAGCAACAGATTCAGGTAGATATTGATAACAATCCCAAGCTGTCGCTACCACAACTATATCTGCCTGATGGCAAGCATCTTTCCATTCGTTTACAAATTTTACTTTCTCTATGCTCAAAACTTGTTTGGCCTTTTCATTCGCAACAGGATCATGTGCCGTAATTATGGCTCCTTTTTTAAGAAGGTCAGAGATAATCGTAATACTAGTCGACTTTCTGATATCATCCGTATCCGGTTTGAAAGATAAACCAAGTACTGTGACTTTTTTACCTTTTAAATCCCCCAAGTGGTTTTCCAGAATCCGAGATACCTCTCCGGGTTGAGATCCGTTGACGGAAAGCACTGCATTCAACATATCCACAGAACATCCTGATTCACGACCCAGACTTCGAATCGCTTCAACATCTTTAGGGAAGCAGCTACCTCCAAACCCACATCCCGCTTTCAGGTATGTTAAAATTTCTGGTTGAATTCTGCCTCCGTCACTGGTAATGGGATTCCACCTATTATCCAAATGTACTGCTTCCATAACGTCCCGAATATCTACCCCACCAACAGCTGCACAAATCCTTGAAAGTTCATTCGTAGCAGATATTTGTAATGCAAGCATTACATTGTTTGTATATTTAATCATTTCAGCCGTACGGGTAGATGAATGAACTTTATCACAAGTCCATGGAAGATAACATTCCTCAAGCCGATTTCGAGTCTTGTCATCATCTGCACCCAGAACCAGTCGATCTGGTTTACGAAAGTCTTCGACCGCACTGCCTTCACGAAGAAATTCAGGATTCATACCGAGAAGAAGAGGGCTTCTTTCCGTCACGAAAATATCTTTTACTACTGTATCTGTAGTGCCTGGAACGACTGTGCTTTTGATAACAAGAGAAGCAGGTTTTGGCATTCCTTTAATGATAGGTGCAACTGCTTCACAGGCTGACTTGATATAACTGAGATCTATAACCCCATCAGACGAAGGTGTCCCTACCGCCAACATTATAATTTCGGAATTACACAAACTCCTCATTCCAGGGCCTTTCACAATTATACGACCTGTGCCAAGTTCTTTTTTTAGAAGTTCTTCCAACCCCGGCTCATAAAAATGAGGCTTTCCTTGATTGAGTTGATCAATGAGGCTTTCATTGAAATCAACCATTGTTACTTCGTGTCCTACCTCTGCAAGGCAACACCCTGTCACCAAACCAACGTAACCACTCCCGACAATTCCAATCTTCATTTATATTGACAAGCCCTTAGGTAAATCAAGGCCGTTAATAGCAGATGACGAGTAAACAGATTCGGTCTTTCTGCTATCAGATAAGAACAAATCGTCTGAATAATTTAAGGTGTTTCCATATAGGTAAGGAATGATAAGTCTTTCTATCCAATCCAGATAAATATAAGGAATTTGTTTATCTACAAACATGGTCAAAGTAAACCAATTCTAGCAAAAAAAGTCAAATGTGGATTGGGTTCTCATCGATATCTGATAACGAATATGTTTTTAGTTTTTAAGTTCTGAAAAAATAAATTAACTACAAAAATAAACTACCAACATTTCCATGGTGCTTGCTTGCTTTGCCAAAGATGTTCCAGATGTTTTTTATCCCGAAGAGTATCCATTGGTTGCCAAAAGTCTTTGTGTTGAAACGCTTGCAATTCGCCATCCTCTGCCAAGGACTGCAATGGCATATTTTCCCAAGAAGTACTATCATCCTCAATTCTGTCTATTACCTCTGGATTCAAGACGAAAAAACCACCGTTTATCCAGCCAACTTCTCCTTGCGGCTTTTCCTGAAAACCATAGACATTCGTTTCTTGATTTATGACTAACGCCCCATATCTACCAGGGGGTTGCACGGCTAATACTGTAGCCATCTTACCATGAGAATGGTGAAATTTGATTTCCTCAGAAATATTTACATCTGCAACTCCATCGCCATAGGTAAAACAAAATGATTCATTGCCAATATACTCTTTGACTCTTTTCAAGCGGCCTCCCGTCATTGAGTGTTCTCCGGTATCAATAATTGAGACCTTCCAAGGTTCTGCTTTTTTATGGTAAACCTGCATATTATTATTTTCCATATCAAACATTACATCGGACATGTGTAGAAAATAATTAGCAAAATATTCCTTGATGACATAGCCTTTATATCCAACACATAGAATAAATTCGTTAATTCCATATGTGGAGTAAGTCTTCATGATATGCCATAGTATTGGCTTACCACCAATCTCCACCATTGGTTTCGGTTTTAATTGAGTTTCTTCACTCAATCTCGTTCCAAGTCCTCCAGCAAGTATTACTGCTTTCATATTTTTATGCTTTCTTAAATGCCATTCCATTGTTCAAAACGGAATATATAAGGCAGATCAATTATTCTAGATTGATATCCTTTTGGCAACGTGACCATTTAATTTTTATCTTCCTAAGATTCATTTAATCCGGTAGACAAATCTTTAAATAATGATAATTTTTGCTCGTCGATATTCCAAAATTCCATCTCACTTATAAGCTGCTGCCTGTCCTCTTCTCCAACATAGCTTTTTTCACCATCTATATTACGAGACTCTCTTAATTGGGCCAAATTAAATCCCTTTTCAAGACTCACAGAACGAAGACTGCCCTTGATTTTATCTGAGCGAACAAAATAAGCATTATTTCCATTGCTCGTAGTCCCCAAAAACTCATATCCCTTTTCTTGGGCAAGTTCATAGAATGCTTTCAGGGAAGCTCCAAAATATAAACCTGAATAATGTGCTTCAAAACGGTTAAAATCTTTTTGGTATGGAATAGTAATACTGGAATCAACCCCAAGTATGCTATTGTATTCGACAATTACTATCCACGGTTGAACTACTGTGATCGCCTTCCATATCCAATAGTCATTACCATCAATATCAATGGAAAGAATACCGATATCCCCTCGGTCACTATTCTCCGATATTAGCGAATTAATGTTATCTTCTGTAATAAATGCCTCCACAGCAGTGAGTTGATAACGCCAATATAAACTTTGTGACTTAATATTGTTTATATTGTCAACAGAGCTATCAATTATTAGACCCTTCCAGTTATTATTATGTAGTAAAAATCGAGTATTCGATTCTTTGTAGTCTTCAACTCCAAATTCGACAAATGATTTCTGAATGTCTTTCAGTTGAGAAACTATATACTGAATAACTCCATCATCTCCCCACTGAGAACTCACTTTAAATTCCAGTTCATTTAATTCTCCCGCTTCAACTAACTTTTGATATCCTTCGGTATGAGACAAACAATTTACAATCAGTTTGTTTTGAACCTCAATCATATCTTCAAGCTTTTGAATTCGTCTCTCAATATTCTCGGATTGGGTAGACAAAGAAGTAAACCTGTTTATGAAATGACAAAGTCTCAACTTTTTTTTGAGGTTTTCTTTTATATAATTAAGCATAGTAACAAAATTATTGAGAATTTAGGAACTAACAGCAGTTTTCATATGAAGCCAATTCAAACAAGAATCATTACTTTCTATAAATATGTTCAATAATTTAAATATCTCTTCTTTTCCTTTACGACTAGATGATTCAAGAAAGCGTGAGTAAAATTCATCATTAAACTGCTGGCGATAGCCACCCATATCTCGAATGGTTTTCTGAAAGTTATCGATTAGCCAATTATCATTTTTGCTGTAAAAACTACGCATCATATAATACTCAAATATCTCATCCTTATCGATGCTATGCTCAATTTCAGGCAAATTCATTAATAGTTCTTCGTATTCTTCAACAGTTTTTGGATTTAAGTTAAAAGAATATCGACTATGCGGGTTATCAGGGTGGGCATTAATAACTAATTTATCAAAATAAGCATACTCCCAACCGACTGTTCCGGAAACTGTAAGGGTAACATTGATGCCTTCTTGGATTATCTGATGGTGAGAAGTATCACTCGGAATGTGAGTAAATTTGGAATATAGATTACATAACTCAACAACTACAGCCTTACTTTTCTCGGTGCCATCTGGATGTGTTTTAACATACCATTCGTAATCAGTCTTTTTTGAAAGTTCACCTAAAAATACCATCCACTCATAAAAATCCATAAATAAACCTTTGCCGATACCATTGGGAGAATCCATGAAATCATGAGGAGTGATCAGGATTTTTGTTTTATTAGTATCTGCTAAGACTCTTTGTTTACTAACTGATCCAAAAGCAGACTTAGTCGAGTAAATCATATTCACACCTACAGCGCCTTTAAACCGTTCCTCTATATTTTCTTTTGCTTTGCTAATACCATTTTGACGTTCTTCTTTAGTCAATAATTTTTCCAAAGAGGGGTAATAGTCTGTTTGCCGATATGCCCATAAATCTTTTTGACTCATCGTATAAATCCCATGAATGTTTGCTTGATGAACAGGTATTTCTTGGTTAACAGCTATGCGAAGTGGGATACCATTCAAATAACAACAATGAGTAATATTTATAGCTTTTACTGAATGATCATGAATATAATATTTCCAAAACAAGTAAAACTTTATCCCATCTCTTAATGCTTTTGGAAAATCTTCATGATCAACAAAAACGGTAGGATGATCATATCTACGGAGATAGTGATCGTAAAATAAATCTCCCACTAAAATTCCATCAATGGTCAATTCATAAAAATCCTTCTTAGATTTTATCTTATTCAAATAAAACCCTACAAGGTGATCCAATTCAGATTCTTGTTCCTTGGTTAAACTCGGTTTAATAATTTGAGCATTAAATGAACTGTAAGTTTTCTCTATTTGATCGGTAATCGTGATATCTTCCCAGAGGCAATACACTACAATTTTTGCATTATGATATTCAGCGAGAAAATTTGCAAAATAGCTATATGTAACAATATTTGGTTGCATACGCGTAAACTCAAACAATACCTCATTCGAAGGATTTTTCAATCTACTGTCTCGCCATATTTTTTTATTTTGCCTAATAAAGTTTTTACCTGGATGTAAAGAAGAGTCTTTATAGAGCCTTCTTTTAATTGGTCTTAATATTTTTTTTGTCTTGTCCCAAATCATCATATTAGAATTATTAAATTAAATGTGAAAGAGGCTAAAATTACTCTAGTAGAAACATCTTATCGTAATTGATGTGATAAAAATACAATTTAGTAATAAATCTCTAAAAATGGATAATTAAATGTTTACTTTTTTTCCATAAAAACCAATTTAAGTTCGCACCAAAAAACATGGGATCTAGGCGATACATAAATCCTTATTCTATCACCTGAAAATCTGTATATAGATCCAATAATTCTCCGACCCGATAATTTTCTTGTTCTGTTTGATAAGCTTTTTTCATCTAATTCTTTTTTTCATTTGTTATAAGTATCACTAAATTTCAGCTTTATTAGCTTTAGTCTTTATATTTCTGCCGTAATAACAAAATTGAACTCTTCTAATTTTTTAATAAAATTAAAAACTTCATTAAAGGGTAGTTGATAGAGTATTGCTAAATCTAAAACATCTAAGCCCTTTTGCAAATCATGAAATATTTTCATTTGCATTCTGCTTATCCTTTTATGAAACACAGTATTTTTATCTTTATTTACGGTAGGATCATAGTTGGTCTTATATAAATCAATCTTCGGATTTGAAAGACATGGAATCCCTCTACATGTAACTTGAGGAACCACATTGTTCTCAATTATTGTAATGACTTCCTTCAGTAAATCTAAAGTAGAAATGATACTCTTTTCGGTATATTCGTAGATCTTATCTGCAGCCGTATGATATTCGTCGTAGTGTGGAAAAATACCACCACCTCTTACCCTTGTTAATGATGGACAAGGAATTGAAAATCCCGGTGACTCCCAAAGTATTTCGTCATTTCCAACGCACTCACGAAATCCAAATAATCCATATTCTTCTTCCCGAAGACTAAGTATATGCTGAATGGCCCTTTCATAAATTGAATTTTCTTTTACAGATTGCTGTATTGAATATCGATGATTTAGCCCTAGCATTTCTAGAAACAAACATGCTTCAATATTATTTACATCTTGTTTAGGTAAATTCATTAAATAATACGAACTACCTATTATTTCTGGAGCAATTAACGCTTTGTAAGAGTACTTTGTCTTTCGACCTTTAAGCCAATTAAATAATTCCCATATAATCACCATACCAGCTGGTCCATCCTCAAATTGACAAGGATGACAATCATGGGCATTGAAATAATACGTCTTAGATGACTGGCCCTCATGAGAGTATTCTAAAGTATGCATTTTACCAGGGACTTTTTCAGTGATTAATTCGATGGACACCTCAGAATTATATTCGATTTCATCTCTGATTGCTTGAGGCATACATATTGCCCATTCATTCAACCAAGGTTTGTAACGAAATAAAAAATGAAATGGTATCGAATTTGGCTTTTCAAGACTGGTGTAAAAATGATTATTGTACTGTTCTTTTTTCAGAACTCCTTCGAATGAACTTGAATATGCTGCTACAGCAAGAGGATTCTCTAGTCCATCATATATCTCATTTCCATGTGTATCTTTAATAGAGCATTTTTTTACTGACCATTCATCGGGAATAATCCATCCATTTTGCTCACTCCTGCTTGCAAAACTATCAATTTTGCTAATACCATCAATCATAATACTTTTTTGAAATAGAGCATTATCTTTTTGAGCAATTCCCAAAGAAAGCTTTTGGGCAAATTCCCACCATTTATGTAAATTCTCTTTAATGCCTTTAAATCGGACTATCTGCTTTTCTGGGTTTGCGTGCATTTGTATGTATAATATATTATATGATTAATATAATTTTTTTCTATTAGCTATATGTAGGGACATATATCAAACAAAATAATATAATTAGATACGATAACTCATTCGCTTAGTTATCCTCATCAGAAGCCCATGCTAATACTCTTTCTTTGTTAGCAGTAATACCGTCACATGGTATTTGGCCATCAATAAACTGAGGTGGTGAATTTAAAAATCCATATATATTTTTATTAAGCCAAGCAATACCAGCATTAAACATTGCGTTAGCATCTACAATGTATAAAAAACTCCCTCCCAACTGTAGCTCTTTTGCAATGCCTTGCGGAATTAAACTTTTTTTAAATGCTGTAGTGTTGTATTGAATATCATAATTCAGGTATCGAATGGCCATATAGAAATCTTCATTTATAGATTTGCCATAATAAGTGATATCTCCACGAATTAATTTAGTGTACTGATAAGGTACTCCATAGGAAGCTTCAATATAATGTAAAAAACTTGAACCCCCAGGTCTTGTCCCTAAACCCAAAGATAATATTTTTGCGTTTGCATGGTGAAGTCGACGCCAGGGACTGTCATAACCATATGCAGAATAATGAGTTCCTCCACATATCATATTTGCTTTTGCTCCTAATGCAGCAACTGACATCACAGGATGCATTGAGCGAACAACTTCTTTTTGTTGGAGTAAAAAATTTGCAAAGTCTCCAGAATTACAAGGAGATGACTCAGCAATGTATGGCTTTCCGTAACGTTGAAAATCTGTAAACATGCTAAAGCAACTAATCGTCCCTTCAGGGCCAAGCACCTCCTGTAGACCCTTCAGATAAAACTCTAACATATCTTTACGTGATCGCATTCCCTCAATAAATCCGATTCGACGCAAATTACTTTGTATGTGAACGATATCTCCAGGCTGAATACCCGCATCTTTTAAAGTTTTTATATATTCATTAAAAGTCAACATAAGACTATTTTTTATTTTCCTCGATATATTGAATCAAGGTTGAGACCTCAAAGAGTCCTTGTTCTTCCAGATCTTCATCCTCTGGGAAACTGACATCTACTAATTCTGATAAATTAAGTAAAAAAACCATGCTATCCAAAGAGTCCAGAATATTATCTTTGATCAGATGAGTTTCTTCATCAATTTTAGCATCAGTGGGCTCATCCACTGATTTCATAACTGAATAGTGAATCGCTTTTAATATTTCAACTTTGGTCATTGTCTCTCTTAATAAGTTAAAATGTAAGAATATTTCTTCTAAAAAATATAGTAGCGATATGAATCTGTATACTAATTAGCATATCTGTGTCTAGGTATATATTACACAAAGCTTTCAATTGCATCTCTCATTAGATCAATACTATTCTCTGGTTTGAAAATAAATGAATTACTGACTGTCATTTGTTGGCTAAGGCTGGTTTCAAGATTTACAGGATCCTTGACAATAAAATTCGAAAAATACGGAACATCAACTACGTTATAATTATCACGTTCATTGAAACGCAATATGGTCACAGGTTTGCCTACGCTTTGAGCTATAATCAAAAATACTGAGTATATACCTATTATAAAGTCTGAAACTGCAATTGACTCTGTTACTGACCTATTCGAAGGGCATAGAATGACAGATGAAGATAAGTTTTCACGTTGTAAAAATGCCTCAAACTCCTCAACATTTTGTCTTGGATGTAACCGAATCATCAACTTGTGGTCACCTTTAACTTTTCCCAGTTTTTCCAGTACAAGTTTGGTAATCTTATACTCATCAAATTCCATAGTATAACTTTCATGAGAAAAATCTGCCTTAAGAGGCTCAAGTGCAAGTAACCATAGATTTTGATTTTCACATAATGATTGTTTCCATTCATCAATATCTTCTTGATTGACGTTATCAAAATCTTTTATTTGATGTTCGATATTGGCATGGCCAACCACAGTCAGCTGATTTTGGGAACATCCGAGAGCTATCAAATTCTTGTTAACAACGGTATCACAAGTTAAAATTTTGTCAGGGAAATTCAGAATCCCTCCTCTATCAGTAAAATGATCACTATAGCGAGTCCAATGATCAAAGAGAAAAACTGTCTTTACTCCTTTAACCTTTAGATTTTTTATAATTTCAACCGTTTCTTCACAATTTGTTTGTGAACCCAGAGCAAATACATCACCTTCCTTAACCTCAACCAATGCTTCAGGAAGCGTTAAATAGTCTTTGCCTGATTTTCTTAATTGCTTTTCTCCATAGCCAGAAGCCACTAAAATATAATCTGTCTTATTGTCTAGTGCCTGAAAGTAGAGAGTAAAGATTGTATAACACCCAGGATCAGTAAAATATAAAAAATATTTTGGGAATCTATACATTTTTTATCACGCTTTCCCAGACCTTTATGAAAGCCTTTACAATAAGGTCCATATCATCTGGACTAAAATCATAGGCACATAAGGGAATACCAAGATACGCACTATCATTCATTTTTTCTGCAACTGGACAAATTCCTTTATCATAAGAGACCGATCCTGTGTAAATATCACTATTCCATGGAAAACCTTTTGAGCCATATGCGATTCGTTGCTGGAATAGTGGGAGTAAATGAACATTTGAATATCTATCACTGATCGGCACCCCTTCACTAACCAGTGCTTTATAAACTTTATCTCTGGAAACTCCTGTCTTTTTTTCATCATAGATTAGAGCATAGATATAATAAACATGAGAAGAATCTTCCTCAACAAACGGTACAGTCAAGCCATCCAGCTCATTTAAACCATTCGTTAAACGATCCGCTAATTCTTGTCTTTTATACGTATAGGAATTCAGCTTTTTTAACTGCTCAATTCCTATGGCGGCTTCAATCTCCCCTAATCTAAAATTAAAGCCCAGCATATTAACTAAGTTCGAAACACCCTTGTCTCCTACAACTGCTTCAGCATGATTTCTGATTAGGCATAAACGATCCGCATATTCATCATTATCAGTGACCAAAACACCACCCTCTCCAGTATGAATATGCTTATGGTAATTTAGACTAAAGCCACCTATATCGGCAATCGTTCCAGCATAACGTCCTTTATAAATAGCATTTGGTGCTTGAGCGGTATCACTAATTACTTTCAAGTCATACTTTTTTGCTATAGCCATTATTTTATCCATATCTGCAGACTGGCCAAATATATCTGCTATCATTATAGCTCTGGTTCTTTTTGTAATATTTTGTTCGATACTCGCTGGATCTAAGTTGAAACTTCTCTCGTCAATATCAGCAAAAACCGGTATTGCATTCCAAATTAATATGGAAGTAGCCGTTGCACACATCGTCCATGGAGTCACGATAATCTCATCACCTGGTTCAATACCAATAGCACCCACTGCGGCTATAAGACCTGATGTCCATGAGTTGACAGTAATTGCATGTTTTACTCCAAAATAATCTTTTACACACTGTTCAAATTTTTGAACTTTTTCACCTCCATAGAATTCAGGACTCCAGGTTCCTAAAAAACTGGATAAAACCCCTGTTTCAACAACTGCTTTTGCAGCCTCGAATTCTTCTTTTCCTAAGGACCGGTACAAAGGAGGCAATTTTGCAATTATCTTCTCTCCACCGGCAATAGCCAATTTATCTTCATTCATAATAACTCTATCTTTATATGATTCAGTACCTTAAGAGCACCCAGCGCACTTTCTCCAGTTGAACGTAACTTTTCTGTTCCTGCAATAAAGGCAATAATATTATCCAACACCTTAGATTGATATTTTAGGAAATAACTGGTAATTTCTGAACGAGAACCAAGGATGCGGTAACCTGAAAATAATGGGTCATTAGAAACTCTTTGGATATAAATTTCTCTTCCACCCTGATTATAAAAAGCACAGCCTTGCGTCCCCACTAGTTCCATTTTATGATAGCTGAAGTTTTCTTCTTGAGCAGCCATCATGTAAATTGTTTTTTCACCATAATGAAGCGCCAAATCCACCTCGAAATCTTGTTTCGATAATTCTCTAACATAATCCAAAACTCTGATTCTATCTGGTTCCCCCCATAAGCTATTTAATAAATCGATATAATGAGAACCATTATTTACTAAACCTTTACTATACCAGATTACTCCTTTTTCGATATCACCGATTTCGCCATTACGAATACTATCCAAAAACTCAATAGTACCGGGTTCGAATCTTCTTATATAGTTAACAACGATATTAGTGCCTTCTTTTTTTGAAAGATCTATCATTCTCTGAGCCTGCAACAAATTACCAGAAAATGGTTTTTCACATAAAATTACTTTAGGTTTTAATAAGAGCGTTTTTTTAAAGACTTCGAAATGACTATCTGTCGGAGTTGCAATACTCACAATATCAATATTATCTTTTGAAAAATAGGAAAGGTTACTAGAACTTACAGAACCACAATTCTGAGCCACCATCTGACATTTAGTTTCATCAGAATCAACAACTCCAATTAAATTGTAATCTGGATGATCGTAAAATGCTTTTACATGTGTAGTGACTATATCACGATCTTCCATATGATTTTGATCATAACCAAAACCAATTCCTCCTAATCCGATAACTAAAGCATTTAAGGCTTTCATGTCGAATTTTTTTTACTAGATATAAAGTATTGCGAGTGATAGAGCACTCGCAAATTACTTGATGAACTCATCTTTTAGAATACCAAATTCAAGTATGTCATGATAGCTTCCAGATTTGAAAAATGCTTTTCTTCTTTTGCCTTCTTCAGTCATGCCCAATTTCTTTGCGAGCTTTATCATGCCTGTATTATATTCAGGAGTTCCGCAATAAATCCTTTGTAGATTTAGTTCGTTGAAACCATGAGTTAATATTAGAGTGGCAACTTCATTTCCATACCCTTTACCCCAACAGTTTTTATCTCCAAGAATAATAGAGAATTCTGCACTAAGATGAATATTGTGTATAGCTTGTAGAGATACATTGCCTATATGTTTTTTTGAGCTATTTTCTTCTATAGCTAAAACAAGATTTTTTGGCATTTCTGTAACCTGTTGTATATAGTACGAGGCTTGAATTTGAGTATAAGGAAAAACATGGTGCGAATTTCCTGCGCACACTTTTGCGTCATTAAACCATTCAAGATAAGGTCCAGAAGCATCTGCCTCAGACAAAGCTCTTAGAGAAATTTTTTTCCCAAGTATGAAGAGAGGTTGTTCAGTCACAATATTATAAAAAGGTATGGTTTATAATCATAGCTAGGTCTTTTGATTGAGACTGGAAATTCTAGAGTATTTCACCTCTGCTAACTCCCAATCTACAAAAGTATCAAGATCCTGAACCTCAGTATCAGGAATTTCAATACCAATACTATTTTGCATGAATAGACGTTGCTCTTTAAATAGATCATCTTTACGAAACCAATAAAACTGACCTGTATCATGAAACATAGGTTCCAGATCCTGTGAGCGAGCATTTAGATTTTCAGGCCAAACCATCTCTACTTGATCTCCGTTTATTCTTAGCCCTCGTTGAACAGGGTAGCCAAATCTGACAATAGGAAAACAAGACTGTATTTGATTATTAGCAAATAATGCTTGTTGCCCTTTAATGATCAGTTCGGAAGACGCAAACACTGCTGTAGGATATAAACAGCAGCCATAAGAAAAAATTTTTCCTAATCTCTCATACTCCTCTAAAACCTCCAGAAGAACAGGCACAGTCATAGCATGATCAGAAGCATTCTTACCACTACGCATAAAAGGAACTAGAGCTCCATAGCTCTTAGCTATGTCCGCTATTTCTTGGTCATCGGTAGATACCATAACTTCACTAAAACATTTGGACCGAACTGCAGCCTCTATCGGGTAAGCAATTATAGGCTTTCCATGAAAATCCTTAATATTCTTCCTTGGAATACGCTTACTACCCCCACGAGCCGGGATAATTGCTATTGAACTATTCATTCTTGAAAATGAGTTATTTGACTTTGCATAATTGTAATGATCTTCATGACATCACAAGCTTCGGAAAGGGAATTGATACTCAGTAGTGTATCCCCTCTGATTTTTTTTAGAAAATAATCCATCTCAGCCAAATACATTTTATTAAAATCATATTCAGGCATGGAGTATAAGACTTTTTCACTTTCACCATCCCGAAAAGTGATCGTATTCTCTATTAAATCGCAAATACAGGAACCTTTTTCAGCCTGTATTTTAACGGACCTTTGCTTTGTTTTCTGAACAATATCTAGGTGTAAATGTAACGCAAAATTACCTTCATAGACTAACAATGCATCCACCACATCATCGACATCTATGTCCAGTTTGCTTTTTTTCCCACCGGTTGAAAACACTTTTTCAGGTGCCCCAAATAACCAATATATATAATCAATTTCATGCATACAGGTTAACAAAGCCCCTCCGCCCAATTTTTTTTGAGCAACATAACTGGTTCTATAATCTTCACACGGATGCCAGCCCGGAAAGAAATCACTATACTCAATCGATGCAGAAAATAAGTCCCCCAGCTCTCCTGCTTGCAATATTTGGGATAGTTTCAAAAGTACCGGATGAAAACGCCAGTTACACGCGATATATGAAATCAGGTTCTTATCATCCACAAGCTTCAATAGTTCATTTACATTTTCCAGACTATTGGAAAGCGGTTTCTCTATAAAAAGATTGGCTCCACTTTGCGCTGCCAACAAAGAAGATTCAATATGCAAAGAAGATGGGTTGGATATGATTGCAATTTTGGGGTACAGGCTCAAGATCTCTTCAGTTTCAAAAAGATTGCGAACCGAGATTCCATCGATCTCAGAAAGATCCGGATAATCCTGAGAAGATCGTAACGCATAACATTCCACTTCCGGGCACAACTGATTCAAATTGCGCAAATGTCTTTTGCCAATTGAGCCTAACCCGAAAAACAATGCTTTCATGACTCTTCCGCTTTACGAATATGATCTTCTGCTTTTTGCAAATCCTTTATTTTACCAACATCAAACCAGGCATCCTGAATAGGGAAATAGACACTCTTCTCTTCTTTCTCATTGAGGCGCTGAAACAAAGTAGTCATATCCAGACGTTCTCCTTGATCAATGAACTGTAATACTGACGGAGACAAACAATAGATACCCGCATTTACATACCATTGATGAACCGGCTTCTCGACAATCTTTACAATTTCACTGCCCTTCACATCTACTACCCCATAAGGCACTTCAACTACATAGTTACTGACGCACATAGTTGCAGATGCACCCTTTTCACGATGATATTTAAGCAAACTCATAAAATTCAAATTGGTTAAAACATCACCATTAATTACAAAAAAATCATGTTTAGGAATATGATCTAAATAAGCAAGAGAACCAGCTGTTCCAAGCATCTCTTTCTCTCTTATGTAATTAATTTTTACATTCCACTTTTTACCATCGCAAAAATAATCCTCTATTAGCTCTCCAAGATGGTTAATACACAAAGTAAATTTGAAAAAACCATCTTCCTTAAAATACTCAATAATACGCTCCAAAATAGGCTTTCCATGAACTTCTACTAATGGCTTCGGCCTATCTTTCGTTAAGGGCAATAAACGAGTCCCCATACCCCCAGCCATAATAACAACACGATTTTCAGACCTTAAGAAACTATAGTCATCTCTGAGAATAACATCAACCAAAGTTCCGCTATCATCAATAACTGGTAGATGTCTGTAACTCCCACCTTTTTGCTTAAGCCATTCTACACCATCAGCAACAGATTGCTCAACAGACCATGTAGTGAAATCTTTGTTAGCGTGATTAATAGCCAGATCTTCTAAAGATGTACCTTTTATTAACAAGCGTCGAATATCTGGATCAGTCAGGATTCCCTTAGGCTGACCTAACTCATTTACAAAAATTACAATACCCCATCGATGCTTTTCCATTTGCTCCAATGACTGGCGCAAAGGAACGTCACACGACATGCACAATAAATCAATATTTTGCATTATTTATTTTAATAATGTTTCCCAATTAACAGGGGTCCCTTTTTCAACGGCTTTTGGGCATGAATTTCCAATTAAATTATGCAACTCCCTAGGGTGTAATCCTTTTTCCTGTTCCCCATTACGAAGAATAATCAAATTTTCTTCAGAAAATAAATCGCCTTCCTGAATATCTGCTGATGAAAAAATAGAACGATAGCAAAAGTCTCTCAGATACTTTTCATGTTCTGTCACTTTTTTCGCACTACTTCCCAACAAAGATTCATCGATTACTAAATCATACCCACTGGATAAATCCTTTTCTGCCTTTCGAACAGAGCTGACTAAAGCCTTCAAACCTTCTGGATCTACTGCAAAAGAATGATCCGGTCCTGGTGAATTTTTATCTAAGGTAAAGTGTTTCTCTATAAGTTTTGCTCCTACACCCAAAGCAGCAACTGGAGCTTCTACAGGATCTTCAGTATGATCAGAAAAGCCAAGGGTTAGATCAGGAAATGCCATGGAATAAGTTTTTAAAACATTAATATTCACCCCCTCAGGTGGAGTCGGATATTTTCCATTACAATGCATTAAGCATATATTTTCTGTTTTGCCTAATGCATTTAAAGCTTCCTCTATGTCTCCCAAAGTGGAAGCTGCAGATGAAAAAATTAAAGGAACGTCCAATTTTCCGATTTCTCTAAATAAGGGTAAATAGGATATTTCTGAAGAGGCAATTTTAAGCATTGAAGGCTGAAAATGGAGAATCTGTTCCAAACCCACTAAATCACAAATAGTCATTAAGAAACCAACATTGTGCTTTTCACAAGCACTTCTCAATTGTGGTATCCAGTCTTTTCCCAATTCACTATCTCTAATAATGTTATATATGGGATAGCTGCCTGAAGAATTAACGTAATTTCCTGCCTTCTTAGAGTACATCTGATCGGCAATCAATAACTGAAACTTACAGATATCTGCACCACACTCCGCACTAACCCGGATCATTTCCTTCGCCTTATCCAGAGATCCATCATGATTGATTCCTATCTCAGAAATAATTAATGCCTTATCTGTGTTAAATATGTTCATAACTCTAAATACTATTCATTTTCAAATTCGCTAGTTCAGAGGCTTTTACTGCTAATCGATGTATTCCTAACCCATCAATACTATTCGCTGATTTTTTTGATAAATCATTTCGTTTATTATAATCCAATAGTTTAAATGTTTCACGTATCGACTCAATCTTTAGATTAGTGGTGCTCGCTATAAAATGGATTACCTCTTTTTCAGCCAATAAGGAAGAGTATTCAGATTGAAAATTCTTTAATCCAATAACTGCACAAACTCGCCCTAATGCCATTGCCTCAAACATTAAATTTCCATAAGAACAAAAAACGAGGTCTGATTCACTCAAGTAAGGGTAAACAGTAGGTATATTCTGCAAAAAATCTATATTCAATAATGAGCAATATTTACTACGTAGATCTTCGCAGCACTGCTGATGAGATAGAGACAAAAGAACCTGAACCCGACCTCTAAACTCCTCTTCTGCTATTGCATCCAGAATCATATACAAAGACCTTGAATCCTTCCAGGATCCGATACCAATGAAAATCTGCTTAATTTCTTTACGACACAGAACTCCTTCAGGAAAGTATTGGGTCACTTCTTTAGTCACTGGAGCATATTTAAGACCACTAAAAACATGAGGCCTTCTGTTGCTGCTCTCATCTAACATATGTCCAATGACACTAAAGTTTTCAGGCAACTGATCAGGAATTGTTCTAGAACTTGCTATTAGCAAAACTTGATTGCATCGTTTACTGATTTCACGTAATCGATCATTTGGGTAGAAATCCATGTCATATACATCAAACATGGTATCAATCAAACCAACATCAAAATATCTAACATCTTTTGATTTCCATTCGTAAGAACCCTTAGGCAGTCTATTATTAACAGTACCTTTTGCCTTCTCAGAATAACTACCATCAAAATAAACATGTATAGGAGTTTCTAAAAGCGCCAGCAACTCTTCCAGAATATAAATACATCTAGATAAATGCCCGAAACCTTTAAGGTCATCGGCATCACAAACTACTAGTATTCTTAATCCCAAGCCTCTAATTTTAAATTGTATTTTCTTCCTCTATGCTCAAACCAAACTGGATATTGCTCAGGGTCACAGATTCTGAGTTTATCAAAAATCTCTTTTATCGAATTTTCAACAGATATTTCATCATCGTTTTTTCCTCGTTTGCGATAAATGCTTTCATCTCCACTCTGAGGTATGGGTTCTAAATCATCGAATCTATCTATATATTCTACAACCATATTCACCACAAAATCACCCTCAAGATCCCTCCATTCTTGGTAAGTCTCGTATCCATTCAAACACAATTTCTTCTTTAAATAATAATCTCCCGCATCACATTCTTCTGTTGCTTCAAATAATGTAAAATCAATATGCTGTTTACCCTCCAAAATTTGCCATGCCATCGGTGAAAAACCTTTTCCTTTTGGTAAGTCACTTGCATGTATCACTATATTATAGTCATGCTTTTTCAGGGCTTTACTATTTAACAGCTTGTAGTAACTAAGAATGAATAAAATTTCACCTTTCGGTAAACTGGAAGCATCATAATAAATCGATACCATAAAACCACGATCCCTGAGCTTATCTTGCAAAAACTGAATATATAACTCAAACCAGCAGTTTTTAGTAGTTAAGATATGAATATCTTTATTACTCATTTATAAATAATTTTTTAATCTTTTCACAGACATAATCCACCTGCTCAAAAGTCATCCGGGGATAAATAGGTAAAGAAATTTGCCTGCTTGCAATCTCCTCTGTGAGAGGGAGAACTTCATTCTTAGATTGAAAACTACTGAACTTATGGATCGGCGGGTAATGATTGGAGGTAGTAATTCCTGCCTCCTTCAATTGTTTTTTGATCTTTTCCACATCTCCGTTTCGAACAAAAATACCGAATACATGATTTGCAGAATTTCCTTCATAATCCGCAAATGGGATTACAAGATCGGACGACTCTTTCAGATTTTCGCGATACCTATCCGCCATACCTTGTCGCAATGCCACGGATGATTTCGCTTTTTCCAACTGAACCAGACCAATGACAGAATGAATATCATCCATACGGTAGTTGTAGCCCACTTCCAACACATCATAAAAACCTTTTCCATTCACCCGGTCATATGCAGTAGAAGTCATTCCATGCGTTCGCAAGATCTTGGCCCGTTCGGCATATTCAGCATTATTGGTAATTAACATCCCGCCCTCTCCGGTTGAAATATTTTTATTGCTGTAAAAACTATAACAGGCAATATCGCCGAAAGAACCCAGCTTCTCGCCCTTATAATCTGCTAGGGGAGCATGGCAGGCATCTTCAATGACCTTAAGATTATATTTTTTCGCGATTTCCAGTATCTTGGGCATATCTGACCCATAGCCCCCATAATGCATAGCAATAATTGCTTTTGTCTTAGGTGTGATCTTATTTTCTATATCTTCTGGGCTGATCGTCCAGTCATTTAAGGAACTTACATCCGCAAAAACAGGTTTTGCCCCCAAATGACAAACACAAGAAGCAGTCGCCACAAAAGACAAGGATGGCACAATCACTTCATCACCAACCTTGACCCCGATAAGCTTAAGAGCCAAATGAAGGGATACTGTACAATTGGCCAACGCAACGCCATATTTAACATTATGCTGTTCCGCAAATGCCTGTTCCAGTTCCTGCGTTTTTGAGCCCATAGAAATCCATTTGGAGCGGAGGACAGTCATAACCGCCTCCTCTTCCTTTTCATCAAAATTTAAATCAAAAAAAGGAACTTCCATTGAATTATTACCAGGCAGTTAAACCACCATCCACTACCAGATTTTGTCCGGTAGTATAAGAAGAAGCATTACTCGAAAAATACATAACAGCCCCTATCATTTCATCCACATTGGCCATCCTGCCCATAGGCACACGGGAAGAATACTTATTAATAAAATCTTCTCCCTGTGGATTATGCTCATTGAATATTCCACCGGGTGAAACCGCATTTACTCGAATATTCCTCTTGGCTAAATAACAGGCAAAATACTTTGTCATCTGAATTACACCCGCTTTGGTTGCACCATAAATCTCGGAATTAACAACGGCATAATCCGTATAGTTCCTAAAATCCGGACTCAACACTCCAAATATGGATCCGATATTAATAATTATGCCAGAATCAAGCTTATTCTCATCAAAACCACTCACATAGTTCTGTATACAAAAAATGCTCCCTTTAACATTTACGTCCAGAACGTGATTCAACTCCTCTTCAGTCCGCTGCAATACACTGGTCCCAATGCTAACCCCGGCATTATTGATCAATATATCAATTCTTCCGAACTCATCATATATTTTGGAAAAAGTTTCCTTAACCTCTTTCTCAGAACCTACACTACATGTATAAAAATGAAACTTTTCATTATCTATAGAGCTATCTTTCACATCCAATCCAATCACAGTGCATTCCTGCTCCAGAAAGGAACGGCTTAGCATATCTCCCAAATAACCGGATGCTCCAGTAATGAGTATTACCTTGTCCTTAACCCCGAATAAACTCTCAAGATTCATATATTCCCCTACTTATAATTTTTTAAACTCCAGTCATAATCCGGACGTAAGTAAGTTCCATCCCAAGTTCCGTAATTATATCTGCTTTCGTCATACTTCACTCTGAATTTTGGGCAACCGTTTAAAACAAGGTGTTCCTTCTTCACATAGAGAAACTCAGTCCTCAAAATAAATAAATCTGTCCCGAAAGTATTCTCAGGAAATTCACAACAAACACAGTACATACCAGGCTCTAAACTTCCGTTATGGACCTTCTTATCACCGATCTGAGTAGATAATATCGGCTCGTTATGTTTATTCAACACAGACACCACAATTCGGAAATCACCTGGTTTTAGCTTAATTTCAAAATCAAATTTTATAATTATTTTTTCTGAAGAAATAAACTCACTACAAGGCTCATGTTTATCATTCATTACACTAATGCTCTTCACATCTATGAATGACTGCTTTTCGACCTTACCTTCAATATATTCCTTAAGAACATCTCCTGTCCAAACAGTATCCAGATCTGCATTTGTAGAATATCCCATATATTGATTGATAGATTCACCTACAGTTCCGTCATACTCTATATAGCCATCCTTTAAATATAGTCCTCGAGTACATAAATTCTTTACGATGGGCATATTATGACTCACAAACAAAACCGTCCTTCCCTGCTTAGTCACATCATTCATTTTTCCTATACATTTTTTTTGGAAATCCATATCTCCGACGGCTAATACTTCATCTACAATAAGAATCTCGGGCTCAAGAAAGGCAGCTACAGCAAACCCCAAACGAACAGTCATTCCACTAGAATAGCGCTTGATTGGCATATCAATGAATTTTTCTACCCCAGAAAAATCAACAATTTCATCAAATTTCTGTTTAATTTCTTTACGAGACATTCCATGAATAGTCCCATTCATGTATATATTTTCACGACCTGTTAATTCAGCATTAAAACCAGTTCCAACCGCCAATAAACTATTAACTCGCCCGTTAATTTCAATTTGACCAGAAGTGGGTGAAGTAATTTTACTCAAGATTTTCAACAATGTTGTTTTTCCTGCCCCGTTACGACCAACAATTCCTAAAATTTCTCCATGTTTTAGTTCAAAATTAATATTATTTAATGCCCAAAAATATCCCTCTTCGTCTTTACCTTTTGCAGTTAATTTAGCGATATTTCTGAGGTTGCGTAATGGAACTTTTAATAAATCTTTTACACTCTTAATTCCCGGTTTATGCTCTAATAGACGATATTGTTTGGATAAACTTTCAACTTTTATAGCAAAATCACTCATATATACCTTATCTCCTAATTATAGAGCATCTACAATATTGGGTTCTTTGTGACGAAAAATTACTGCACCAACATATAAAAGAAAGAGAGAAAATGATAACGAAATTCCAATACTTCCCCATGGAATAGCAACTCCAAGTAAAGCTGCTCTAAACCCTTCAATTAAAGAAACTCCAGGATTTAACAAATATAAAAATGCGTACTTCTCTGGTATGTTAGTCAAAGGATAAGCAAGAGGTAGGGTATATACATAATATTGCATTATATAACCCCAGATACGTGGCAAATCCCTAAACTGCAACATAAATGTAGTTAAAAACAAACCCAAAGCTACAGAATAGATGACCATGCATAACAAAATAGGTATTATAGCCCAATAATTCCAACTTGGGAAATGTCCAAAATATGCAAGCACTATCTGTGTACATACAAGCTGAATCAAAAAATTAGGTAAATTCACAATCGTTGGAATAATAGGAATGAATATCCGGGGAAAATAGACCTTATCCAATAAATTACGCTCTTCTACCAAACTATTTGGAGATCTAGCCAGTCCAGTCCTCATAAAAATCCAACCCGCCATTGCAGCAGCATTAAAAGCAGTATAAGACATTCCATCATATGGACTTCCTTCCAAGCTGATTTTTGCCAAGTGACCGAAAACAACAGAGAAAAATATAATATTAACAACAGGATCTACAAATATCCAAATGTAACTTAGTACAGTCTGCCTCTGCTGAGCTTTATAACTATTAAGCGATTTAAAATAAAACATGTCTTTATACCGCAAAATCTCCTTAAAATCAAAAGGCTTCCAAGGGGAATTTGCTTTTATTATTGTTTTATATTTTTCTGACATCTTAAAATTATATAGTTTTTATTTAATAGTTTGCATTCCTGAACAACCATCGGCACTCCTCGACCTAAACGATCCATCATCTTTAAATTGGATAAGATACGCATAATCACTGGATTTCGAATTATACTTGCTCCTGACATTATTTTTTTAATTGTCAATGTATTTGACAACCTACTAGGAGATCGAATTTCTATTCGATCGCTGAAGAGAAAGACTTTTATTTGACCTCCATAGATTGCCCAATTCCTATGGACACATGCATTGACAAGAATTCTCACGGAATACTTTATCTGAGTAGGCAACAGCTTCTACTATTTTTTGTACCCTCAATGACTGATGAAACGGGAAGGTTAGCTCGAATAGATGAGAGGGTATTCTCCAGAATTTCGGTTAAAGCTCCTTTGAATTCTTTTTTATCAATAAGTTGTTCTCCAATTTCATTGCCTTCAAAATGAGCAAACTGAAGGCCTGATTGAGGTAATAAGTGCGATGTATCAATTCCAAATAAAACTAAACCTGCAACAGTTGGTTTATCATTTTCTCCAATGATCTCAGCCCCTCTCATTAATTTGTTTTTTTAGAACTCACTCAGTTCATCAAAATTAAAACCTATTGAATTAAAATATTGATTTACTATATGCAGATTTAAATGAGAGATAGATGCTTTTTGAATTTCAAAAGAATCATAGTGCAAAATTCCAGAATGCTGAAATAATATCATAAGTTCCACTTGGCTTGCAATACGATTGGAGCTACCTACTCTGATATAAATTTTTCCAGTATTTGTTTGATAAGGCCGATCTTTACCTCTTGGAATTTCAATGATTGCTATAAGTCTATCCTCTAGTTCGATCTCTTGATACTTCAAGTGCACTGGAGGATTAATATTATTACTTGATATATTGGATATCCATTCTTCCTTCGTACTTTCAATTCCTAAAATTTTTTTGTCATCCGAAATTCCAATCAAAATAACGCCACCTTCGTAATTCAACATTCCTACGATTTCTTTAGCAACTGCTTCTGCCTTTACTGAGCTTTCTTTGAACTCAATTGCTGAATTTTCACCTTGCTCAAGAATGTCTATTAAATTCTCAGTTTTCATTATGCGTTTAGGTCCTAACTACTATCGCTACTTTTGATTTTTAACTCTTTATTTGAGTAATATCCATATTTAGAGTTACTAAAATTTTATAATTGCTTTAATAGTTGGTAATAAACGATTGGCTGCTTTGTTAACGGACCTCAAACGATTAATTCTTTCGTTATAAAATACATACTCTTCTTTAGGAGCTTCCTTAAGCATACTTTCCATACGAGTAATTCGTTCTTTAGCACTATCAAAATGAGGTTCCATTTCTTCTTGAAAAAATTTTGTGAATCACTTTTCTACTTCTTAAAAGCGGGAGCGGTTTTGAATGGGAAGGAATCTTTTTTGAGCCTTACAACTTCTTCCTTGAACTCTATACTGTATTTCATCAGCGACAGATTGTCCTTTATTTACATCAGGATCTAAAAGTGCAACCTTAACACCATTAGCCCCAAATGCCCTCGAAAAAGTTCCGACCAAATAACCAGATGCACCAGTAAGGGCAGCGACTTGCCCATTTAAATTAAATAAATCTTTAATTTCTAAACTTTTATAATCCATATCTAAAATTTAATTAATGCTTTAATAATTGGTAATAAACCGTTTGCTGCTTTATCAACAGCACGTAAACGATCTACTCTGCCATTATAGAAACTTTTTTCCTCTTTTGGCATATCTTTTAATAAGTTCTCCATTTTCAATATACGCTCTTTCGCACTGTCAAAATGGGGTTCCATTTCTTCTCGAAGGAATTTAGTAAATAATTTTTTAAAACTTTCTTCTGCTTCGAAGAAATCTCTACGATCTCCTGGGATCATTACTGTTCTGATTGCACGAAAAGAACGAAGTGTTTTAATCCTTGGCTTGCACCACTTAAACTGATTTTCAAGACCGACATAATGTGATCCATACAAAGTGGCTCAGGCGAGGAATAAAGCAAACCGTATATCTGCCCTACAGACTTAGGCATATCTAACATATTCACCATACGTACGATGGCATCAATGATCTCTAATTGAAGGGGATTTAAGCCTTCTCGCACCACTTTTGGTAAATTTTCTTCTTGTATCGATGTATTGGTCTCAGCCACGTGTAGCTAATTAGAAATTTAGGTCGTTAGGTGTTGAGGAATTTTTCACACAAAGTAAGACGGAGTTAAACGGAGTTCTTGAATGAATATAATTTTTACTTCAACGAACTCAAAAAACAAGGTACTTATCATGCTACCGCCATTTGTCGTTTTGAACGACTTTTCTACTAAAACAAAACTAGATAATTCGCTTAGGATAAGTATATATCAACAAAAATATTCACAGAAGAAAAGCCTTATCTTCAATTTTTTCAAAAATAATTGTAGGAACTGAAGGGTTGCGTTTATTATCTAAATCTTTGGCCGAATTTCAATAATACTTTGTCTGACTCTGTGTGAACTTTTTACTGCTTGGCATGATTTTTATATAAAGTTAGACTTTGTTAAACTAAGTATTTTAGAACTGATTTATTTAAGGATCTTTTCTGCAAAATCTTTGATCCATTTTTCCAAATCTTGAACTACAGATTCCCTCACTAATTTGTATTTTTTATCAATCAATTCCAATTTATCCCAATCATAGTGAAATTCGAAATAGTAGCGTTTAAAATGCCGAAAGCCCAAAATCTCTAGAAGGTTATAATAACTTGCATCAGAAAGCACTGCTGGGCGAATTTCTTCAATTCCAAGATGCATCTTATGCAGTAAATCTTTGTGCCAGCGCTCTTTTGATAAATGGTTTTCAAAATGTTGGCTAATCCGAAAAAATAGAGTTTCCAAGCAAGTATAAAAATTCACATAGCATTCAGCTAAAATAACGGCATCCGTTCGTTTCCTGTCATTTATCTGCTTTGGTATATCTTGGCAGGCTTCTTCATAAAACTGATTAATCTTTTCAAGGGTTTCCATACCCTCCTTTAACTCAGCCAAGAGTTCTTTTAATTGAATTTTCCAATCTTCACTATCTACGCTCATACACTTTTCTTCCTCTCCGTTTGATGGCTTTTTGAAAATACTCATCTAATTTATCCATCTCAACGATGTCTACTGGAAAACTGGCAATGTTCATAGCAATTTTTTGTGCTTTGAATAATTCTTGGAAGTCATTGAGACCAACTAAAGCGATATCGATATCAGAATAATCTCGGAATTTTTCTTTTTGGATAACGGAACCCCATTGCCAAATTTCTCTTGGGTCAATTACATTGATAATATTATTAATGATTAACTCGGCTTCATCTTTCGCTTTTTGCCACAGTTGAATATTTTTCTGCTTTTCTTTATCAGCCTTTTCTCGAAGAAAATTTTTAGTGACTTCTGTATCCATTATTTTTAAATATTTAAAAATATTAATCTGTCTTACTTTGTTTGACTCCGTGTGAGATCATTGAACTGGTTGATAAGATTTCCAAGCAGAGTAAGACGAAGCTAAACGGAGTTCTTCAGATATTATGCTTTTGTTTATTCCACTTTTTCCCAGTCAAAGTGATGAATGTTCCTTTCCTCTGCGCTAAATTCAATACCAATGAGAAATATTTCGTTCCTCTCATTTTTGTATTTGTCTGCATATCCTTGTTCTTTAATTTGACGTAATGCTGAACCTGTTGAATGGTTTTCTAATATTTTAAACTCGAATAAATAAACTTTATCTTGATATTTCACTGCCATATCTAGGCGACCCCTGTTACTACTTTCTTCACAGATTACATCTAATCCTGAAGATGCAAAAATAGCATAGAACACACTGGCGTAGTATCCCTCGTATTCGGCAATGTTATTTTTTACAAACCATTGGTATGGGATAGAGGCGTAGAAAGCCTTAAGAACATGCTCAAGCTTCTTTAGATCTCCTCCAATCATTGCTTTATGCGCTAAACTAACATTTTTTTGATACCCACTGCTTTCACTAGTAAGTGCAAGTAATAAACTATCATTGAGAGCCGTCTCAACCTCTTTATTGGGATAAGATAACTGTACTTCTAAACGTCCTGGCATTTCTTGGGAATCTTTAATTGTTAGATAACCCGCCTGAAACATTAGAGCTTCGGTTGGAATATGATCTACATCAAATGTTGATAATAATTTTTCAGTCGCGAATATATCGTTAAGACCGGGCAACCACGTAGTTCTCTCTTTTAATAATTTTATTAAAAAAGTAGGAGTTCCCGTCTCAAACCAGTAAGGACTCATTCGACCTTTATCAAATAAAAGCAGCAAATCAAATGGATTATAGACAGGCTCACCCAACCAATTATAACCATTATACCACTTACGAACCTCTGTTCGATCAAACTTAGAAACAGGATCTTTAAATACAGTTTCTAAGTCTTGTTCAGTATAACCACAAATCGCACTATACCTCTGATCCAGTGTTATATCTGTCAAATTATTTAAACCAGAAAATAGGCTAACTTTTGAAAACTTACTAACACCCGTAAGAAAAACAAATTTTACATGAGCATCCGCTTCTTTTATGGGCGAATAAAAGTTTTTTAGCCCCTCTCGCATCTCTAGAGCTACATCATGATTCTCAATATTATCTAGTATCGGTTTGTCATACTCATCCACAAGAATTGCGACTCTTTGACCGTGTAATTTTTCAGTATTTCTAATTAATTCTCTAAATTTTCCTGAAATGTCATTCTCGCTATCAATCTCAACATTGAGTCTCGATACATTCTCTTCTATGATCTTATGAATACGAAAGTCCAGTTCTTCACGACTCTTTAGCACCCCACCGCCAAAACTGATTTTTATTACTGGATACTTTTTTGACCAATCCCACTCGTCGTAAATATATAAACCTTTAAACATTAATTCATTACCCTCGAAAAGTTCCTGCATGGTATCCACAAGCAAACTCTTCCCAAAACGACGTGGGCGGGAAAGGAAGTAATAAGAGCCATTTTCAATCAAGTCATGAATAAAAGTAGTTTTATCCACATAATAATACTCTTTTTCTCGAATTTTTTGAAAACTTTGAATTCCAATTGGTAGCTTCATTTCTTAAATGTTGTTTAACTCTAGTATTAAAAAGTTTTTCTAATAGCTTGCCTTCTTCTTTTGAATTATAACTC
>MDTC01198347.1_pt1 | contig 62297 bp, 49 predicted proteins | sample 811181 | NCBI WGS metagenome assembly MDTC01 (sample SAMN05326644, study PRJNA326480) | marine metagenome | isolation source: seawater | place: Pacific Ocean: North | collected 2011 | reverse complement strand
TGTGCAAGTCCATGGGGAGATATGAATCATATTTATACATATAATTCCTTTAATTAGAGATCTAAGCTGTTTATTTATTGGCCAAGGACGCTTTTCTACATCAAGATCAAGCGGGCCTGGCATTTTTCAAAAATGCTTAAATAGAAATTTGTGGGACAGCAGTGGCGCATGGGCCGGCTTTTGGGTTGTGCAGCAGATCAGTAGCAAAGCTTAATCCGGGCTCTGTACCTGAATTTCCAGTTCATAACTGGCTGTGCCAAGCACAGAGGACATCCAGACATAAAGCTGCGTCATCGAAGCCGGCACTTCATACACCAGAGTCGCGGAATATGGCTCTGTATCCAGCGGCGCGGACAATTCTTCGCCCTCAACCGATATTTTTTCGCCCGCTTCATCCATAAGAGCTACGTACGCCAGCCCGGTAACGTTACTGGCAACTTCGGCTGTTACGGTCACAATGTCGCCCTCAGCCACATCCACAACAAAGTAATCGTCAGGATCAGCTGATTCATCTGCAACCGTGCTGGTAATCAGGCTGTGGGCTACACCAATTTCCTGAGCGGTCGCATGAGTATCGTTAGGCTCCAGCTCTGTCACCGCCGTCGGCACACTGGCCACAGGCGTTGATACCACAATGGTTGCTGCCGAATTACTCGGTGATGCTGATGTCCAGATTTTCAGCCATACCATGGTCAGGTTATCGACTTCGTATTCCATCTGCTCGCCGGTACCAAATCCGGCATTATCTGAACATGCCAGTTTGTTGCCATCGGTATCAAACAGCGCCATTTGATAGTCTTTATCGTCCGGTACCTCCATCGTCGCTGTCAGCGGCTGACCATCGCTGACGGCCAACTTCCAAATACCTAATGCATCAGCATGCACAATTTCCACATTGATCGCGGCTGTCGCTGCCACATCACGTCGATGCTGCCCGAGAAAAACATCGTCGCAGGTTTCATCTGAGGTAGTAAAAGATCTTTGGTTATCATCGGGATCACCGCTAGTGTCGTCACTGCTGTCATCACTACTGATGCAGGCGGAGAGCATAAAGGTGCTTAAAAACAGGATAAGTAGTTTATTCATAATGTCCTTTTAAACCGGTCAGGTAGGTATGAGCAGCCAGCACTAAAACTGGGGGAGCTGTTCTGAGATTAGCTCAAGGCTGGATAAAGGCCAGACAGAGAAGTGACAGGGAGGATAATGAGAACAAACCGGTTGAAGACAACAAAGAAAGCCAGTCTCTTCAGGGTTCAGAAACAGGGACTGGCTATGCGGGAAAGCTGCGAAAACTGAAGAGTAAAAATAGTCAGCAGCAGCTCACGTCTAATGATAAAAATATAATCAGATGCGAATCAGTCGACCCAGACTTCCTGGCCACGATAGATGACTTTACGTTTCTTTCCTTTGCCGTCAGATGGCTTTGCTGAGGCTGTTCCGTTGTCTTCCGTCACCTGTTGGCCACGATAGACTCTTACAGAAGGCTGTTCCGGTACCCGTCCTGCTTCCTCAAGCGGGATTGAAGAGCCGCGGTAAGTCCTGGTCGCCGGAAACTCAGGATGGACGCTGACACCTTTCTCAGCCAGATGAAGGTAATGATGTGGCGTCAACAGATTAATGAGCTTATTCAGCCACTGGGACACCACCGGATCTTCGCAATCGAGTGCATCGTAAACGACTTCCAGAACGGAAGGATCGTCGAGGTACTTTCCCTGTTGGTATTGCTTACCCGTCACCCGTGAAAGGCTGGCGGATAACGAAAAAATAATACTGCGGGAACCATTGGGAAATTCTAATGCTGCTGAAGGAACCATATCCTTTTCCTTATATTCTGTCGCCGGTATTTTCACACAAGATTCTGAGAACCACTGGTCCATTTCCGACAGCGGTTATGCATCCTGGAATCATATCCAGTAACCGCATCCCTGAAGCTGACAGTGCTGAGCATTCAGCCTGATACAAGCTTCAGGTGGTCACAGTTTGTGTGCGGCGCGCATCCTAACGTCAACAAGCATCGCCGTTAAGTCTTTCCGAATAAAATTTCGACTTTAACAGCTAATGTTAACAATCTGAAAAGCCGTTCATATTCCGATTGGAAATTAAGCATAAAAATTCAGGACAATCCCTGTTCATTATGTGCAATCCAAGAAAATCCGGAACGATAATACAAAAAGCCCTGACATCGCTGCCGGGGCTTTTTCTTAATTCAGCAAGCTGTTAAACCGCCTATAAACGATATTGCTGCATCAGCCCGTTGAGGCTTGTTACGACGCCGGTCAGATCCTCAGTAGCAAGCTGCGTCGCTTTTACGATTTCCGTAATTTCACTACTCGCCGTGTGCATGTCACCAACGTTGTTGGCGATATTCTCTGACACCGAACTCTGTTCGGACGTTGCTCTGGCAATTTCAGCATTACTGTTCTTCAGCGTTTCCATCGCTGCCAGAATCGATGAGAAGGTTTCGCCAACACCGTCGATTAACTGAGCATTTTCAGCAGCCTGCTGGCGGTTATTCTGCATCAGACCTGTCGCCTGCTCCCCACGCTTCTGCAGCCGCTCCACCATGGTGTTAATTTCTTCAGTCGAGGCCTGCGTACGACTGGCGAGCGAGCGTACTTCATCTGCAACCACCGCAAACCCGCGCCCCTGCTCACCTGCCCGTGCGGCCTCAATGGCAGCATTCAGAGCCAGCAGATTAGTTTGCTCAGCAATATTGCGGATAACTTCCAGCACCGCTGAAATATTCTGACTTTCAGACGCCAGCTCAGACACTGCCAGTTCCGATTTTTCAGTAACATCCGCCTGGTTACGGATTTTACCGGATGCTTCGGTCAACAAAGAGGAACCTTTCTGAATGGTATCCAGCACATGCTCGGCATTTTCACGCGCCATATCCGTGCTGTCCGATACCTGACCGGCAGACTGAGATAAATCATGGGCTGCAGCAGCCAGCTCTCCCGCCCGTTTACTCTGTCCGGACTGGATGCTGCCCATGCGGGCGGACAGGTCCGTTAACTGTGACGTTGATGAAGTTACTCTGCGCGCCTGTCCGGACACTTCTTTCATCGTTTGCTGCAGTCTTTCCAGCAACTGATCGAATTCCCGTGACATCTCTCCAAACTCATCGCTGCGGCGGGAATTAAACCGTACGGTCAGATCGCCTTCGCCTTCGGCCAGTTCACAAATCGCAGCGGTCTGCTTTTTCAGTGGGTTTATTACCAGACTGTTCACCAGCAGATACATAACAACCACCAGAACGACGAGCGCGATCATCAGTTTTGCAATTGCAGAGAAAAATGCTGCCTGCATAATCGCGTTCTCGTCAGCGTGCGGAACAGCAATCACAATGTCGTAACCCCACGGAGTGTATTCGCGAACAGTTACATCCCACGGACTGTTCTCGCCGGATATTACTTTATCTACCAACTCGCTGTTTACATGATCTGAATGGATACGTACCGAGCCTTTGGTGTCGCGCAACGCAACAAATCCATTCTGCAAAATCCGGTAGTCTGAAATCGCCTTTTTCAGCACATCCATGTCAGCAGAATAACCGACATACCAGATACCGATAGTTTCTCCCGCTGAATTTTTTAACGGCTCATAGCCTGTGAGATATGGCTTACCCAGAATATCGACCTCACCATAGTAAGCCTTCCCCTGACGAATCGCCGCCATAGCTTTACCCTGAGGGGCCAGTTTGGTACCAACAGCTCGCTTGCCTTCTTTCATTACGTTGGTAGAAATACGGATAAAATCATCTCCCTGACGACTGAAGATGGTAGCGGTGCCCCCCATAACGGCTGTCAGCTGATCAACCAGCTCATAGTTACCGGCCAGACCGTAATTTCCCATGTAAAGATTGGTTGCGGGTGTTCCTGACACGGTTACCGGCTCTCCGGAGCGGGCGTCACCCAGCGCCATTCCGCGTTCCTTTAACAGTTTCATCGAACTCTGAACGCGTTCAGAAATAATACCGTTGGTCAGGTCAAGCAGCGTATTCACTTCATTAATGGCCGCCAGTGCCTCCCTTTCATGGCGTTGATCGGCTGTTTCTTTGGCCGTATAGAGACTGATTAATGACAGAACGACACCGAATGCGCCGACAATCAGACCAAGGGTCAGAAGAAACTTTTTAAGCACTGACATAGTGACTCCAGAGCGTTGTTTTTTCTGGAGTATAGAAAGCACTTTGAAGAATTCTGTGCTGCTGGCAGTTAATACAGGATATATATTCAAGTCAGTTCTACTGATAAAGCAAACACCAATTCCTGACCGCTTGGTCAAGTTGGTATTCGCCTTGCTTATACAAAGCGGCATAAATTACCCTGTTGATGACTTTCTGTCTGACCCTTCAGCCCGGACCCAAGGAGATACGGCTTGAATCTACCCGTTCAGCCGCTGAAAAGCGCGCAAGCTGACGCACCATACTGGAACGCCCGGCTGCAACTGGTGACGCGAAAAACGCCAAGAGGCACCAAACTTGTGCACAAAGAACATAAAGGCCCTCTTTATGTGCAAAAGCCATTTTATCCGGAAGGGCCGGACTGCGCGCATATTTACCTTCTGCATCCTCCCGGTGGCATGGTCTCCGGAGATTTCCTGACCATTGAGGTCCGCGCCGAAGAACACAGTCACACCCTGGTAACAACGCCCGGTGCCGGCCGGGTTTACAGAGCGCGCCCGGATGGCCTGATCCAGAAACAACAGGTCAACCTCAGCACCTCCTGTGGCAGTGCGCTGGAATGGATGCCGCTGGAGACCATTTTATTCCCGTCATCAAAAGCTCAGCTGGAAACCCGGGTAGACCTGGCTGCCGACAGCGCCTTTATTGGCTGGGAAATCACCAGCCTTGGCTTACCGGCTAACGGCGTTCGTCTGAACGATGCCGACCAGCAGACAACTCTTAAGCAGGGGCTGAAAATCTATCGTGAAGGCCGCCTGTTGTTGAATGAGCGGCTGAAGCTGACACCAGAAAACAACGAGGTGCTGAACGCCTCTGCCGGATTCCGCGGGCAGCCGGTGCATGGCCTGATGGTTGCTGGACCATTCGCCGCAGACTTACCGTCCAGCGCAATGGAAACGCTTCAGGCACTGTGCGATGAGCACATCGCCGGCGTCAGTATGAACGGAGAATTCTTAACCGTCCGTTGTCTTGGCGACTGCAGTGAAAAAGCGCGATTACTGTTGACGGAAGTGTGGAAAATTGTACGTCCACTGCTGCTGCAACGCCCCGCCTGTGCGCCGCGCATCTGGGCGACCTGACAGATAGTGAATACCATGACAGTGTATTCAACAACCGTATTTACTAACCCGAATTTTAGTTAAGAACCCAAATTTTATTTACAAACAGAGGTGCAGGATGGAATTGCTTCCCCGCGAAAAAGACAAGCTGCTGATTTTTACCGCAGCTCTGCTGGCCGAACGACGTCTCAATCGTGGCCTGAAACTGAATTATCCGGAAGCTATGGCGTACCTGACCATGGAAATTATGGAAGGTGCACGCGATGGTAAAACGGTAGCCGAGTTAATGAGCTACGGCAAAACGCTGCTCAGCGCCGATCAGGTGATGGACGGTGTACCAGAGCTGATTCACGAAGTTCAGGTTGAAGCCACTTTTCCCGACGGCACAAAATTAGTCACCGTCCACGAGCCCATCGTTTAAGGAGAAAAATTATGATTCCAGGTGAAATCATCCCTGCCGATGGCGAGGTCGTTCTCAACGAAGGACGCAAAACCATCACCATCCGTGTTGAAAATACCGGTGACCGCCCGGTACAGGTCGGTTCGCATTATCATTTTTTTGAGACTAACCCGGCACTGTCGTTTGACCGCGAAGCTGCCAAAGGCTTCCGTCTGAATATTCCATCCGGCACCGCCGTGCGTTTTGAGCCGGGTCAGGGGCGTGAAGTGGAATTAGTAGAATACGTTGGTGACCGCACAGTGTACGGTTTCCGCGGTGAAACAATGGGCAAACTTTGAATGGCCCTGTAAAAAATCAATTACATCAGGCCTGCTGAACACCCCACTGCAATGTAGTGAGAGAATGAGTTATCAGGAGTAAGAACACGAAGATGAATACCTGTAAGACTACTGGGCATTCAGCCCAAAGGGTTATGGTTAAAACACCTTCATGCTGTGTTACTGCTCTCTCGCTTAACCCATTAGGCCACGTTCACAGTGCCTTGCCTGAATGCGTTTTAACCTATAACAGGCACTGTTAAATTAATATTTACAGGCCCAGGATCAGGAGAGAATTATGAGCCGTACAATGGACAGAACGTCTTATTCACAGATGTTTGGCCCGACCACAGGCGATAAAGTGCGCCTGGGTGATACCGAATTATTTATTCAGATCGAAAAAGATTTCACTACCTATGGTGAGGAAGTGAAATTTGGTGGCGGTAAAGTCATTCGCGATGGTCAGGGACAAAGTCAGCGCACCAGCGCTGAAACCGTTGATCTGGTCATTACCAATGCCGTGGTACTGGACCACTGGGGCGTAGTTAAGGCCGATGTCGGTATCAAAGGTGGCCGTATTTTTGCCATCGGTAAAGCCGGTAACCCGGATGTACAGGACAATATCGATATCATTATTGGCCCGGGTACTGAAGTGATCGCCGGTGAAGGTTCTATTCTGACCGCAGGCGGCATTGATGCGCATATTCACTTTATCTGCCCGCAACAGGTCGAAGAAGCATTAATGAGCGGTGTAACTACCATGATTGGTGGTGGTACCGGCCCGGCCACAGGAACCAACGCCACGACCTGCACCCCAGGCCCCTGGTATATCGAGAAAATGCTGCAGGGCACTGATGACCTGCCGATGAACTTTGGTTTCCTCGGTAAAGGTAATGCCTCGCTGCCGGCGGCACTGGAAGAACAACTGGAAGCCGGTGCCTGTGGTTTAAAACTGCACGAAGACTGGGGTACCACGCCAGCGTCAATTGATTGCTGTTTATCCGTCGCCGAAAAATACGACGTACAGGTAGCCATTCACACCGATACACTGAACGAATCCGGTTTTGTGGATGACACTATCGGTGCCTTTAAAGACCGCGTGATTCACACTTACCACACCGAAGGTGCCGGTGGCGGCCACGCGCCGGATATTATCCGTGCCTGTGCCTACCCGAATGTTCTGCCATCATCCACCAACCCTACCCGTCCTTATACGGCGAATACGGTGGATGAACACCTGGACATGCTGATGGTCTGTCACCACCTCGACAGCTCCATTCCCGAAGACGTCGCCTTTGCCGATTCCCGTATCCGTAAAGAAACCATCGCCGCCGAAGATATTTTCCACGACCGTGGTGCCTTCAGCATGATTTCTTCCGACTCTCAGGCCATGGGCCGCGTCGGTGAAGTGGTTACCCGTACCTGGCAGACCGCGCATAAAATGAAGACTCAGTTTGGCTTCTTAAAAGAAGACGAAACGCTGGGTGCTGATAACTTCCGCGCGCGTCGTTATATTGCCAAATACACCATTAACCCGGCCATTGCTCACGGTATCTCCCACGAAGTGGGCTCCATTGAACAAGGTAAACTGGCTGATCTGGTGCTGTGGAAACCTGCATTCTTTGGCGCCAAGCCAAGTATGATCATTAAAGGCGGCATGATTGCAGCGGCGCCAATGGGTGACCCCAACGCATCCATCCCGACACCACAGCCAGTGCATTACCGCATGATGTTCGGTGCTATGGGCCGTGCGGTTAACGCTAACTGCCTGACCTTCGTATCGGAAGCTGCGTTAAAAAATAACGTCAAAGAAAAATACGGTCTGCAGCGTGGCCTTGCAGCATGCAAAAACACCCGCAATATCCGTAAATCCGATATGGTGCTGAACGATTGGATGCCAACCATTACGGTTGATCCACAAACTTACGAAGTACGTGCCGACGGCGAGCTGCTCACCTGTGAACCAGCCACCGAACTGCCACTGGCACAGCTGTACAATTTATTCTGAGGAAAGCCTGATGCTGGATGTTTACGAACGTTTGGGCACTCATTGCCATGATCCGGTGTACTGCACCGTCGTGGTGGATTACGAAAAACGTGATCGTGGCCGCCTGCGCTTAATCAGTACCGACGGTGAAGAAGTCCGTCTGTTTCTGGAGCGCGGCAAGCCGTTAATCGTTGGTGAATTTTTAAAAGCCACTGACGGTAAAATTGTCAAAGTGGAAGGTGCCGTTGAAGACGTGGCACACGCCAGCTGCGACGACTGGATTACCTTTGCCAAGGCCTGTTACCACCTCGGTAACCGCCATGTAAAAGTGGAAGTCGGCGACCGCTGGTTGCGCATTAAACCTGACCACGTGCTGGAAGATATGCTGCACCAGTTAGGTTTAATGGTAAGCCATGAGCAGGCGGTGTTTGTGCCGGAATCCGGTGCTTATTCCGGTGGCCACTCGCACAGTCATGGGCACGATGATGATCACGGTCATTCGCATGATCATTCACACGGGCACAGTCATGGTCATTCGCACGACCATTCTCATGGGCATGGCCATTCACATGATCACGGGCATGACCATGACCACTGATTCTGCCCTGCTGAGCACGCCTGGCTTGCTGCGTTTATTGCAGCTTTCCAGCGTCAGCCTGCCGGTTGGTGGTTTTGCTTTTTCCCAGGGGCTGGAATATGCCGTGGAAAAAGGCTGGGTCAGCAATATGAAGATGACCCGTGAATGGATTGCCACGCAACTGCACGAGACCCAGGCATTAATTGATCTGCCGGTATTAAAAGGTGCGATGCTGGCAGTACAGCAGAATGACGAAGCGCGCTGGTGTGAATGGAACGATTTAATTCTCGCCAGCCGCGAAACCCGGGAGCTGCGTTTAACTGACACCGCCATGGGCGAGGCTTTGGTACGACTGTTAAAAAGTCTCGATGTCGCTTTGCCACAGTACGCATTAAATGCAGAGGGCGATGTCAGTTTCGTTGCACTGTATGCCTGGCCTGCGGTGCAATGGCAGATTCCCTATGAATCGGCTGCCACCGGCTTGAGCTGGGCATGGCTGGAAAATATGGTCGCAGCGGCAACCAAACTGGTGCCGCTGGGGCAGACTCAGGCACAACAGTTATTAAGCGATTTACAGACGCTGATTCCACAGACCATTGAAATTTCTCATGATGTGGAAGAAGACGAAATTGGCGGTTCTTTACCGGCAATGGCGATAGCAAGCGCAAAACACGAAACCCAATATACGCGCCTCTTCCGCTCTTAGAGCTGGCTGCATTGCAGCTACGGCGTTGAAAGAAAGATTAAAGAATTTAAGCAAGACTCAGAATTTCTGGAGAACACAATGAAAAAACAAACTCTGCGCGTTGGTGTGGGTGGTCCGGTTGGTTCAGGCAAAACGGCCCTGCTGCGCTCACTCTGTTCAGCCCTGCGTGAACACTACAACATTGCAGTGGTGACCAACGATATCTACACCAAAGAAGATGCGGAGTTTCTGACCCGTAACGAAGCGCTGGAAGCAGACCGTATTCTCGGCGTAGAAACCGGCGGTTGTCCGCACACAGCAATCCGTGAAGATGCTTCCATGAACCTGGCGGCTATCGACGAATTGATGAAGCGCCATGGCGATCTGGATGTGGTATTCGTTGAAAGTGGCGGCGATAATCTCAGCGCTACCTTCAGTCCGGAACTGTCTGATCTCACAATTTACGTAATTGATGTATCAGCAGGTGATAAAATCCCGCGCAAAGGCGGACCTGGTATCACCCGTTCGGACTTATTGGTTATTAATAAAACAGATCTGGCGCCATTAGTAGGGGCCGATCTCAGTGTAATGGACCGGGATGCGAAGAAAATGCGTGGCGAACGCCCATTTGTTTTCTCGAATCTGAAGAAAGCCGAAGGTCTGGATGCCATCATTCAGTTCATCGTTGCTGAGGGAATGCTGGAGAGCAAAGAAATTCCACCGGCCAAAGCCGTGGTATGAGCGGATATCCGCGTCATTAATGCAATAAATCAATTCCGACCAAAAGTGTCTGATTTACACTGAGCATCAATGATCCGGGCATCGGAAGAATTTTTTAAGTAAACTGAATCGATCGGAATACTCCCAAAGGAGAAACATTATGAAAAAACTGCTCATTGCTGCCGGCCTGCTGATGCCAGCTGTAGCTTTTGCTCATCCGGGTCATGAGACCACAGGCTTCGCTTCTGGCCTGGCGCACCCATTCACCGGTATGGATCACCTGCTGGCAATGCTGGCAGTTGGTCTGTTCGCGGCCCGTCAGTCTGGTGCTGCACGCTGGGCAACGCCGGTTGCTTTTGTTGCGATGATGGCCGTTGGTGCATTCGTCGGTACCACACAGCTGCAACTGCCGTTCACTGAACTCATGATTGCTGCTTCCGTGGTTGTATTCGGTGCACTGGTCGCTTTCAACTTCCGCCTGAAAATGGCCAACAGCGCTTTAGCGGGTGCGACACTGGCAGGGGTTTTTGCTTTCTTCCACGGTTTTGCTCACGGCGCGGAAATGCCAGCCATGGCCAGTCTGGCCACTTACGGTGCAGGCTTTATTATCGCCACAGCCATCCTGCACGCAGCAGGTTATGCGCTGGCAGCATTCGGCAATAACAAAGCGGCTGATATGAGCCGTCGCGCAGCTGGTGCTTCCATTGCCCTGGCGGGTGTTGCCTTTGGCGTTGCCTGATCACTGACAACGCAGATTGAAAAACGCCGGCCCGTCCGGCGTTTTTTATGCCGGTAAGATTTACAGACACCCTGCGGATCGTTTGCCGGAAGCTTTCCAGGGGCTTTCTGCCACCTTATTGAGTAACTTACTGAGTACCCCGCTGAGTACCTCAATGACCAGCTTACTGGTCAGCTTATAAAACAGAATAATCACATAAGCATACTGGACAGATGTGTTACTGAGGACGATACTCCCGTCACTATGAAACCTTCTTTGTCAGCGGATTCTCCTGCCGTGGATACCTATTCCACCCCCAGTGACGACCAGCATTATTTCTGCATATTGCACGAACTCATCCCGGATATCGTGATTGATCTGAAATACGCCAGTACAGACAACTTTACCGGTCGCCCGGTGCCTGGTTATGAGAATGCCAGGGCTGTGCTTACCCGTGAAGCAGCAACTGCTCTGAAAAGCGTACAGGATCAGCTGCGTCCGCTTGGATTGGGTTTAAAAATATTCGATGCTTATCGCCCGCAACGCAGTGTTGATTACTTTATGGGCTGGGCAGCAGACAAGGATGACAATCAGGGGAAAGCGATATTTTATCCATCACTGGATAAAGAAGAAATTATCCCCCGGGGGTATCTCGCCTCACCTTCAGGGCACTCGCGCGGCAGTACGGTGGATCTGACGCTGATCCGCCGCAGTGACGACAGCGAACTGGACATGGGTACCTGTTTTGACTTTTTTGGGCCGGCTTCACGCACCGACTATAGTCTCATCAGTGAAACTCAGCGTTCCAACAGAATGTTTCTGCAGAAAATCATGAATGGGTGGAATTTTTCCGGTATCGCGGAGGAATGGTGGCATTTCACACTCAAAAATGAACCCTTTCCCACCCACTGCTTTAATTTCCTTTCCGGAGAAATGGTAAAACCACTGACCGGTCAAGAGCGTGAACCGTAAAGATAGCGGTCATTAAAAGCCATCTTCCCGACTGTTAAGCCTTTGTCAGCGCATGAAAATTTGGCCTGCCTTAAAGCAGACTGTAATGTACGCGCTGCCAAAAATTCCAACATCAGATCAGAGAATAACTATGTCTGAGATTCGTCCACAATACGACCCCGAAAAAGTGCCGGCAGAGCCGCTGTTTGACCGCAAACACCTCATCGTTCTGATCGATGTCATCCTGTTTGCATTAATGTATAACCTGCTGCCGTTTGATCCTAAGGTTGTCACCGGCCTCAGTATTCTGGTCTTTGTCGCCGTTCTGTGGCTGACCGAAGCCATTCACGTCAGCATTACTGCCCTGCTGGTGCCAATTCTGTCCGTTGTGTTCGGCGTGTTTGAAACACCAAAAGCGCTGTCAAACTTCGCCAACCCGATTATTTTCCTGTTTCTGGGTGGCTTTGCTCTGGCTGCGGCGCTTCACGCTCAAAAGCTGGACAGCGCAATTGCCAATAAAGTACTGCAGATTTCCGGTGGCCGTCTGAGCGTTGCCATTCTGTTGCTGTTCGCCGTGTCCGCAGGTCTGTCCATGTGGATCAGTAACACAGCCACCACTGCCATGATGCTGCCTCTGGTACTCGGTATTCTCAGCCAGCTGGATCCGGTTAAGCAAAAACCGACTTACGTTTTTGCGTTGCTGGGTGTTGCCTACAGTGCCAGCATTGGTGGTATCGCGACCCTGGTGGGTAGCCCACCAAACGCCATCGCTGCAGCACAAACCGGTCTTAACTTTATTGGCTGGATGCAACTGGCGGCACCTGTTGCCATTATCCTGTTGCCGATTGCTATTCTGGTACTCTACTGGACCGTTAAACCAGACCTGAAATACAGCTTTGAAGTTGACCACACGCCAATGCAGTGGACGCCTGCACGCATCATAACTCTGGTTATTTTCGCCTTCACTGCTCTGTGCTGGATTTTCAGCGGCCCGCTGAACAAAATGCTGGGCGGCTTTTCAAAATTCGACAGCATCATCGCTATTAATGCGATTATTCTGCTGGCCTTCTTCGGCGTTGTACGCTGGCGCGACATTGAACGCACGACTGACTGGGGCGTACTGCTGCTGTTCGGTGGTGGTCTGTGTCTGAGCTCTGTTCTGAAAGCCACTGGTACAAGCGTATTCCTCGCAGAAACCATTGGTGAACTGTTGAATAATGCAGGCATGCTGCTGTCGCTGCTGAGTGTTGTTTTATTCGTTGTCTTCCTGACCGAATTCGCCAGTAACACCGCCAGTGCCGCCCTGCTGGTACCCGTTTTCGCTGCGATTGCTGAAAGCCTCGGCGTATCACCGCTGGTACTTTCTACCGTGATCGCGGTATCGGCTTCCTGCGCCTTTATGCTGCCGGTTGCAACACCGCCAAACGCCATTGTGTTCGGCTCTGGTCATATCGAACAAAGCGATATGATGAAAGTCGGCCTGCGTATCAACATTGTGTGTATCGTCCTGATCACCTTCTACGCCTGGCTGTTCTGGTAAGTTTTGCTATTGCACTGACCCACCCGGGTCAGTGCAATAAATCCAACCCGGTTTTCCCGGATACCCCCCCCCCTCCCAGTTCGCCCTCTCTGTTTGTTCTTCTCTTATTCCGTTTCCCCGTCTGTTCCATCACAGAAAATCCTGCTGTTACGTTCCTGCTGTTGCATTCCTTCAGAGCAGCAATCGCACAGAAAAAGAATCGCGCAGAAAATCAGACGACACAGGAACATTTCAGCGCACGTGGACAGAAGCCCCTTTAATGTCGATAGCAAAACGACAGACGCTGTAAGGCTGAGAGAGGCAAAGGAATGAATTGCGAAAGAAGAGACAGCTTTTCAGACGGTCAGCTTTTCAGACGGTCAGCTTTTCAGACGGGAAAGTTTTTGAAGAAGGAAAAGTTAATGCCGCTGACATGGAGCAGCGGCAGAGCACAGGCCTCAGGCCTGATAAGGACTTTCGTACACGTCCTCATTGTTATCAGCGTTGCCGAAGATCCGCTTTAGCGCAGACTCAATCCAGCCCTGCTGACGGCCAATAACCTTTTTGACAGACGGAACATATTTCGCGTCTTCCTTGCGGATATGACTGATCAGCCACATCTGTAGAAAGTTACGGGTCCGGCGAGCTATGGAAAAAGGATCACTGCCTGAAACAAAATCCGTCATCATCGCGTATACCTTGCTTTCAAATTTCCGGTGTAACTCGCTGTGGTCTTCCTGTTCCATATAACCAGCTTTTTCCAACAACTCTTCTTCAAACACAAAATGGTCGATAGTATAGCTGGCAAGTTGCTCTAACACAGACAGCACTTCATGGTCCTGTTGCGTTTCAATAGCCTCGGTCAGTTGATTAATGTAATCCACAATATTCCTGTGCTGGCTGTCGATAACATCAATCCCTAAATTCAGATCTGCAGTCCACTCGATTCTTTCCATAGCTACTACCCGACTTAATTATTCTATTTGGACACCAATTTATAGTGTGTCAAAAAATCCAAAATAAAAAGCATATTTACAAAAATATTATTGTAATTCCTGACAGATTAACCCTATTAAAATACTCAGGAATTTTATTATTCCTACCTTAATTGTCAGGCACTACATCCTTAAGAATGATATTATCCTTTAATTATCAATAAATTACCCTTAAGAAATACCACCAGCCTTCCCGCTTATAATAATTAAACGACTGCCAATAAATATAAAATAATGACAATTTTTGTCACTGCCATATCTGTATTCAAATTATATTATTGTATTAATCATACATTATGAACAATACAGCAATACTGTTTCGGACAACGTAATATCCGGGCGCAGTATTGCTGCAAACGTACATAAATGAAATAAATGTATCTGAGAAAGACACCAGGCACACAAACAATAAAATTAAACTTATCAGTATTAAAACAGTGAAATCACTGAAGGCATTAAATCAGACAGTGGCACTGCCAAAAATCCGCTTCAGTGACGAATTAATCCAGTTTTGATTTTTCTTGAGCGTTTTCTTAACAACCGGAAGATAATCCTGATCTTCATGTTTAATGTGCTGAATCAGCCATACTTTCATCGTGTTTTTCGCTCGACGGGCGACCCCCATTGGGTCTGTACCGTTGCCCAACTCCGTCACCATAGCTTCAACTTTCGCTTCAAATCGACGGTGAACCTGCTTATGTGAATCTAATAATGTATATCCCGATTGTTCCAGAAGCTGTTCTTCAAAAGCGAAGTGATCCATGGTGTAGTCACGTAACTGCTCCATCACCAAATAGACACTTTCACGATCACCTGACATGATCGCTCCATTTATATCATTTATGTAGTCAACGATTCTCTTATGTTGGGCGTCGATAATATCAATGCCTAATTCCAGATCCCGGGACCAGATAATCTTTTCCATAAGTACAACTCTAGTGTGAAAAAAACTCGGGTATTTTAGATAAGCGCGTTAGCATTATTTTGATACAGATCAACCACACACCTAGTGTGGTTTTTAACATTTGTAAAGAAACCTGACCAACTCCTGTTCGCACCTGTGATCGATTTCTCTTATTATCTGTTCCATTGTTTTAAAACGTGGATATTTTCAGGACTTATGAAAACTCTGATTACGATAATCACCAGCATTATGTTACTGGCCGGCATGGTTCATACGGCAGAAGCGAAGAAATTCGGCAGTGGTGGCTTTGGCAAAAGCTTCAGCACCACACCTTATAAGAAATCTTCGCCACAGGATGCCAGCGGCAGTAAACAGACCACCTCCCCTACAGCCAGCAATGGCCGTCGCGGGCTGATGGGCGGCATGCTTGGTGGTTTACTGGCCGGCGGGCTGTTTGCATATCTGCTGGGCAGTGGCGCCTTCGAAGGTATTCAGTTTATGGATATTCTGCTGCTGGCAGCTCTGGCGTTTATCATTTTTAAACTGCTGCGCCGTAAAGCGCCGGGTCATGCACAGCAAAGACAGGCATGGGCCGGTGGCGATCCGGGCCATGACAGCAGCCAGCAGGATTTTACCAGCGCTTCCGGCGGCTCAGCCGATCAGAGCGTACCGATGAATTTCCCACCGGGATTTGACGGCGAAGCATTTGCCCAGGGAGCCGAGCAGCATTTCCGCGAGGTTCAGGAAGCCTGGAACAAAGGCGATCTGTCTGTTATTGCAGAATACGTGGCGCCGGAGCTGTATGCCGCTCTGGCACGTCAGCGCCAGAGTATGATGGTACCGCCACAGACCGAAGTTCTGGACCTGAGCGCAGAAATCGTGCGCGGTGATTATGATGATCAGCATGCCCAGATCAGTATTCTGTTCCGCGGCCGTGTCAAAGATGAACTGGAAAAATCAGAAGACGGTATTTTTGATATCTGGCATCTCGAGCGCGACCTGAGCAAAGAAGATGCACCCTGGTTGATCGTTGGTATCGAAGCCGAATAACTGCCAGCTACTGACAGGAGCCCTGCCTTTGCAGGGCTTTTTTCTTTTCCCTGTTACATACTCTGTAAGGTAGCCATGATGCAGAAAGCCCTGATTCTGGTCGATGTACAGAACGTCTATTACACCTGCCGGCAAACCTTTCAACGCAATTTTGACTACAACCGCTTCTGGTCTGAAGTATCAGCAACCAGAGAAATCATCAAAGCTTTTGCCTACGCGATCGACCGCGGAGACAGCAAACAAAACCAATTCCAGAACATCCTGCGTGCCATTGGATTTACCGTAAAACTCAAACCATTTATTCAACGCGCAGATGGCTCCGCCAAGGGTGACTGGGATGTCGGAATCACCGTAGATGCCCTGCAGGAAAGTGACTCAGTGGATGAAATCATTCTGGTCTCTGGTGACGGGGACTTCGATATTCTGGTTAAAGCCCTGCGCCAGAAAGGAAAAACCGTTCATGTTTACAGCGTTGAAAAGCTGACCGCGCAATCACTCATCCATGCCGCCAACGGCTATACGCCAATCACAGCGGACTGGCTGCTCAACTGACGCCACCAGCTACACCTCCGGGATCGATTCCTGCAAAGGAACGGCACCTGTATAGGACCGGCTTCGCTCTGTTCCGCAAGAACGTTTCCCTGGATATCCTTTAATGACACCACTATCAATTCTGGTGCGGACGTTCTGGAAATCCCTGCATTCTGGACTAACATTACTGTTACGTGATATTCCCCTGCCCGGTATACGTAGTTATACCGGGAGATTTTCAGTCCGGAGCCCTAATGCTGTCATCAAGCCTCAGAAACCGTATTCTGGTTAAGCTGGTACTCCCATCCGTTGTTATATTTTTCGGATTGGTCAGCTTTTCTATTTATGAAAGTGCGCAGCAGGCAAAAGCATCTGCTGCAAAACTCATTCAAAGCCAGACCAAAGCCACTGCCCGCCAGGTCGAGCTGGGTAATCAGCAGGCTTTGCACAGTGCCAAACTCATGGCCGAAGCCCAGGTCGCCGGTATGTTCGGCGACCGCGAACAAACACTGAGCTTTACCCACAAGGTTCTGGAGAACCAGCCTGAATTCCTCGGAACCTATATCGGCTATGAGCCCAACGCTGACGGACAGGACAGCGAGAATCTCAACCGTGCAGACTCTCACAGCGACAACGGCCGTTTTCTGCCTTACTGGTACCGTGATGGCAGTAAAATTCTCGCCACTCCTCTGGCGGACATGGAGACCAGCCTTTACTACGACGGCGTTCGCAAACTCTACCAGAAAGAAGGGACACCCACCGGGCTGATTACTGAGCCCTACGTATATGACGGCATGCTGCTGATTGAACAGGTTTACCCCATTGTCATTGATGGTAAATTCAAAGGCATTGCCGGTGTTGACCGCTCTCTGACGTTCCTCGATGGCTACCTTAAGCAACTAACCGGGGAGGATGGCGTTGATCTGCTACTGCTGAGCCGCAACAACCGGGTTATTTCGGCTTCAGTCAACTCAGAACAACTGCGCACCTTGCCCATGAGTGATACTCCATTCGGCCCATTGTTTGACCGCTTACTGAAAGACATGGGCTCCGTTATCGTTGCACCAGATCCGGTAGAGGGTACTGATTATTTCTACACGGCGGTAAATATTCCCACCGGCGACTGGAAACTGATGAAGCGGGTAGCCGTGTCAAACGTCATGACTCCGATTTATCACGATGCCATCAAAAGCTTTATTTTTCTGTTAATAGCGCTGAGCGTAGTTGTTATCCTGGCGCTGCGTTTTACCGGCTCCATCACCCGCCGTACTCAGACGACACTGAATCTTGCACGTAAAGTTGCAGCAGGCGATGTCAGCGATATTCCTGCGAAGAACTCTGCAACACAAAGTAATAGCGACGAAATTGATCAGATGTACAGCAGCATGCTGACGGTTGGTCATTCTTTTCAGCGCGTTGCTCAGGTGTGTGAATCCATTGCCAGTAACAATCTGAATGCCAGAGCTGAACCCGGTTCTGACCGCGATGTTGTCGCCCATTCCCTGAATGCCATGGCAGATAAACTGCAGGCAACTGATGAGCGCACGCGCACACATTCTCAACAGGTTATGCAGAGCAGCACGTCTCAGGCGGACGAAATCAACAGTGTCGCCACCGCTATGCAGGAAATGCACAGCACGATACGCGAAGTATCTTCACTGACCACAGAATCGTCGGAGCAGGCATCAGCATCTGTTGCAGCCACTCAGAACGTGCGGAAAATGCTGGAAGGTGCGGTGTCATCGGTGTCGGCTCTTTCCGGAGATATGGCTGCTACCAATACCACTATTGAAGCTGTAGCCATCAGCAGTGAGAACATCACCAAAATCATCGATGTGATCAGCATGATCGCCGAGCAAACCAACCTGCTGGCACTGAACGCTGCGATTGAGGCAGCGCGCGCTGGTGAACAGGGCCGAGGGTTTGCCGTGGTCGCAGATGAGGTGCGCACACTGGCGGCAAAAACCCAGAGTTCAACTGAAGAAATCAGTCACCTGATCAGTGATTTGTCTGCCAATGTGCGTGAAGCGGTCAGTAAAGTGTCGAAAGGACTGGAGCGCGCCAACGAAACGGTAGAAGTCACAAATAATTCCAATCAGTCGCTTGATGAAGTTGCACGCATGATCGACGGCATCAGCCAGCATATGCTGCAGGTTGCTACGGCGGTTGAAGAGCAAAGTGCTACGACCGAGGAAATTAATCACAATATTTCCCGTATTCGTGATGCCTCAGAAGAGCTGATGGAATTTGTTAAACACGGCTGATAGCAGACAGCTTTTATGAGCACCAGAAAGCCGGCATAAGCCGGCTTTCTTATATCAATTTCAGCAAACCCTGACGATCAATTGTCAACGCTGACCCGGCTGTGACCGAGTATCCACCAGCTCAGTCCGCGGTAAACAAAATAACAGACATATCCGGCGATCAGAGTATCGCTTAAGAAGTGCCCGCCCTGAACAATGCGACCGGCACTGACAATGCCACCGGTAATAATCCCCGCCCACAGCCAGCTGCGACGGCGGAACACCCAGGCCAGAGACATAATCCAGAAACCCATGGCCGAATGCCCACTGACAAAAGACGCACATTTTTTACGCTCACATTTATCAGAAATGACCCAGGCCGGAGTAAAACCACTTTTACCACCAAATTCTTCCACTTGCTTCGGGCGGGCGCGATCAAAGGTTTCCTTAAATACACTGTGCACGAGAATACCCGGGCCCGCCAGCAGACTGACCAGAATAAACACCCAGATACGGCGCTGCCCCTTATCAATACCGTGCTTTACAAACGTAAGGCCGACAGTGATCAGTAACACCGGCACCAGCACATAAGGGACGTAACGAAACAAAGCGTAAATGGAATCGGACAGCGGATGATGATTCAGCGGCCAGCTGTCGGTGGCCGGATCATAAAACCAGCCGCTGACGATCAGATCAATCTGCGGAAACAGAATAAATACAACGGACAGCAGCGCAAAAAACAGCCAGTCAGCGTGTTGCTTCAGCCAGCTCATGACGACCCCATGCAAAAAGATATTGAACGCGCAGGATACCGGTTTTGCCAGCACTCTGCATTTTTCCAACACCCTCAGTACAGCGGACATCTGTAAGTAAAAGTCAGGGCCTGCAGCTGAATGATCCTGGACTGTAACGACAAGCATTTCGACGCTTCACACCCGGTCTCCAGCGATCAGCTATCCTTGGCAAGCACAAACCTTAATGTTATGTTATAACAATCCATTAAAGGAGAATACTGTGCTTCCCACTGAACCCCATGCAAATGACCCACGCCTGCCCGTCACTGTTTTGTCGGGCTTTCTTGGCGCAGGTAAAACCACCCTCCTCAATCACATTCTGACCAACCGCGACGAACTGAAAGTTGCCGTTATCGTGAACGATATGAGTGAAGTAAATATCGATGCTTCATTCGTCCAGAACGAAGTCGAATTTCGCCGCGGCGAAGAAAAGATGGTGGAAATGAGCAATGGCTGTATTTGCTGCACCTTGCGCGAAGACCTGTTAATCGAAGTCGGTCGGCTGGCTGCTGCAGGTAAGTTTGATTATCTGGTTATTGAAAGCACAGGGATCGCCGAACCGCTGCCTGTGGCGGAAACCTTTACCTTTGCAGACGAAAATGGTGTAAGCCTGTCAGACATTGCCCGTCTGGATACAATGGTTACGGTAGTTGATGCATTGAATTTTCTGCAGGATTTTGAAGAGGCCCAATCACTGCAGGACGCCGGTGAATCATTAGGCGAAGACGATGAGCGCAGTGTAGCTGACCTGCTGATCGATCAGATTGAATTCTGCGACAAACTGCTGATCAGCAAAACCGATCTCGCTTCACCGGAACAGCTCGAGCGGGTTAAACAGATACTCCACAGCTTAAACCCCCGGGCAGAAGTAATCCCTATGATTAAAGGTAACGTCTCTCTGAAAAAAGTATTGGCGACCGGAAGTTTTGACTTTGATCAGGCTGCAACAGCCCCAGGCTGGCTGAAGGAAATGCGTGGCGAACATACACCGGAAACAGAAGAATACGGAATCACCAGTTTTGCCTACCGTGCACACCGTCCATTTCATCCGGGAAAGTTTTATGAATTTCTCCATCAGGATTGGCCATCAGGCAAACTGATCCGCTCCAAAGGTTACTTCTGGCTCGCCACCCGGCCGCAATTTGCCGGTCAGTGGAGCCAGGCTGGCGGGATTGCTCACCATGGTTTTGCCGGTATGTTCTGGAAGGCGGTTCCTGAAGAACGCTGGCCTGAAGACGAAGAATCCGTCGCATATATAAAGGAAAAATGGGTCGAGCCCTTCGGTGATATGCGCCAGGAGTTAGTGTTTATCGGCCAGAATCTGGATGAGGATGCTATCAGAAGCGAGCTCAATGAATGCCTTCTTACTGACGATGAGTTGGTTGAGGGGCAGGAAGCCTGGCAACGGTTGCCCGACCCTTTTCCGGTCTGGAGCTGAAACATGAACAGTGCGCAAGAAATCGTCCAGTTACCGTCGATGCATTCAGGTGACGACTGGAATGCTTTAACGTACATCTACGAAGATTACATCAACCTGGCCGTTAGCCGTCAGGTGATTCAACCTTCGACAGCACTGCAGCGGGCAACCGATGCCCTGCTGCAGCAGGTACACACTCCCGCCCTGAGAATCAGTGGTACGGCCGCAGAATGCCGTGATTCGGTTTTGCAGGCCTTTCCGGATTCCACCAGCATCATCGCCCTTGCCGATACCGTGTATCTGCTTGCCGATGCTTTCTCCACCCTGTTCGATCTGCAGCGTGTTGGTCTGCGCCTCGACCGCCCTGATAAAGCCATGTGTCCACGCTTTCATGTCGATCGCGTTCCGGCAAGAATGATTACAACTCTGTCGGGCGTGGGGACAGAATGGCTGACCGAGAGTGCAGTCGACCGCTCGGCACCGGGGCGCAATCTGCACCGTCCGGGGAGCGAAACACAGCAGCTTAATACATTGGAAGTCGCCCTGATGAAGGGTGAAGAATGGCAAGGTAATGAACGACGAGGTTTGGTTCACAGGTCGCCCGACCTGAATACCGGTGAAAAGCGCCTTGTACTGACGCTGGATTTCGCCTGACTGAAAGCCGGTGCTTAACGCCGGCTTTGATCAAGGTAGGGGCTGATCTTATCCAGTTTCATACTGTACGCAGATTTGCCGACTTCATTTTCCTGCAGATCTGCCTGCAAAGTGCCTTCAATCCAGAAGGGATCGTAAATACTCTCCAGCTCAATCCCCTGAGTACTCTTTGCCAGAATTAACTGATTTGGCGGTGGTGGCGGCAGATGAATACAGGCGCCGAAATACGGCACCAGGAAAAATTCCGTCACCACCTGATTGTCATCAAATTCAAGCGGTACGATAAATCCGGCAATACGGATTTTCTGATCATCGAACTCGGCTCTGACATTGGTGGACTGCAGCGCCCGCTCCCACTCATTTTTCGGCGCAGTGTCTTTACTGCTGTCCATGGCCTGCCCGACAGCCGTTGCCATCTGATCTTCAAAAGAGCCTTCCTGCACATTGGCCAGCTCTTCCGGCGGATGAGACAGCGCCTCATAGTCTTCATCCGGCAGCAGGTCGGCGAATTCGATTTCGCTGTATTCGCCCCCGGTTTCTGCCGTGGCCTGGCCTGCAGCCAGCAACGCCATCGTCAGCGCGACCACTTTTAACCAACCATTAGATTGCAAAGACAAACTCAATCGCACACAAAACTCCGGATTTTCGATTAACACTATCTGCGGTCGTTTATACCACGGACGCTCACTGGCTTATATCGCCAGACGTTCAGAAAGGGTAAAGACAAAAGACGTTATCTGTTTGCTCTCTGCCTTCCCTTTACATCATGAATTGTTATGGTATAACATCACCTAAAGTTACACTATAACATATCAACCGGTCATCGGACCGGACCTGGTCATCTTGGTTCCAACTATTCAGACAGGACTTCCGCATGAATCCACGCTTTTCCCGCTCCGCCCTGAGTATCTTCATCGCTTCTGCAGGACTGATGCTGGCCGCCTGTGGTGGTGGCAGCAGTTCCGGCAGCAGCACAGATAACGCTGATGATAGCGGTGATCACACCCACGAAGAACACGAACATTCAGGTCGGGTACTGTTCTCTGAGTCTGGCAGTACGACGTTACAGGTGTTTGACCAGGCGGAAGAAATTCTGGAAACACTGGACGGCAGCGCAGCTGCCAATGGCCCGTCTCTGGTGTTGGCCGACAACGGCCTGAGTGCGGCAGTGGTTAATGCCAGCGTTGTGCAATTCGTCAATGCCGGTCTTCACGAAGAGGAACACGAAGAAGAGGAAGGGGCTGAAGAAGAACACGACGAAGAGGAACACGGGCACGAAGAAGCCAGCCTGATCGACTTCACTCTGTCCGGCAGCAGCGTTGGCCCGGTGATTACCTCCCGCGGTCATTTTTCTGTATTGGTGGATGGCGCCACGCATTTCGTCCCTACCGAAGATATTGAAAGCCTGACCAGCGAAGACGTAGAAAGCATAACCATCCCATATTCACAATCCTATCCTGCAGCAGTGCTGGATGAAGCAACGGAAACAATGCTTATCTTCTACAACCTGGACTCAACTTCATACTCTGCCATCACCGTAGACGGAAATGAGCCGGTAGCCGTGGAAGAGTGCTCCTCCCCATACCTCGCCGCCGAAAGCGAACATATCACCCTCTTCGGCTGTGGTTCCGACGCTCTGTACTTTATTTCTCAGGAAGGTGATTTTGATGAAATTCAATCGGTCACCCTGCCCGATGGTGTAAGCGCGTGGCCAACCCAGTGGATCACCAATGGCGACAACATAGCTGGCTATTCTGCCGGCCAGATTATGTCTCTGAGCACAGAAGAAGATGACGTCACAGAAACCGTTACCGTTACGGCGACTGATGTTACCGCTGTTATCTCACAGCAATTTACCCCAGGTAATTTCTGTACCGCGGCCTTCGCAACTGAAGAAAGCGATTACGCTGCAGTCGCCAGTGATGATGGCTTCCTTTATGTGATTGACACTGAAACCGACAGCGCCAGCCGTATTCAGCTGGAAGAATCCAACCCTGCGTCATTAGCCTGTGGAGACCTGTTTATTGCGCCTGCGGCTGAAGGTTTTATGGTTGTCGATAATGCTGCCCACCAGCTTTATGTCGTCGACAAACATGAAGACGCCAGCAACTTCCACATTCACAGCATCGTGGATCTGAGCAGCGACGTCTCTGACGTACAGGATATGGTGTTTATGCATGCCATCGAAGGTGGTGAGCACGATCACGAGCACTGATAAAACAGAACACTGAGTTCTGTGCGCCCGAGTTTATGACCGTCAGATGGTCATAAACGCGGGCTATTTTCGTTTATGTACAATTGTTTTTCTGAACAACTCCCTGTTAAAACCGGATACTCCCATGCTGAAAAAAATCTCTGTTGCCATTGCTCTGGTTAATATTGCTCCTTCCCTGCATGCTCACACCACAGAGCTGGATACTGTGGTCGTAAGCAGTGCCGGACAGGATGCCATTGCCGATGTTGCGCAACCGGTCACTGTACTGGACCGCGACGCCATTGATGAAAATCAGGGCGATACGCTGGGAACCCTGCTGGAAAATCAGCCCGGTATTTCCAATGCTTCTTTTGGCCCGGGTGTTGGCCGGCCAGTCCTGCGCGGCATGGGCGGCAGCCGGGTTAAATTATTGGTCGATGGTGTAAACAGCAGCGACGTGTCAGCCATGAGTTCTGACCATGCACCCATGGCCGATGCCAGCGCCTCAGAACAACTGGAAGTTATTCAGGGGCCGGCAACACTGCTGTACGGTGGTGGGGCAATTGGCGGTGTGGTTAACCTTATCGACCGTCGCATCAGTGAACAGGGAATGAGTGAGGCCGACGGCAATATCCTTGGTGAAGTGTCCGCATCCTACCGCAGTAACGACAACGCTCAGAACATTCAGGCACGCACCGATATGGGCAATGAAAACTGGGTGTTGCATCTGGACGGCTTCAGCCGCAGCAGTGATAACTACCAGACTGACGGTGAAGATATTGAAAATACCGACACTGAAAGTTCCGGTGGCAGTGTGGCATTAAGCCGTATCGGCATGCAGGGTTTTATTGGCATGAGTGTGTCAACGCTGAGCTACGATTACGGTGTGCCTAATGAAGAAAATGAAGATAACCGCGTACGCCCCGATCAGACCCGCTACGATATTAAAGGCGCCTGGCAGCCGTTAAATTCCTCCTGGCTGGAAGAGTGGCGTACCGAAATTAATTACACCGACTATGAACACGATGAAACCGACGAAGGCATGGTCGTTGGTTTATTCGATAAAGAAACCACCAGCTTGCAGACCCGCTTACGTCATCAGATGTTTGCTGGCTGGCAAGGCAGCATCGGTTTACAGGCCAGCAAACAGACGCTAAAGCTGTGTCATGATCACGGCGGTTGCAGCAGCATCCCGGATTACAGCGACTTTGCATGGGACGGTTCTCAGGGCGCCAACCTACTCAATGTCGGCGGATACAACTTTGCCCATTCCACACCGATGCCAGAAACCGACACCACAGATTTTGGCCTCTACTGGGTAGAAAAACGCCGATGGCAAAGTGCTGCCGCAGCAGACTCAGAAACCGGGGGGCTGGGTGGCACAGTCGAATTTGGCGCACGTGCAGATCAGAGAAAAATCGAACTGGACCCGGATACCATCAATCCGGCGCATCGCCAGCAGAGCAGCTATTATGACGACACACATTTCACACCGCTGACACTGTCTGCAGCATCAACCATTGAACTGTCTGATACACAGATCATTGGCCTCAGCCTGGCACGTGCCCAACGCGCTCCGGATGCAGAAGAAATGTTCTGGAACGGCGATCATCATGCAACCTTTTCCTTCCAGCTGGATAATCCGGATCTGAAGGAAGAAACCGCTTACACGCTGGATATTAACTGGCGCTATACCACGGACAGCGACAGTGTGCGCATTGCCCTCTACCACTACGAATATGAAGATTATATTTACAATGATCTGAAAGGTTTTGCCGATCCTCTGCATGGCAATTTTGTCTATCGTCATGAACAGGCAGATGCGCGCTTTAATGGTGGTGAATTCAGCTGGCAGCATATTTTTAATGCCAACTGGCATCTGGATCTGAATGCCGATTATGTACGCGCCAAACTGAATGATGGCGGCAACCTGCCACGCATTGCTCCGGCCTCAGCTCTGCTTGCCATTAACTGGCAACATAATCTGTGGCAGGCGCGTCTGGAAAATAAACTGGTGGCGGAGCAGTCCGACACGGCTGAAAACGAAACCAGCACCGACAGCTATAACATGGTTAATGCCAGTGTGAGCCGTGCTATTCTGCTGGGGGACCAGGAATTAAAAGTACGGGCAGCGGTCAACAACCTGACCGATGAAGTAGCCCGCAATCATGTATCCTATCTGAAAGAATACGCGCCACTACCAGGACGTTCTTTACAGTTAGGCGTTAACTGGTCGTTCTGAGCGAATAAAAACGGCTGAATTAAAAGGCAGTGTGAATGACGACTGAAAACGATAGACAGATTCTGGCACTGAAGGACGTGCGTTTCGGCTGGAAGCAGCAGAATCTTCTGCATATTCCTGAGCTGAGCCTGAGCAGCGGCGAATCTCTGTTTATCACGGGGCCATCGGGCTGCGGTAAGTCCACACTGCTGAAATTAATCACCGGACTGCTGACTGCCGACAGCGGAGCGGTCATTGTTAATGACCATGACCTGTCGCAGCTCAGCGCGTCAGCAAGGGATCGCCTGCGTGGGCAAACTATGGGAGTCATCAGCCAGACCCTCAATCTGCTGCCCTATTTAACCACGGAAGAAAATCTGCAGCTGATGCAGCACTTTGCCGGACAGAGCAATAACCCGTCGTGGCAACAGCAACTTTTAGAGCAGCTGAATCTGACGGATCAACGCAAGCAGATCGTCAGTAATCTCAGTACCGGCCAACAACAACGGGCGGCCATCGCCCGGGCACTGGTTCACCGCCCACCGCTGATCATCGCCGACGAACCAACCTCTGCTCTGGATGACGACAATAAAGACGCTTTTATGAAGCTGTTAATGAGTGAAGTAAAACAGCTGAATTCCACGCTCATCATGGTCAGCCATGATCTCAGCCTGCAACCGTATTTTACCCATACCGTTCATCTGCCACGCATTAACTCAGAGCAGAACGGAGCATCCGTATGCTGATCAAACTGGCTTACCGCAGTCTGCTGCAGAGAAAAACTGCAGCCATCATGATTATTCTGGCCATCAGCCTGAGTATGTCCGCGTTACTGCTGACACGCAGTTTAAGCAGTGAATTGAAAAACAGTTTTAATTCCTCAGTCAGCGGCACTGATCTGATTGTCGGCGCGCGCAGCCATCCCCTGCAGGTTCTGCTGTATTCCGTATTCCGTCTCGGCACGCCAACGCAGGCAGTCAGCGCAGAACGCTGGCAGACAGTACAGGAAATGCCACAGCTGCAGTGGAGCTTTCCGATTGCTCTTGGTGATTCTCATCACGGCTTCGCCGTTATAGGCACCACCAATGATTATTTCCGCCACTTTAAATACGGGCGCAAACAATCTCTTCAGGCTCAGCAAAGCATCAGTGATGCGCAGGGGATTGAATTCAGTCACCCGCTGGATGCTGTGATCGGTGCCACCGTCGCCCGCGAGCTGGGTTACAGTGTCGGCGATGAACTTTATTTAAGCCATGGCACCCACGCCACCAGCTTCCACGTACATAAAAATATATCCTTCCGTATCAGCGCCGTGCTGGCCCCCACCGGAACACCGGTTGACCGTTCTGTGCACGTGCCCATCGCCATGCTGGAAGCCGTGCATAACGAAAGCTGGCTGCACGCGCACCAGCTGGCTCATCACCATGAAGATGACCACGGACATGACATGCATGAACAGGCTGATGATGATCATGATCACGCCAGTATGGATGAGCATGACGAAGACCATGATCACCACGCTCATGATGCTGCTGAACACGATCACGAGGAGCATGATCACGCCAGTATGGATGAGCATGACGAAGACCATGATCACCACACTCATGATGTTGCTGAGCACGATCACGAGGAGCATGATCACGCCAGCATGGATGATCATGACGAAGACCATGACCACCACGCTCATGATGCTGCTGAACACGATCACGGGGAGCATGATCACGCCAGCATGGATGAGCATGACGAAGACCCTGATCACCACGCTCATGATGCTGCTGAACACGAACATACTGAACACAGCGCCGCTGCCATTGATCATATTCACTTTGCCGACCTGCCGGCCCCCGGCAAAGTTTCAGCGGTGTTTGTCGGTCTGAAATCCTGGCCACTGACATTTCAGGTACGCGAGCTGCTCAATGCCCCGGATCAGGAACCGTTAACCGCTGTCATCCCTGGCGTGGCACTGAGTGAATTCTGGCAACTGCTGGCCAATGCCGAAAATATACTGCAGGTATTAAGTGCTTTGATGCTGATTACCGGCCTGCTGGGCACAATCGCCATGCTGCAGGTCAGCGTGGCTTTCCGTCGCCGTGAAATCAGCCTGCTGCGTCTGATCGGCGCCCATCCGTTGTCGGTATTTACCCTGCTGGAACTGGAAGTGCTGTTACTGACAGCCTCGGGCTGGCTGCTGGCCCTGCTGATCAGCGGCCTCACTCAGACGCTGGCCGCGCCACTGCTGGCCGATTATTTCAGTCTGGTGGTCAGCCCGCAGTGGTGGCCGCAGCACACCCACTGGCTGATCCTTATCAGCCTCGTGCTGAGTGTGATTGCCGGCCTGATTCCGGCTCTGTCAGCCTACCGGGTATCACGCAACACCAGTTATTCCTGACCACACTGGCCTCAGCGGACAGTCTTCTGTCCGCCGGGAACCGGTTTCCTGTCACGGCGGCTCCTACACTGACTGCACAACAATAATCAGTACAGGAGCCGCCATGAGCGCTCATAAAACCCTTTTATTTTCCCTCGCCGGCCTGACCCTGCTGACCGGCTGTAACCCGGCAGCAACCACGCCTGACAGCCACGGACAAAAAGTTTCGGCCTATACCACCGCGGCCAATCAACAGCTGCAACAGCAGCTGCCGTTAGCCGACCAGCAGGATTTCAACGATGCCCGCCGCGGGCTGATCGCCAGCCAGCAGCCATTACGCGTCAGCGCTGAACGCAACCCGGATCAGAGCGTGTGGGATATGACTCAGTACGCCTTTATTCAGGGAGAGGCCCCGGACAGCGTCAATCCCAGTTTATGGCGCCAGGCAAAGCTGAATAATATTCATGGTCTGTTTGAGGTAACGCCGGGCATTTATCAGCTGCGTGGCTTTGATCTGGCCAATATGACGTTAATCAAAGGTGACAGCGGCTGGATTGTGATCGACCCGCTCACCTCGCGTGAAACCGCAGCCAACGCCTTCCGCTTTGCCATGCAGCAGCTGCAGCCGCGTTATCCGCAGTTAACCGGCATCAGCGCGGTACTCTTCACTCATCCGCATCTTGATCACTTTGGTGGCGCACTGGGGATTATTTCGCAACAGGAAATTGATCAGCGCCATATTCCGGTGATCGCACCACAGGGTTTTATGGAAGAAGCCACCAGCGAAAATATTATTGCCGGTAATGCCATGAGCCGCCGGGCGATGTTTATGTACGGTAAAAACCTGCCGCGTGATATCTGGGGCCATGTCGGCTCCGGACTGGGAAAATCACCGGCGTTCGGTGAATTCAGTATTCTGCAGCCTAACCAACTGGTGGATCATACACTGCAGGAAATGACCATTGATGGTGTCGATTTCCGCTTCCAGTACACGCCGGAATCCGAAGCACCGGCGGAATTCACGTTTTATCTGCCGCAGTACCGGGCCTTCTGTGGCGCAGAAGTGATGTCCCGGCATATGCACAACCTGTATACCCCACGCGGTGCCAAGGTACGTGATGCCATGAAATGGAGTGCTTATATCGAAGAAGCACGGCGCCTGTTTGCCGATGCCGATATTTATTTCGGCAGCCATCACTGGCCAATCTGGGGACAGGAAAATATTCAGACCTTCCTGAAACAACAGCGTGACACCTATAAATTCATTCACGATCAGACCGTACGCCGGATGAATCAGGGCATGACCGCCGGTGAAATTGCCGAAGACCTGAAAATGCCCGCCAGTCTGGCAACGGTTTTTTCCAGCCGCGGCTATTACGGCACGCTGAAGCACAATGCCCGTGCCGTTTATCAGGCCTATATGGGCTGGTATGACGGCAACCCGGCGCATCTTGATCCGCTGCCCGACACCGCCCGTGCCGCAGGCTATGTCGATCTTGCCGGGGGTGCCGACGCCCTGTACAGCAAAGCCAGCGCCGCTTTCGCCGATGGCCGTTACCGCTGGAGTGCCGAGCTGCTCAATCATCTGGTCTTTGCCCAGCCGGACAACGGCAAAGCCCGCGAATTACTGGCCAGGAATTATGACCAGCTGGGTTATCAGGCGGAATCCGGGCCGTGGCGCGATATTTATCTGACCGGGGCAATGGAACTGCGTGACGGTAAACCCGACAGCGGTATTAACCTGGCAACCATGAAAGAGATTTTCCTGCAGACACCGGTCAGCAACTTCTTTGATACCCTGTCGGTGAGGCTGAAAGCCGAAGATGCTGCCGATAAAGACTGGCGTATTGCCATCCGCTTTACCGACCTGCAACAGAACTATCTGCTGTGGATTGAAAATGCCGTGCTGCATTACCGGCCACTGGCAGAGAACGAAACGCCGGCCACCGATGCCACACTCAACCTGACCCATCCCCTGTTTGTCAGCATGCTGACCGGGGAAGCCGGCATTAAGGATACGCTGTTTTCCGATAACCTCAGCGTGGATGGCAGCACACTGGATCTGATCCGTTTCTTCTCACTGTTTGAGCAGCCGGATCCGGCCTTTGCCATTGTCCTGCCGGAATAATCGCCGCCGCACTCAGCGCCCGCGGCGGAACTGCCCGGGCGTCTGCTGAAACCAGCGCTGAAACGCGCGGCTGAAATTACTGCTGTCACTGAACCCCAGCCGCAGGGCCACCGAAGTAATAGTTTCCTGCGGCCGGCGCAGCCAGTACTGCGCCATTTCCCGCCGTACCTCCTCCAGTAACTGGCGGTAGCTGGTGTTTTCCTGCTGCAGATACCGGCGCAGCGTCCGCTCACTGAGATTGAAAACCTGCGCGATATCAGCCAACCCCGGCTCGCCCTGTTCCAGCATGGCCTGCAGGCTGTTACGGACCCGTTCCGACCAGCTGAGCGCGTTCATTTTATGCAGATACTGCTCAACCAGTGCTTCATTGGCCGCCGCCATCTGTTCATCACCGGGCAACGCCATGGCCGCCAGTTCAGAACGGCTGAACCACAGGCAATTGGTGGCCGCCGCAAAGCGCACCGGACACTGCATCAGCCGGGTCCAGGGCTGGCCACCAGCGGGTGGTTCACTGCGCAGCAGTTCGACTTCATCAAGAATGCGGGTACGGCCGGTCAGCTGGCGGGCAAAGGTGACGATGGTGGCAAAAAAACCGTCCACGGCCAGCGGACTGATGGGGACCCCGGCCAGTGGATCAATCACAAAACCGGTACGGGTGGCCTGATGCACCACACGGATATTCACCGTATTCGACACCAGCGCATGGTAGCGCCCCATTTTATCGATCACCTGCTGCATATTGCTGCAGCTCAGCATCAGCAGACCCAGGGCACGGAAATGCATGGGCTGTACATGAGCAGCCACCTGCAGGGCAAACGCCGGGTCAGCGGTTTTTTCTTCCAGCTGCTGCCACAGGCCGGTCATTACCTCAATGGGCACCCGGCTGTCGGGCTGGCGTTCCAGTTCCGTGAGATCCAGTCCGGCCGCAGCGAAAAACCGCTGCGCATCGAAACCGTTTTCCGCTAACGTTCTGGCGACCGCCAGAGGCCAGGCGGCGATGGTGGAATAAGATGAGCGCATACAATCATCCGGCGGCCGCGCCGCAGAAAAGAGTCGTTATTATTGTTATCGCGTACAGCGTCAGTGGCCGCTGCGGGCTTCCTTGGCGTCACTGAGCAGCAGTGTCGGTAAACGCAGAATATAAATACTGACCCCCAGACCAATCAATGGCAGCAGGATTTTAATCGTCAGCCGGTCGGTCAGCACAAACGCCGTCAGCATCATGGTGCTCCACATCAGGATCAGGGTGTACACCTTGGCCTTCAGTGGCATGCCCTTGCCATCCAGATAATAAATCACATAGCGGCCCAGTTTCGGGTGCTCCACCAGCCAGCGGTAAAAGCGGGGGGAAGTCCGCACAAAACAGGCCGCCGCCAGCAACAGAAAGGGGGTGGTCGGCAGTACCGGCAGAAAAATACCGGCCACGCCCAGCGCCACGCTCAGCCAGCCGAAGGCAAACACCAGCGAACGCAGCAGCGGCTGGCGGATAACGGCACGCATGGCAAGCTGGTCCGCCTGCACGGGTTGGGGTTCATTCATATCCATAGTCTTTATTATGGACCCGGGATGGCCATTTTCACATCAGCCGCCGCGCTTTATGTCTGCGCATTACTGTGTTCCAGCAAAAAATCCACAAAGGTGCGGTTGGCCCGCGACAGATATCCGCCCTGCCGCCAGGCCACCGACAGATCGAGCCATACCGGCTGTTCAAACGGCAGCGCCACCAGATCAGCGTCTTCGGCAATCACCATTTCCAGCAGTGTGGTGATGCCGAAACCATGTTTCACAATCTGCTTGGTCAGTGGCAGCAGGTTGGTTTCAACACAGATCTTCGGGCTGAAATCGTGTTCCCGGCACAGCTGATCAATCACTTCGCGGTGGAAATAGCCTTTGCGGAACAGCACCAGATCTTCCGCAAAAAAATCACGGAAGCGCACCGTCTTCTGGCCGGCCAGATGGTGATCCTGCGGCAGGATGGCCATCATCTGATCGCGCAGAAAACTGCGTGATTCGAGATCTTCCGGCGGCGTATCGGCGACAATGACGCCCATATCAATCTCGCCGCTGTAGATCATTTTCTGCAGCTGACGGGTACCCGCCTCCACCACGGACAGGCGCAGCTGCGGGTAGCGGTGGCGGAACGCCATCAGAATCGGCGGGAAGTAATAGGAGCCCAGCATACTGGGGATGCCGATACGCACCTCGCCGCGGGCCATCTCGTGCAGCTCGCGCATTTCCAGCTCGGCATCGGCCAGCGCCTGCACAATCTGTCTGGCGTGCGGTAACAGCACAAGGCCCTCATCCGTCAGACTGATGCGCCGCTCATTACGGTGGAACAGACTCAGTTCCAGCTCTTCCTCAAGTCTGCGGATCGCCATACTCACCGCCGGCTGGGCAACGTGCAGCTGCTCAGCGGCGGCAGTGAAGCTGCCGCTTTCAGCCACAGCAAGGAAGTAAGTGAGTGCCCTGGAGTCCAATTTGATTGCCCCTGTCGTTAGTACCGGCAAACTATAACATGATCTTATGGTAATTATAAAAACTATATATTTTTATGATCTTAAAAGCGGTGCTAATGTAGTGTTATTCTCAATACCTTGATGTATCCCCATGATCGATATCCGCTCGGCGGCCTTCTGGCGCGCAACCCTGGCGTTATGCCTGGGCTCATTTACTATTTTTTCTAACGTCTATGTGACCCAGCCTCTGCTGCCGACACTGGCAGAGCATTTTCATGTATCCCCTTTGATGGCGGGCTGGAGTTTTACCGTTACCACTTTGATGCTGGGCCTGTCTCTGCTGGTGTATGGCCCCCTGTCAGATGCGGTTGGCCGGCGTCCACTGATGATCTTTACCATGGGCGCGGCCACGCTGGTGACCGTGGCGATCTGTTTTGTTGAAAGCTTTCATGCGTTACTGATTCTGCGGGCACTGCAGGGCTTTTTTCTGGGCGGCTTACCCGCCATTGCCATCGCTTATATGGGTGATGAATTTACCAAACGCGCACTGGTCATAGCGGTTGGCTACTACATCAGCGGTAACAGTCTGGGCGGTATTGGTGGCCGTTTGATCGGTGGTTTTATGGGTGATATCGCCGGCTGGCAAAGCGCTTTTGTGTTTATCGCCATCATGAGTGTGGTTCTGCTGATTGTGTTTGCGCTGGCCCTGCCTAAATCACAGCACTTCACTGCCAAGCCATTACACCCGAAACAAATGCTGCGTGATCTCAGTGGTCACCTGAAGAATCCGGCGCTGCTGATTGCCTTTATTATCGGTGGTTTTAACTTCTTTATTTTCATTAACCAATACAGCTACGTGACCTTCGTACTGGCAGATGACCCCTACAATCTGCCGGCGAGCCTGTTGGGGCTGTTATTCCTGACCTATTTATCCGGCACATTCGGTTCTGCTATTTCCGGTAAAGTCGCACAGAAAATCCCGCAGCCACTGTGCATGGCACTGGGTATCAGCATACTCATGCTGGGCTCACTGGTGACGCTGCTGCCGGGCCTGCCATCGATCATTATCGGACTGCTGATCAACAGTTTTGGCTTTTTCTTTGCACACTCCACCTCAAGCAGCTGGGTCAGCCACAAAGCACAGGGCGCCCGTGCCAGTGCGTCTTCCCTGTACCTGCTGTTTTACTATACAGGTGCAAGTACCGGTGGTTTTTATCTGCATATCTGGTGGGATGCGTGGCGCTGGCAAGGTGTCGTGGCGGGCTCGCTGCTGGTATTAACCGGTACCCTGCTGTTGTCACTGAAACTGCGTCACTATCACCAGCCGGAAGAACACAACCATGTCTCAGGCGAACAGCAAACCGCCTGATAAGCCGATGGTAAAAACCTAAAGCGTGACAACCGGCTGAATTATTTCAGCCGGATGCGGTATTCGTAAGAAAATTCAGGATTAACCGTGTCCGTTGCCGGGTTCATCTGACCATTCAGTTGGATACGGAAATAACGCACCGCAGCGTCATAACCCTCCCCGTCTGGTGTCAGTGTATGGGTGAAGCTGGTGTCAGCATCGTCCGTGCTGGAGTAAGTAATATTGCCTGCGGCCAGGCCGCTGCTCAGAACGCCCACTCCATCAATAAAGGTAACGCCTCCGTTTGCATAAAATTCACTGTCTTCAGAAATGGCCTGAGTAATAAAAACAGAATCTGCATCCGGGCTTAATGCACCTTCATTAACCCCCACAACCTGGATAAGGGCCTGTGCACCAGGAATGGCTTTAGGCGAAGAAGTACCATTCACCGGGTCATTTTCGATTTGAATGGCGGAAGTCAGTCTTAAATCATAAATCCCCCCGCACTGAACAGTGGAGTTCGCTGGCATTACACTAAGAGAGGATGTCTCATTACCTTGAGTCATATACAGATAGTAAGAATCATCGCCACGATATTCGTGCATCCGAAATTCAATGCTGTGATATCCAGCCTCAAGGTACAGTGTAACCGCATTCTGCGGCGACCCGCTGGCTTCATTACCCCCGTAACGTCCTGTTTTAACCTCTCCGTCAATTAACAGTTCTAAAGCATCATCTCCATCTAACGCAAAAGTCCAGGAACTGGCAGTGTCAACCTGAAGATAACCTTCAAATATGGCCATGTACTCCTCGCTGCTTCCAAACGGATTCCCACTTCCGCTGATCCTGCCAAACACCTGCTTACCATCCAGATAATTGTCATTGGCGTACCCTGTCACCAGATTCTGAAAATCCGATGCACTGTTGACGTAAGTGCCCGACCAACTACTGACATCATAGAAACTCACCCATAACCCGTCCGTAGGCGATGAACACGAAAGACCTGCCGGAACGACAGGGTCAATAATTGGTAAAGTATTAGATACTGTATTATCTGATGTATCAGCATCAGACAGCCCTCCCCAATAAGAGACAGTCGCCCCATAAGATGCCGTCGTCGTATAACCGTTGTTATTGTGCGCAGATACCGCCAGCTGTATCGGAGGTAAGACGTCTCCCGGATTGACCGGAAGGTCGTCGTAGGTACAGGTCGAGTTATTACTTGTTTCGTTATTACAATCCCAGCCATCTCCCCAGAATGCCGACTCAATAGTCAGGTTCCAAGCGAGGTTCAGCTGGAAACTGATTACTTCTGTCACTGGCTCAGTGCCAATATTAGCGACTGTAAAGTTCAACTGTTGTGTACTCGTCAACGACCAATATTCGGGCTCATTTGATGTAACAGCCATGTTAACGCCCCCCACAACACTGCTGCCAAATATCACGTCTGTTGAGTCATCATTTACAGGAGGAAATGCCCGGAGACTGGAGTAATTGTCAGTCGTAAACGGCCTCCAGGAGCTACTGCTATCTCCACAACTCCCTGACGTACACACCTCAAGCGCCATTCCACCGTCATTACCACCTTCCGATCCCAGAATTTCAAGGTGATGCTCTCCCGATGATAGCCGAATACGCCCTTGAAGAATGTTGCTGCCATTATTTGTCCAGTTACTATTCCACCAGAGATCACTGCTCCATTGAGCTTCTATCGTTTGTCCATCGACTCTGAGCTCCCCTCCGCGTCCAAAATCGCTTCCGAGTCGAATATAAAACCAACCACTACCAGTCACAGTGAAAAGTGTCTCCATGTACGCAACGTAGTTGGTATTGGAACCATTTGGCAGATCACTGTTTTCGATACGACGCTGATTGGTTATCACTCTATAACCATAACCTGTCACTTCGGGGTTTCCCAACTCTGTATAAGCCTGTTCCCATCCGGACGGGTTAATAGTGCTACTTCGGCTATTATAGGAAATGCCAGATACAAGCGTCGTCGCAGAGCTCGACGCAGAAGAGGAAGAATCATTACCGTAGTAGAGGTAAAAAGTATTGTCTCCGGCAACAAGGTTGGGAAAACGAATAACAATGGTGGCCTGCTCAGCCCCCTGGTTCCAGCTACTGATGTAGTAATTCAAAGGAGTTGAATCATCAGCGGCTATTACCCGCAGGTCATTGCCACTGCTACTCCAGCCGTATGTGGAATGCAGGTCATTGCCTGTTATCTGAACAGTGACACGATAATCAGACTGCACCTGATCGGAAGTCAGCGTAACTTCGGTACGGTAATCCCAATTATTGTCCCAATAACCGAATGCTGGCAGAGGGAACAGCAACACCAGCACTATCATCCGGAAAAGCATCAGACGACCCTGAAAGAAATATCAAGGCCTGATTGTAACTAAATTCTCAACAAATAGTATCCTGACCAAAATTGTCACTGCGGCTTCCTTGCTGCGGATCAGCCGATATACGTGACTATTTAAGCCGGATACGGAACTCATAATCGATCTGCGGGTAACTACTGCCGGTGGGTGAATTCATCTGGCCATTAAAATTCAGCCTGAAATAGCGCACGCTGGCATCATAGCCTTTTGCATCTGCCGACGGAGAAATAACCTGCTGACTGGCATCCAGATACTGCACCGTCGATAGGGTCAAACCACTGGCCAATGCACCACTGCCATCAGTTACCGTAATACCGTTGCCGGCGTTGTAATAGAAATCACCATCGTCCGGAATCGCCTGCAGAATACTGATGGAGTCTGCATCAGGCTGCAGATCGCCTTCATTGGCGGCGATCACAGTAATAGCCGCGGTTGCCCCAGGTATCGCTTTTGGGGAATCCGTGCCGTTCACCGGATCACTTTCAACCTGTACAGAGGATGTCAGCGTCAGGTTGTACACCATGTAGCACTGACGCACAGAATTCGGCGGCACTAATTGCCAACCTGATCCGTTGTTCCAGTACAGATACCAGCTGAACTGATACTGCTGCTGCAGATGGCGGAATTCAATTCTGTGATAGCCAGCTTCGAGGTAGACTGATCCCTGGGCATAGCCTGCACCTTCCGCCGCACCGTGGTTACCATAAATACCGGCCACATAAGTATCGTCGATCCAGAATTCCACATCGTCATCCCCATCCGGGCTGAATGCGTAGCTACCACTGACCGGCACATAGATATAGCCTTCGATCACTGACAGAAAATACGTCAGATCCGTGCCGCCGTAGTAGTAATTAATATCGGATAACACTTCCTGACGCGTTGGTGTACCACTGGCGTAAGTATCGATAAGGCTCTGAAAACCGGCACGGTTATTGGCAAATCCGGAATTATTCGGCACCGTATAATATTTCGCCCAAAGCCCGCCGCCCGGCGCACTGCAATCCGTGCCCGACGCCTCAAGTACATGCACCACCGGCAGCGTACCGCTCACACGGTTATTGCTGACACGCGTTTCTGAGGATTCCAGCGGATAATTCACCACATAGAAATCGTACGCCGCCTGGGCTGGCAGGCTTGCCGAATTCACATAGGCATCGATGTAAAGAGGCGGGAAAGAAGAACCACTGGCCACAGCACTACCGGAATAGGTACAGTCGCCGGAGCCGGTCCAGCTGACAGGACAGGTCCAGCCATTACCACTGCGGAATACGTAGGTCAGAGTTGGTTCATTGCTGCTGACAATGATATGTGTGGTGCCGGTTATTGCTCCGCTGCCAGCATTGGCTGCATTCAGCACTATTTCCGCCGGAGCACCTACACTGTCGGTCCAACGGGCAGGCAGCGTCGCAGTTAATGCAAAGTCGTAGCCCTGCCGATACTCAATCGTTAAGGTTGAATCGTTAGACGGCGGAATGGCGCGGATGCTGGAAAAGTTCGCAGTAGAGAAGTAGCGCCAGTTACTGCTGTTCGTACCACAATTATTGGCCGTACAGACCTGCAGTGCCATACCGCCGTCATTACCACCTTCTGAGCCCAGGATTTCAAGGTAGTGCTCACCGGCCGATAAATTAATTGAGCCCTGCAGAACATCGCCACCATTTGACCAACTGCCATTCCACCACAGGTCATCGCTCCATTGCGCCTCAAGGGTTTGGCCATCCACGCGTAGCTCGCCACCACGACCAAAATCACTGCCAAAACGGAAGCGGATCTGGCCGTTGCCGGTTACGGTAAAACGGGCAGCTATATAAGCCACAAAATTTGTATTGGAGCCGCCTGCTAAGTCACTGTTCTCGATACCATTGAAATTGGTAATGATAGTGGAACCATAACCGCTCGACAGCGCATTATTCAGCTCAGCATACGCCTGATTCCAGTTGCCCGGATTCAGCGTGCTTTGACGGCTGGTATAAGATAAACCGGGCACCAGAGCCGACGTGGCACTGGATGCTGAAGTGGCAGTGGTATTGCCATAGTAGAGATAGAAGGTATTGGTCCCGGCGGCCAGCGAAGGAAAGTTAACCACCACGGTAGCCTGCTGATTTGCGGCATCCCAGCTGACGATGTAATAACTCAGCTGCGTCGAATCGTCTGCCGCGATAACCCGCAGATCATTACCGTTGCTGCTCCAGCTGTAATCCGGATGCAGATCGGCTGCAGTAATGTCCAGCGTCACCCGGTAATCACTGCGCGCCTGATCAGAAGTCAGTGTCGACTCTGTACGAAAACTCCAGTCACCATTCCAGTAGCCCAGCGCTGGCAGTGGAAATAACAGGACTAACAGCACTAAACGGTAAAGCATCGATAACAACCCTGACTATATTCTTATAGCGGAATTGTATCCAAAAACGGAACTCACCGTCTCCTGCCAAATAGTGTCAATAACTGCCCCTCAGCGACAAGGCGTTTCAATACCCTTGCTGGGCAGAAAAGTGATACTGCCGATCAATGTTTCTGCAGCAGGCTACTGTTCAGGCGTTAATCACTTTAACCGTATACGGTATTCATACGTAAACTGCGGATAATTACTGCCATTCGCCGGCGCCATAGTGCCGTTTAAATTCAGGCGGAAATAACGGATGTTTTCATTGTAGTCGCCGTTACCGGCAGGCACATTGAAGTTTGTACCATCCGAGGAATACGAAATTGAATTCAGATTCAGACCACTATCCGAAGCATCAAAACTGACCGGAGCACCGCCATTCAGAAACAGGTCAGCATCAGCCGGTATCGTCTGAGTAACAGCGATTGAATCCTGACCCGGTCTTAGTGTGCCACGATTGGAGGCTACCCCGGTTACACGCACCATAGCACCCGGGATGGCCTTCGGAGAATTCGTATTGTTAACAGGGTCACTTTCAACCTGAAGTGAAGAGGTCAATCGCAGGTCGTAGGCAGCGTAACACTGAAAAAGAATATCCGGACTCACAATGGTCAGATTATTGGTACTCTGACCTTCGCGCATATAAAACTGATAGGTATCATCCCCGTCGTTTTCATGCACCCGATACTCCAGGCGATGGTAGCCGGCTTCCAGAAAGAGAGTGGTGCGCCCCACAATTGCACCATTATTCCAATTATCTACCCCCTGGTAGAAATGGCTATAGACCACATCATTAATCAACACCTCGACCGAGTCATCACCGATAACACCTAAAGACCAATAACCATCGGAAGGAATCCTGATATAACCAGTAAATATCCCAAGATAATAATCGCCTTGATTACTTCCCGGAACGCCACTGCCATTTACAGTGCCAAGTATCTGTGAGGAAAGCGGCGTAGCATCCGGCGTAACTACGAGAGAAATAATGCTGTCAAAATCCGCATGGCTTCGAACAAAATTACCCCTTTCCCAGTCTGCTTCGACATCGTAAAACGTGGCCAATAACCCAGGTCCCGGTACCGCACACTCAGGCGTTACCGCCCGAATCAAATCCACGACCTGTGCAGAACCTGTAATGCCATTATTACTGGGATCTACGTCGTCAGGGTGCTCAACGCTTCCGTTGTAAGTACCGGTGCCGGTAGCCATACCGGTAAAAGACAGCCTGATCGGTGGAAAATCATCACCACCAACAACCGTCGCTCCCGTGTATTGACACTGACCACTGCCACAAGTCCATCCAGCACCTAAAAATACAGAGGTAATGTCAAGGTTACTTGAATTATCCAGCCTGACCGTTACGCCTGCAGAAACTGCATCCGTACCGTTATTACGCACAGTAAAAGTGACTTCTTGTCCTTTATTAGTAAACCAATAGTCAGGCATTGGTGTTGATATAATCGTTAAGTCAACGCCCTGCGTAAGGTTAAGCGTTGAATTGAACGAGCTGACCGAAAGCTCTGGATAAGAGACAGGCGCATCAGAAGTAATAACAATTCCATCTGGGTTATCTGTCGAAAAAGCACGCCAATTTGACCAATTATTGCTTCCGTTAAACCTTCTTCGATATTGCAAAGAGCTGGCTGAGCCAGAGTAATTTTCAGCACCGATTAACGTTATCAGATAGTTGTTCCCACTACGAAACCGCCAACCTGTATCAGTCGTCAACACACCAGCATCGTTATTCCAGTTATTATTCCACCAGAGATCTGGATTAGTCTGATTCCACCTATCAACTGATATTTGTGAGCCATCATTGAGATAAAGACTGGCGCCAAACCCAAAATCGACACCAGCCCGAAACTGATACTGTCCTGTATTAGCAACACTAAAATACGCAGAAACCCGCATAATATAGTCGCCATTAGTGCCACCAGGAATAACATCACTATTACGAACGCCAGTAAATTCCTGAAGCGTTGCTTCACCATATCCCTGTTGACTGGCTGGTGCTGCATTGAATGAACCTTCAGCTTCTTCTCGACTGCCAGGATTGTTTGCAGGAGAATTGTAGCGAGTTTGATATAAAAGCCCGGCAGCCCGCGCAGGTGTTACATCCTGACTAACAGAGCTAGCTCCGTTATTATCGTAAAAAAGGTATAAATTATGATTACTGCCCGAACCAATCGGGGGAAAGTTAGGCACTAAAAGAACGATCGTTGCCGTACGGGCAGTCGCGTTCCAGTCACGTATCTCGAAAGAAATAGCTGATGACTCATTTTCATCATCCAGTGTAATACGCAAATCATCCCCAGCAGCACTCCAGTTATAATCTGCAGATAAACTCTGAGCATTAAGATTCAATACTACCGGCTGATTGGAAAGATCACGACCAGCGCCATTAGAAATCTGCACAATGGTTCTGTATTGCCAGGCACGGCCATAGGCATTGCATGCCACAGAAAAAAATAAGAAAAATACAGCCAGATATAACCGAAAACGCATACAAATACCCGAATAATTCACGGGCGCGATTGTATCTAAAAGTAACCAGAGCGTCGCCTGACAAACTTTGTCACTTACTGACTAAATTGAAAATAGAGTAAGAATGCGGGTTTTTAAACGTTAAATACCGTAAAAATCCCAATAGAATGTGAAGAAATACGCATCAAATAAAACAGTTTATTTCTCCCAGCAAAACAGTCAGAAATTCTGTCGTGCCACTGAGGACAAACTTCAGACGATTTCCTGCAAAAGCTGACCACAGAAATGGCTTTGATGAAGTTGATCGGGTGCCCCAAATAACCAGAAACCAGAGGCACAGACCTCCGGGAAAATACTCCCGGTTTATTTCTTCATGCCTGACGGATCAGAACAGTAATCTGCATGCTAACCGGACTCTGTCCTCTCTACCCTATCCGCCCTCTCTCTATTTATTTATCTACCACCTCATCCTGATAACGATAGCCGTCAGAAACGACGGCTGAAACGACGGCGATATTCGGTTGGCGTTAAACCGGTTTTTTTGCGGAACAGGCGGCGGAACGAGCTGGCATCTTCATAGCCGACATCATTCATCACCACGTCGACGGTGCGTTCGGTTTCTTCCAGTAACTTTTGCGCAGCTTCGATACGGATAGACTGCACATACGAATTTGGCGGCATATCCAGCGCCGAGTTAAAGCGGCGGATCAGGGTCCGTTTGGAAACGCTGAAGCGGTCAGCCAGTTCATCCACGGTAAAGCTTTGTGGATAGTGTTCTTCCAGCCAGACCTGCACCTGTTTTACCAGAACGTCTTTATGGGGTTTGGACAATCGCATCAGCGAGTATGAAAGCTGACTGTCACGACGGTAATCAATAACAAAGGCCTTTGCCGTCTGAATCGCGGCCTCAAAACCAAAACTGCGTTCAATCATATGCAGGCCCAGATCGAACCAGGCCAGTCCGCCCCCTGCGCAATAAATATTATCGTGGCGGGTAATCAGCTGATCCGCTTTCAGATCAACCTGCGGGTAGCGCTGCTCAAAGGCGTCTTTGAATCCCCAGTGCGTGGTCGCCTGCTTACCGTCGAGAATACCCGCTTCTGCCAGCAGAAAATTACCAGTGCAGTTGCCGGCAATGGTCCAGCCTTTGTCATTGGCTTTGCGCAACAGATCGCTCAGCTCCGGGGTCTTACCAAGAACATCGTCCACCGGACCACCGATGGTCGGGATAACAATGGCGTCGACGTCATCGACCTGGTCGTAACTCATATGAGCCATCAGTTGCACGCCGTTGATACAACGTACCGGGCCAGCATCCGGGCTGGCAATACGCACGTTAAACAGACGTTCCGGCTCCTGTCCCTGAATCCGGTTCCAGGTAACCCCGGCCAGACCAAACAGGTCCACAACCCCCGTCATTGCTGACGAAAGGGCTTTGTCATAACCCACGATAACAACGTTCAGCATCTCAGCCACTGCTACTACCCCGCTCTGTGCGTTTTTATTCTCTGTACCCCGGCTGCCCGCAGGCAATCAGGGTGTCACATTCAGCTTTAGTTGTGGCTATATTGACAATTAACGAATGACAACTCAAGCCTGATACTTGTTAAAAATGCCAAACCGGAGAAAATCTGTGGCCCATCTGATGAATAATAAAGATCTCGAGTTCCTGCTTTATCAGGTTTTCGATGCTGAACAACTGACCCGTCTGAGCCGCTATCAGGACCACGACCGCACCACCTTTGATGAATTGCTGAAGACCTGCGGGCGCATTGCCGCCGACTATTTTGAGCCGCACAATGCCAAGGCGGATGAGCATGAGCCGCAATTTGATGGCCATAGTGTGGCAACCATTCCCGAGGTGAAAGACGCCTGGCAGCATTTCGCCAACTCCGGTCTGCTGTCAGCCCGCCACAGTTATGACGATGGCGGCATGCAATTGCCAGCACTGATCAACACCGCCGCCAATGCTTTTTTTATGTCGGCCAACCCGTCCACGGCTGGCTATCCATTTTTAACCAGCGCGGCGGCCAATGTGATTCATGCCTTCGGCAGTGAAGAGCAGAAAAATACCTTTGTACCGCCAATGTTCAGCGGCCGCTTCTCCGGCACCATGGCCCTGACCGAACCGGATGTAGGCTCCTCACTGGGCGATCTGACCACCAAAGCGATTCCTGCTGATGACGGCACCTATCGCATTAAAGGCCAGAAAATGTATATCTCCGGCGGAGATCAGGACATCACCGAAAATATCGTGCACCTGGTGCTGGCGCGGGTGGAAGGCGCCGCCAAAGGCGTTAAAGGTATTTCGCTCTTTATCGTGCCTAAGTTTCTCACCGCGGCAGACGGCACCCTGCAGGACCGTAACGATGTGCAGCTTGCCGGCCTGCTGCATAAAATGGGTTACCGTGGCACCACATCCACCGTGTTGAGCTTCGGCGAAAAAGACAGTTGTGTTGGCTACCTGATCGGCGAAGAAGGCAGCGGCCTGAAATACATGTTTAAAATGATGAACGAAGCCCGTATCGGCGTTGGTCTGGGTGCTGCAATGATTGGTTACCGCGGGTATCTGGAATCACTGGATTACGCCCGTAACCGTCCACAGGGGCGTTCTCCGGTAGAGCGGGACCCGCTGCTCAGCAAGCCGCTGAATATTATTGAACACACCGACGTTAAACGTATGCTGCTGGCGCAGAAATCCTATGTCGAAGGATCACTGGCATTATGCCTGCTGGCCTCACGTTTAGTGGATGAACAGGAAGCTGGTGACGACGCAGAAAACAGTGCAGACAGCGGTATTCTGCTCGACCTGCTTACCCCCGTAGTGAAATCCTTTCCATCCTGGTACGGACCGCGCGCCAACGACCTGGCCATTCAGGTTTTGGGCGGCGCCGGTTACACCCGCGAATATCCGGTAGAACAATGCTACCGCGACAACCGCTTAAATCCGATTCATGAAGGAACCCATGGCATTCAGTCACTGGATCTGCTGGGTCGCAAACTGTGGCAGCACAATGGCAAAGGTCTGAAATTATTAATGACCCGCATTCACGCCACCCTGGCATCGGCCAGCAAAAAAGAACAGCTCGGGACTCTGGTAAGCCTGTATCAGGGACATTTAAAAACCGTGCAGGAAACCACCCTGCTGCTTGGCGGCGCGCTGCAGAACGGCAAAGTCAGCGAAGCACTGGCAAACTCTGCGGTGTATCTCGATATGATGGGTAAAACCGTAATTGGCTGGCTGTGGCTGGAAATGGCAGATAAAGCCATCGACGCATTTGCAGACTCTTCAGTACTGGAAGATCAACATTTTATGCAGGGTAAACTGCAGGCTGCGCAATATTTTGTGCGCTGGGAACTGGCAGAGATTCCGGCTCAGGCCAATATTCTGCAATCCTTTGATGCAACCTGTGCTGATATGCACAACGACTGGTTTTGAGGTCATCAATTATGAGCGAAAACATTTCAGACAAAGTTTTAATCGAAGCCAGCGATCATATCCTGACTATTACCTTTAATCGTCCGGAAAAAATGAACGCCCTAGACCCCGAGAGTTTTTATTTACTGGCTCAGGCACTGTATCGCCTGCACACAGAAGATGATCTCCGCGTTGGCATTATTCAGGCCAATGGTCCGCACTTTACCGCCGGGCTGGAACTGGAGAAGTGGGCACCGATTTTTGCTAAAGGAACAGTCCCGGAATTACCACAAGATCATATCGACCCCTACGGTATTAATGGCGAAAAATTAAGTAAGCCTCTGGTGATGGCGGTACAGGGCATCTGTTATACATCCGGACTGGAATTATTACTAAACACCGACATCCGCGTAGCAACCGCCGAAGCCCGCTTTGCCCAACTGGAAGTTAAGCGCGGCATCTACCCCTGTGGTGGTGGTACCGTACGTTTGCCGGAAGAAATCGGCTGGGCCAGGGCACAACGTTATCTGTTAACCGGTGACGAATTCACCGGTCAGCAGGCTCATGACTGGGGCATGATTACAGAGCTGTGTGCCGCAGAAGATGTACAGTCGCGGGCACGTGAACTGGCCATGAAGGTTGCTGCCGCAGCACCACTGGGGGTACGCTCTGCGCTTAAGTCCTCAAAAACCGCCCGTCTGCTTGGTGATACCCAGGCACTGCAACATGTCTTCGACGATATGCCAGCGGTGATGAGCAGCGATGATGCCATGGAAGGCGTACGCTCTTTCCTTGAGCGCCGGCCGGCTGAATTCAAAGGACGCTGAATTCAAAGGACGCTGAATTTAAAGAACGCTGAAGCGCGTTAGATACAGCCTTCCTGCTGCCAACTGAAAACACACTCAGCATCTGAAATCCAAATCAACACCCGACACACAAACTGAACATCAGCGTTCAGTTTGTGGGTTTTCTTTCTGCTTTTTACTCCGACCTTTCCTCTGCCTTTTGCTTTCGCCCCTCAATCCCGAAGCAGCGTATTTGTTCCCAGCCGCACAAAAAATTAACAATTCCGGCAAATATCCGGCTAATTCAGTCAGGCATTCTATACTGATAAAACTATTCACTAACCACCCCGGAGAAGCAGATGCGGTCCCTGCCACTGCGCACCAAGCTGTTTGCCGTTACAGCCGCTATTGTATTGTTGATGACCATGACCCTGACCTATGTGAGCTATCAGGGCATTACCGGAATGACCGGCCAGATTTCAGAACAGGTACAAAGCAATCTGCGCGACAGCGCACTGAAGAACCTCAGCAGCAGCGCCCATGCTTATGGCGCAGAAGTCGGAGGGCATATCAATTCCGCTTTCCGTATTCCGACGCTGGCGTCGGCACTGATTGAAAGCAACCTGAACCAGTCTCAGCAAATGAGCCGGGCCTCAGTCAGCCGGGCGATGGAAGCCATGTTACGTTCAGCACCGTTTATCAGCGCCATCTACGCGGTCATGGAACCGAATGGCTATGATTACGACCGCAGCTACGTCGGCAGCCCTGCCGACCACACCGTCGCAGCGGATGGCTCAATTTATATTTATTGGGTTCGTAATGCCGACGGAAATCTGGTGTCTTACAAACAGGATTCCGCTGACGATAAATACGATACAACACCTGATGAATTTGGGCAGAGAGCGTCTGAGTGGTATCTGTGCCCGAAAGACAGCGGTAAATCCTGCCTTATCGAGCCGTATAAATATGAAGTGACGGAAGGCCAGGAAGAATTGATGACCAGCCTTACCGTTCCGGTCATGGATGGCAGTCGTGTCGTGGGGGTTACCGGTATTGATATTAACCTGCCCGTCTTTCAGCAATTGTCTGAAGAGCTGAGTGCCAAACTTTACCAGGGACAGGCACAGGTCACCCTGATCAGCAGCAAAGGGCTGGTTGTTGCTTCAAGCCGGAATAAAGCGCTGGATGGCCGCCCATTATCACAAGCCATGCCGCAGGAAGCCGCAAGGATTAAAGCTCTGCAGGGTAAAGGCAGCGGCACCATAGCCACTGACGAAAAAATTATTGTGACTTACGATCTGCCGGTTTACGCCACCGGCACCAGCTGGACCATGATCATTGAACTGCCGGCCAGCGTTGCGATGTCAGCATTGGATACTCTTATCGGAGTAATTGCTGACGGTCAGCATCAGGTCATCCGTAATCAATTAATTGCTGCATTCATCCTGGCTATTCTGTCTCTGGTAATGATCAGCGGACTGATCCGTTCGGTTTCCGGCCCGCTGGCAACGATTAATCGTCAGGTGAAGAATCTGTCCAGCAGTCATGGTGACCTGACCCAGACGATTGAGTTAAATACCCACGCTGAACTGATCGAACTGAGCGGTGGCTTTAATCAATTCCTGCAGAAATTACGCGACATGGTGAACACGCTTAAAGATGTCAGTACCAGTGTGCGTCAGCAGGCCACAGGAAATCAGAACATCAGCCGCACCACAAAACAGAATACCAGCCAGCAACAGCAGGAAATGGATAACGTAGTGACCGCCACCCAGGAAATGTCCGCCACCGCTCATGAAGTATCTTCGATTGCCAGCAACGCTGCAGAAAGAGCCAAGGATATTCACGGTACCATTAAAGATTCACAGAATATCCTTTCCCTCGCAGCTGATTCGGTTCTTGAGCTGACGGAAAGCATGTCGACCGCCAATGCCTCCATCAGTCGTGTGGCAGCACGTTCTGATGATATTAATAAAATTCTGGAAGTCATCCGCAACGTTGCCGAACAAACCAATCTGCTGGCACTGAATGCAGCCATTGAAGCGGCCCGCGCCGGCGAACAGGGCCGGGGCTTTGCTGTCGTAGCCGATGAAGTACGGACTCTGGCATCGAAAACCCACGCTTCGACTGAAGAAATTGATGCGCTGATTTCCAGCCTTCAGCAGGAGGTCGATACCACGGTTAATATTATTGAACAGGGCGGTCAGCGTGCCAGTGGCGCAATGGACTCTACCCAGAAAGCCAACAGCGCACTGCACGCCGTGGTCGAAGGCATCGGCGATATTGCCGACCATATTAATCAGGTCGCCACCGCAGCCGAAGAACAGAGTTCCACCAGCAATGAAATCACCCGCAACCTGACCGTTATTGGTGATGCCACCCAGAGCCTGGCGCAGCTGGCCAATGACGCCAGCCTGAGCAGCGAGCAGGTCGCAGCTCAGCTGGATAAACTGGATGCTCAGTTGGCCCTGTTAAAAAGCTAAAAAGCTGAAAAGCTGAAAAGACGAGAAGAGTCATGACAGACCCTCTCTTTGGGTCTGTCAGATCCAGCTCAAAACTACACCCTGGTAGTCAGGCCGTATTTCTGCAGTCTGCGTATCACACTGGGCTGGCTGATTTTAAGTTTTTCAGCCAGCTCATAACTCGATTTACACTGTGAAAGCGCGTCTTCAATAATGCGTTTTTCATAGTGCTCCAGCAGGGTCTTCAGCCCCTCGCCCGGCATATGAGTCAGCTCCGGTAACATCCCGTTGCTCTGTTCATCCGTTATCGCACTTTTCGCATCGGTAACAGCGCCTGAAGAAGTTGTTGCTGAATAGCGTCTGCGCTCGCTGGTATCGGCGACTTCAATACACTGCCCTGGGGCAATCACATACCAGCGTTCCAGAGTATTTTTAAGTTCGCGAACGTTACCCAGCCATTCGCGGTGCTGCAGATCGGACAAAGCGGCATCAGAAATATATTTGGTGTCGTTGTACTGTTGATTCAGTTCATTGATAAAGCTGTGCACCAGCACCACGATATCACTGCGCCGCTCACGTAAAGCAGGTACATAAACCGGGAAGCCATTAATACGGAAATACAGATCGAGACGGAATTGTCCGTCGTCCACCATTTTCATCAGGTCGCGGTTGGTTGCGCACATCAGGCGGAAATCGGCTTTATAGGTTTTTGTGCTGCCAAGCTTACGGTATTCACCATCCTGCAAAACTTTTAACAGCTTGGTCTGCAGCTGCGCCGGCAGTTCCCCAACTTCATCGAGGAACAAGGTTCCCCCGCGCGCCGCCTCCAAAACACCTTCTTTGCCTTTACGGTCTGCGCCGCTGAAGGCACCCGCTTCATAACCGAAGATTTCCGACTCGAAAATACTCTCAGGAATGGCCGCGCAGTTAATATCAATAAAAGGCCCGTCACGGCGCTGACTCTGCTCGTGGGCAAAACGGGCAAGCTCGGTTTTCCCTACCCCGGATTCGCCCAGAAAAAGCACCGACAGATCGGAAGCGGAAATTCGCCGGATGAGTCGCACAACTTCGGAGAGAACTTTACTGCGATACACCAGATGCGGCGTGTTTTCTTCCGTTTCTGACGCCAGTTCCTGAGCCCTGCTTTTCTGCAGCGCCTCGAATTCCTGTTGCAACAGATTGAAGTCAGTAAGGTCGCGGGAAAAACTGACCACCCGGGCCAGCTCACCCTCTTCATCGAACACAGGAAAACCCATCGCCATCACATGCAAACCCGCCGTGGTGGTCTGCATCACCTGAACTTCACGCCGCTGGGCAATCACTTCCAGTGTCACCGAGGGTTTCAGTACGTCGGCTTTTTCCAGCTCATCGACCCGCCGACCAATCACTTCCTGAAAAGGGATACCGTAAATCCGGTAAAAATTAGCGCTGGCACTGAGGATATACCCCTGCCCGTCGGTAATAACGATGTTGTCGGAAGACCGCTCAAGGATCACCTCAAACATGTGTTGATCAATTCTGCTGCGAAAGGCCACCTGATTTCTCATCCCGTCTGATAAACACGCTGATTTGCATGATTCAGTTATGAATCGTGATTCAAATTTAAATCACTTACTGCCCGCAATCAATTCAAAAATGAATCGAAATACCAGATTAAATATGTAAACTGTTGATTTTTAACGATTTATTTCTGTGGCACAGGCGTTGCTATAACCGTTTATGGCCGAACAGCCAGTACAGCTAAGGAGCACTACGTGAGCAAGAAACCTTTTAATCAGCCCCTGAGTGGCAACGCCATGCCGCGCTTTGGTGGCCCGGCAACCATGATGCGTCTGCCAACTCAGGAAACCGCAGAAGGCCTTGATGCCTGTTTCGTCGGGATTCCCCTGGATATCGGTACGTCTAACCGCCCGGGAGCGCGACTGGCACCACGCCAGATCCGTGATGAATCGCGCATGCTGCGACCATTCAACGTCTCCACCGGCGCTGCGCCATTTGAAAGTCTGCAGGTTGCCGATATTGGTGACGTCGCCATCAACACCTTCGATCTGAAGAAAAGCATCGACATTATCGAGCAGGCTTACGATGAAATCCTGCAGCACGACTGCGCACCGCTGACCTTAGGTGGTGACCATACCATCACGCTGCCGGTTATCCGCGCCATCGCCCGCAAACACGGTCCGGTCGGTTTGATCCATGTGGACGCACACGCCGATATTAACGACGACATGTTTGGTGAAAAAATCGCCCATGGCACTCCCTTCCGCCGCTTATACGAAGACGGTGCACTGGATGCCAACCGTGTGTTCCAGATTGGTCTGCGTGGCACAGGTTACAGCTCAGACGAGTATGACTGGAGCCGTGATAAAGGCTTTACCGTCGTTACCGCCGAGCAATGCTGGCACAAATCACTGGCGACATTAATGGCTGATATCCGCGCCAAAATGGGCGATGGCCCGGTGTACATCAGTTTCGACATTGATGGTCTTGACCCGGCTTATGCACCCGGTACCGGCACTGCGGAAATTGGTGGTCTGACGGTTCCGCAGGCGCTGGAAATTGTGCGCGGCTGTAAAGGTATGAATATTGTTGGTGGCGATCTGGTGGAAGTTTCACCACCGTACGACAGCACAGGCAACACCGCGCTGCTGGCTGCCAATATCCTGTACGAAATGCTCTGTGTACTGCCAGGTACGCTCTATAAATAACAATAAATTTTTTAAATAATTAAAAAATCCCACAACACGATAGCTCAACTCTTTTTAAAGCTACACTATATGGGAACATGAATATGCACTTGAACAGCGGGCACGACACCATTCTGCCGACCAAACCGGAAGACAGAAATCTGGGGCTTATTGGCACCATTTTTCTTTGGACGGCAGCAACACTGGTGACACCAACCATCATGACCGGACAGATGTTCATTCCTGACGTCAGTCCGTCCTCTGCCTTTTTTATGGTCCTGTTAGGATCTGTTCTTGGCTGTATCGCTCTGGCGTCGGTCGCCATTATCGGCACCCGGACCGGACTGCCAACCTTTATGATTGCCCGATCGACTTATGGCTATCACGGGTCTAAATTTTTTGCCGCACTGAACGTCGTTATTCTCACCGGCTGGTCGCTTATTCAGGGCTATCTTGGGGCTCTGGCACTGAACAAAGTCACCACCAGCCTGTTTGGTTTCGACAATATCCTGCTGGCGATTTTTATCACCCAGGGACTGGTGATGGCGATTACCATTCTTGGGCACACCGGCATTCAGAAAATCGAAGGCATTGCTTCCTCTCTGATGCTGATTATGGCGCTTGCCGTCACCTATAAGCTGCTCAGTGAAAATGGTCTGGGCGAGTTAAAAAATCTGCCATTATCCGATACTCCGAGCCTCAGCATTGCGATTGTCTTTGATATCGTACTGGCCACGGCGTTCTCATGGATCACCCTGCCATGTGACTACAACCGTTACTGCCGCTCAGTCAAAATCAGTGCGACGGGTATTGTTGGCGGTTATATGCTGGGAACCATCATCGCCATGGGACTGGGTATTCTGGTTGGTGCCTACGCGATTCTGGGCGGCCATACTCCGACTTACGACCCTTCCGATATTATGCAAGGGAAATTTGTCGTCATCGGTTCGCTGGTGATGTTCTTCTCGGTGGTTACCACCAACATCATGAGTCTCTACAGCATCTCCATGAGCAGCATGGCGGCCCTGCCGAAACTGCGCTTCTCTACCGCGGTGATCTTCTGGGGCGTGCTTATTATCGCCGGAACCTATATGCAGGATATCCTGATGGCGTCCTTCTTTGACTGGGTATTACTGGTCGGCGCGCTGATGATTCCGGTATTTGCCATTGTCATCACCGACTTCTATGTCATCCGTGGTCGCGTGCTGCAGGACGACTCCGTGAACTTCACCGGCAAACAGGGTTTTGATGTAAATCCGGCAGCGGTTCTGGCCTATGTGCTGAGTGCCGTTTTCGCCATTTACTTTACCTATGTAGAGCCTCTGGCCATCGGCTCTACCGCGCCAACCTTTATCTTCTCTGCCGTCAGCTATTTTGCTTTCAAAATAATCGCCGACAGCATCAGCAGTAAGCAGGAAACATCCCTGCAGGATTGAAGTAATCAAATATGATTCAGATTAATCATTATATACAGGGCAGGAGGAAGGCTTCGCAGCCTTCCCAGCTGCACCCTGCGCTCAACCCTTATAACGGCGAAACCATTGCCGAATTTCCTTACGCCAGCGCAGAGGAAGTTAACAGTGCGGTGGAAAGTGCCGCTGAAGCATTTGTCCATTGGCGTCGCAGCGAGTCCCGGCAGCGCGGTGAGTACCTCACACGCATGGCAGACGAAATTGAAAAGCGCGCGGAGCAGATTGCCACAGCAATCAGCCAGAGCTGTGGTAAGCCCATCAGCGAAGCACGGTTTGATGTACAGGATTCTGTCGATTGTTATCGTTATTATGCCGACATTGCCAATGGGCTGGATGACAATAACAACCTCAGCGTCACCGTCAGCGATAAAGCGTTCAGCAGTCGCCTGCAATATCAGCCAACCGGTGTGGTTGCACTGATTACGCCGTGGAATTTCCCTACGGTTACCACCTCCTGGAAACTGGCGCCGGCGTTAGCAGCAGGCTGCACCGTGGTATTGAAACCGTCGGAATATACGCCGCTGGCAGAATCCTTTCTGGCCGACATCTGCGATGCTGCAGACATTCCGCCAGGCGTGGTCAATATTATTTACGGTGCAGCAGAAGCCGGCAGCCATCTGATTAAGCATCCGTCAGTGCGTAAGGTTTCTTTTACCGGCAGCACAACCACCGGTGCTTTTATCAGCCATGCCTGTGCCGATGATATAAAAAATGTCAGCCTCGAACTGGGTGGCAAATCGCCAGTCATCGTGTTCGACGATGCGGATATTGAGCAGGCAGTGTCTGCGGTGACCGGCGGTATTCTGTTTAATAACGGGCAGATGTGCTCTGCCACATCGCGTCTTTTAGTGCAGCAAAACATTGCGCCGCAACTGCTGCGCAGACTCAGACAAACTTTTGCCGATATGCGCCCGGGTGACCCCGCCGATGACAACTGTGTATTGGGGCCGCTGGCCAATCAGGCGCAATACGAAAAAGTGTGTGCTTACTTCGATATTGCCGCAGAAGAAAAACTGAACCTGCTCACCGGTGGTAAAGCCTTTGCACACCCCACCAGTCAATTTATGGTTGAACCAACCATTTATACCGATGTGCCGCTGAACAGCCGTCTTTGGACAGAAGAAATTTTCGGCCCTGTGCTCTGTACTCACACGTTCACCAGCGAAGACGAAGCCATTGCCATCGCCAACGATTGTGACTATGGGTTAGCAGCCACCATCATCAGTGCAACCGACGAACATGGTGAACGCATAGCCGATCAGATTGAAGCCGGTCATATCTGGATTAATACCGATCAGCGCGTATTAACCGAAACCAGCTGGGGCGGTATGAAAAAAAGCGGACTGGGCCGCGAACTCGGGCCATGGGGTCTGAGCGCTTACCGCGAAGTAAAACATATTACGCGCTGCACAGGAGGCAAAGCATGACATCATCAGTCCATACCACGGCCAACGAAACAGGCAATGAACTGGCCAGTGAACCGACCAATCAGCAGGTCTGGAATTGCTATGTCCCGCCAGTGCATTTTGGCCCTGGCACCGTGTTTAAAGCTTCCGAATTACTCGCTGAACAGAATCTGCAAAATATTCTGGTGGTTACCGACCCCGGGATCGTAGCGCAGCCTTTCTTTGCTGAACTGACCGACAGCCTGCAACAACAGGGGCTGACTTTTTCGGTATTCTCCGCAGTACGCGGAAATCCAACCTCGGTCAATGTCAGCGACTGTACCAGCGCGTTCAGACAGCAGAACTGTGATGCCATTGTGACCATCGGCGGCGGCAGTGCCATCGATGTAGCCAAAGCGGTTTCACTGACGGCCAACAATGATCACAGCCTGTGGGATTTCTGTTTTTTTGAAGATCCGGACAATCTGCCTGCGGTCACTGGCAGTCATTTTTTTGTACCCCTGCTGATTATTCCTACCACAGCAGGAACAGGCTCAGAACTGTCCGGCAGTTCCTGCGTGATTACCGATGTCGACACGCACCGCAAACGTGTGCCTTATCATCCTGATCATTTTCCGTTTGCTGTAATTGATGATCCGCAATTGCTGGCAGGCCTGCCACAGAACCTTACCGCCTGGACCGGGATGGACGCACTGACCCACGCCATCGAGGCCTACAGTGCCCCGTCTTATCATCCAATGTCAGATGGTATTGCACTGGAATCGATTCGCCTGTGTGCACGCTGGCTGGAAAAATCAGTAAACAATGGCAGTGATCTGCAGGCCCGCAGTGAAATGATGGCGGCTTCCAGTATTGCTGCGGTGGCTTTCAGCGCCAAAGGTCTGGGAACGGTTCATTCGCTTGCCCACGCCATCGGTGCACTGTTCGATACTCACCATGGTCTGGCTAATGCCGTATTGCTGCCCTATGTGCTGGCGTTTAACCGTGCGGCCATAGAAGAGAAACTGACAACGATTGCCTCTCTTCTGAATCTGCCGAAAAAGATGGCGCTGCAGTGATTCTATGGATTACGGAATTACGCAGTAAATTGGCGATACCCGCCACGCTGGCCGAGCTGGGCATCGAAGAAAGTGCCCTGTCAGATATTGTTGCACTGGCGCTGCTCGATGCAGAGCACCAGACCAATCCGGTGAGTATGGATGCAGCGGGCTTTATGCAGATTTGTCAGAATGCCTTTGCCGGTACGATTAAAAGCGACCAATAATATCGCTGGATACATACCAAAAACGCCGTCTGAATCCGCTCAGACGGCAAACGGTGTCTGCGTTCCGGGAAAAGGACTGACCGGAGCAGATTCCGGTGAATCCGGATTTTCAGGTTCGCTGAATCCCCACTCGCGCAACAGATACTCTGTAATCGCCTGATCGACTTTCTGTTGAATACCGGGAACCCCCTGATTTCCAAAGATGCGGTTAAATTCAAAAACGTAAGGATGACGGTCCACCATCGCGATATCAAAGCCGCCATGGTTAATACCAAGTTCTGTAGCAAGTCTGGTTACCAGTGCACAGGCTTCCGGCGGCAAAATACCGGTTTCTGCGCTGCCACCACGGGCCAGGTTATTATAGAAACCCTGCTCTGCCTGCAAACGCCAATAGCCACCAACAATACAGTCTCCGGCCCAGATAATCCGCAGGTCCCGGTCAATCGGCAGGCACTCCTGCACATAGATCACCGGCGTCTTTTCAAGATATTTTCGCCAGTCCTGACGGTTTTCGATCAGAAAAACACCTTCTCCCATACTGCTTTTCGGAATCTTGGCAACAAACGGAAGAGGCATCGCATCCCAGGCCTGCTCCGCGGCATAGGGCGTATTGGCATCGATAATGGTCCAGGGCACATTGGCAGGCGCGACAGCGGTAAAACAGCGCGTCATTTCGACTTTGTCATGGCCAATATGATAGCTGGCCGCACTGGGGAAAATGCGCTTTTTAAGGCCATAGATCAGTGAATTACCCTGCCAGTACTGCGGAAAAAGAACCCCGTCAGCATCCATAATATGCTGAATATGGTTGTTCATCTGCTCCGCTTTCAGGTAGTGAGTATTACCAAAGTTGAGCGTGCGGCAGGCATCAAAAGAGATCAGTTTCACGTCAGGCACACAGCAAAAAAGTTGCTGCATTTTATTCATGGCCAGTGCAGACAAAAGCAAATCTTTTTGCTGGTGACGATAAGCAAAGGTCCTGATCCGGACTGCTGTCTGACCGCACTGCCGTCACTGTCCCATTCGCTGGAAAGGATTGTCTAATTTCCGCCGCTATTTATTACCTAAGCCATTTACTACACTAATGTAATAATCATTTATGTAATTTTCTGTACTAAAGTCCCTATGTCTTATTTCTCTGCAGTCGAAAGTCAGCTGGATGACTTTGCTGCCAAATACCCGGAATTTTCCCGCCGCGAAGCCGGGCTGATACGCCTGATTCGTGCCGTTGACCGGCAGATCACCGATCATGCCAACAACAATCTGCGTCAGTTCGGGCTGACCCTGACCGAATACAATGTTCTCACCATGCTGGATGCCAGAGGCAGCGGCATGAGCATTTCCGAGCTGGTAAAACGCACCGGTGAAAAGCCGTCCAACACCACCCGGCTGACAGATCTGCTGGTGAAAAAAAATCTCCTTGTACGGGAGGTAAGTGATAAAGACCGCCGCGTCTGGCTGGTTAAAATCAGCAAAGATGGTAAAGCTCTGATGAAAAAGATGCTGCCGGTGATTAATGAACAACTCAGCCAGCTGTTTCAGGGATTTGACGATGCCCAATATCAGGCTTTGTACAGCAACCTGCACTCCCTGCTGAACACTTCGGATCGCGACTCTCTCTGATGACCAGCCTACAGATTAAAAACTTCTTCACCGACCAGCCGTCGGGGATGCTGGCTTCTGTACGCGAAGCTATGAAAGGTCAGAGCAAAGCCTGGCTGTTTATCTTTAAAACTCTGCTGTCCATGTACATCACCCTGGCACTGGCAATGGCGCTGGAGCTGCCATCTCCAAGCATGGCACTGCTGACCATTCCGATCGTGATGAATCAGCAATCCGGTATGATCATGGCCAAGAGTTTTTTCCGGATTCTTGGCACACTGCTCGGAGCGACAGCCTCCATCACCATTGTCGCTCTGTTTCCGCAGCAGCCTTATCTGATGCTCACAGCCATCGCCTTATGGACAGGGATATGTGCCGCGGGCGCGCTGATGAACAAAGGCTTCCGCGCTTACACCTTCGTACTCAGCGGCTATACCGTGGCCATGATTGTGCTGCCGGTTGTGAACACCCCGGAGGCAATTTTCAGCGTTGCCGTACACCGCTTTTTTGAACTGGTGCTGGGGATGACCGTTACAACCATCGTATTCGATGGCTTGTTTCCGGTGCAGCTGCGCACTCAGGTAAAAAACCTGTCTGAAAGTAATCTCGCGTTTCTGATTGAGGAAGTTCGCCGGGGATTAACCATCCCTGCAAACAGCACCGAAACAGGCGACCGCACTGAAACGAACAAAAGTGATGACGGAACCCTGCAATTTCAGACAGCACAAAAAGCCACCTGCTTCGAGGATCTGTTGAACAACGCGGTGTTTGAGGGCCCCTGGCTGAGCAGTATCAGCCGTGCCTTAAAACGCAGTAATCACTATTTTATGCAGACTGTCACGCGACTGCAGTCGCTGCGCCGGCTGCAGAACCGCTTGCAGGACAAAGGACTGGCTGCCGCAGCTCAGCTGCAAAGTCTGTCGGCACCACTGGCAGAAAGACTGAATCAGGATGTCTCCGACACAGCCCTGCTGGTGCGCGATCTGCAACAGATTGCTGCCCGCTTACCACAACTGCACAACACGCTGAAATACAGCTTACCGCAGGATGAGCATCAGGCATTTGATACCGGCAGCGCCCTGCTGACTCAGTTATTAAAATCCCTGATCCGTTGCCTGCACACGCTGTCAGTGGCGCGTCCGGATGCCGAGAAAAAGAAATTTCCGCGTACCCGCTTCAGCCGCACGTTTGACCCGGTGATGGTCATGCTGACCATGACCCGTACCAGCCTGATCTGTTTTGCTTCAGGAATGTTATGGATCGCCAGCGGCTGGTCTTCGGGTGCTACCGGTATGTTTATTGTTGTCGCTCTGAATATGATGCTGGCACCTCTGCCGAATCCACTGGCTGCGGTAAAAATGGCTGCTATCGGCCATAGTACAGCACCCTTTATTGCGCTCGGCTGTTTTGCCATTCTGCCACTGCTGACGACATTCCCGATGCTGGTGATCGGTACTCTGCCATTTTTCCTGGCGCTGATGTACATAGTCACCCGCCCAAAACTGATGGGACTTGGTATGCCATTGTTAATCGGCTTTATCGTAGCCCTTAACCTTGGTTACAGCGCCAGCGAGGATTATGAGCATTTCTTTAATGAAATGTTTGGTGCCATCGTTGGTGCCAACCTGGCCGCTGTTGGCTTTTTGCTGTTGCCGGGAGTTAACGGTACTCATCGTCAATACAAACGCTTTATGAAATTTCTTGATCAGAGCGTGCATATGGCAGCGACCTCGCCGCTCAATGTACTGGCAGAACATCTGGAAAGCCGTAACCGTGATATCTGCGTGCAAATGGTGTCGCAGTTGCCTGCCGGCAGTCACAGAGCAAAGCGCTTTATTCAGCGTTCATTGATGACACAGGAAACCTGCTACGTGCTGGTATCGCTGCGCGAGGATGTGCAGGACACAGGGATTTCTGAGCAACAGAAACATCTGATCCGTGATGTCATTGATCTGATTAATGAACACTGGCAGGACGGCCATATCAGCGAAACGGGTCATCATCGAATCAATGTTTGTATGGCACTGGCGATGCAAAGTCTGACGTCATCTGCAAACGAGCAGACATTGCGTGAGCACCTGTATCTGCTTGCCGATGTACTTGATGAACAAGTCAGCCAACATTCATCTTCTGAGCATACTGAGGAGGCAATCCTTGCCAGCTGAATTTTCGGTATCCGGCGTCTATTTACCCGGTGGGATACTTTTATTGCTGCTGTTACTGCCGGTCTTTGTACTGACCGACAGAGCACTGCTGCGCATTAATTTCTATCAGATGATGTTTCACCCATCGCTGATACGCATGTCCATTTTCGTCTGTATTTACAGCGTTTGTTACGTTCTTTTTGTGGGTTAATCATGAATAAGTCTTCTGCCATCCACACGACGATTGCCGTCGTAATTATTTTAGCTGCTGCATTATCCGCCCATGCCGCGTGGCTTAATTACACCACTTCACCCTGGACCCGCGATGGCCGCGTACGTGCAGACATTGTACGTGTTTCTGCCGATGTCTCTGGTCTGGTAACTGCGGTCAATGTAAAGGATAACCAGCGGGTCAAAGCAGGTGATGTGTTGTTTACCGTCGACCGTGACCGTTACCGTCAGGCCGTTGAACGCGCAGAAGCGGATCTGGCCTACGCCAAAGCCGACCTCGAAGCTGCACATGCCAACGCGGCCATCGCACAGGCAGATATCAACGCCAATTTAAGCCGCTACCAGATGGAGAAAGAACGCGCCGAACGACGTGAGCGGATGAACGATATGGTTTCCGCAGAAACCATTCACGACAGTCGCTCCGCAGCAATTACTGCCGAAGCAGAACTGCGCCAGTCTGAAGCCGAGAACAAACAGGCAACGGCCAATATCAGCAAAGCCGAAGCTGCTGTGCAGCAGGCAGAAACGACGCTGGATATGGCGCGTCTGGATTATGAACGGGCAGAAGTCCGCGCCGCAGCAGATGGCACAGTGACGAACCTGGATGTAAAAGAAGGCGACTATATCAGTACCGGTGTACCCGCCCTGGCGCTACTGAAAGATAACAGCATGTGGGTGTACGGTTATTTTGAAGAAACCAAATTGCCTTCGGTACACGTCGGTGATCGTGCCGAAGTGAAACTGATGGCCGGCGACCTGATTATTCCGGGTACCGTAGAAAGTATTGCCTCAGGTATTGCCGACACCGCCGCCGCGACAGCGAATAATATGCTGGCGGATATTACCCCAACCTTCAGCTGGATTCGTCTGGCACAGCGCATCCCGGTAAGAGTAAGAATAGATACATCCAAAGTACCGGCCGGTTTTAATCTGGTAGCCGGTATGAGCGCCAGCGTGACCGTCCGGCCGTTTAAAAGTACGGACGAATAACCAGGATCAGCTCAGTAATCTGAGCACATCCGGGGCACGGGCATTGGCCTGTGCCTGTACCGCAATCTGTATCTGATTGCGGATATCTTCATTACTCTGACGTGCTGCCGCCTGCGCCATATCCGTATCGCGCAAACGACTTAATGCAACTGCATTGTCACCGATATTACCGGACAGCCGCTCCATCGTGCTTTCAAAGCGGTTGGCAACCGCACTGGTATCAGCCATGGCCGAACTCAGGCGCTGCAGATCATCGTCGGTGGAATTAATCAGGGTTTCAACATCCGCTGACGATGCAACATTGCCATTAAAGCTGCCCAGCTCCAGAACCTGCATGGGGTCAATCGTAATGGTATCGCCGGCACTTTCGCCGACCTGAAACACCCTCGGCTCGTCTGCGGAAAAAATCGCTTTGCCGTTGAAGGTGGTATTTTCCAGCACGGAGCGGTTTTCATCATTCAGCGCATTGATCTCGGACTGAATGGCCTGACGGTCACTGTCCGATAAAATGCCATTTCCGGCCTGCACTGCCAGTTCCCGGATACGGCTGACATTGGATGACAGGGATTCCAGCGCCCCGGAGGCGGTCTGGGCATAAGAAATCCCATCAGCGGCATTGCGCAGCGCCATACGCTTACCGGCCAGTTCTGCGTCCATACGTGATGAAATACTTAATCCCGCGGCATCATCGGCAGCACTGTTGATACGCTGACCTGAGCTTATCTGCTCTGCAGCAGAAGATTTAGCAGAGTAAGCACCCGCTACCGCCGAACTCAGCGGATTCACCGTCATAGCCACTGTTGCGACCTCCCCTTCAGTGAGATTTAATCAGGGTACGCCTGCGCATTAATGGCGTCTGCGATTGGCTGCCATTTCTGATCAAAAAATCGCCAAAGATATATGACTGTCGTGCAGATGCTGACTTTCCTGAATTCTGGCTGTATCCGCATGCCAGGTAGCAAAAGAAACCATAATGAAAAAAGGAGCCAAAGGGCTCCTTTTGTTTGCGTAATGACCTTGCGTCTTCATACCGGCTTATGTGGCTGACAGCCAATTTTGCTGAAGAAGCACGCGGACCGGATCAGGTTGGCTTTTTGTATTTTTTACGCAGCTGTTTGCGCGCTTTTTCCTGCTTGATCTTACGCTTGTTGGACGTCCGCTCTACAGCCTCAGCGCGTTTCTTACTGGAATGACGCACGTCTTTTTGTTTTTCCGCAAAAGGGTTATCACCCTGGCGGAATTCCATACGGATCGGCGTACCACTGATTTCCAGCACCCGGCGATAGGTATTAGCCAGATAACGCTTGTAGTCTTCCGGCAGCTCATTCGCCATATTACCGTGAATCACAATAACCGGCGGGTTTGATCCGCCCTGATGCGCATAACGCAGCTTAGGACGACGGTTACGCACTACCGGTGGCTGATGGCTGGCAGTGGCATCTTCCAGAATGCGGGTCAGCATATTGGTCTGCCATTTTGCCATGGCCGACTCATAGGCGTTATCGACAGATTCGTACAGATGACCAACGCCGGTGCCATGTAATGCCGAAATAAAATGCATATCGGCAAAGGTCAGGAAGTCAAAACGACGGTCAATTTCCGTTTTAACCCGGTCTTTATCGTCCTGCGTCATGCCATCCCATTTGTTGATGGCAATCACCAGAGCACGGCCGGAGTTCAGCACAAAGCTGAGCATGTGCAAATCCTGCTCGACGATACCGGTACGGGCATCGAGCACCAGAATACAGACGTTACAGTCCTGAATGGCCTGCAGCGTTTTAATAATGGAGAATTTCTCCGCCGCTTCAGAAATATTTTTGCGGCGGCGTACACCGGCCGTATCAATCAGTGTGTATTCCTGACCGTGACGCTCATAGGGAATATAAATGCTGTCCCGGGTAGTACCGGCTTCGTCATAGACCACCACACGATCTTCGCCGAGGAAACGGTTCACCAGGGTTGATTTACCCACGTTCGGGCGACCAACGACGGCGATTTTAATGCCTTTAACGTCAAGCTCTTCGTGCACCGGTGCATCTTCGCCTGCCAGTTCACGGAAGTACTCATCTTCATCTTCCGGCAGCTCTTCCATCACGTATTCGATCAGGGCGGAAATACCGCGGTTATGAGCGGCGGCAATGGCTAACGGCTC
>MDTC01183447.1_pt1 | contig 62304 bp, 61 predicted proteins | sample 811181 | NCBI WGS metagenome assembly MDTC01 (sample SAMN05326644, study PRJNA326480) | marine metagenome | isolation source: seawater | place: Pacific Ocean: North | collected 2011 | reverse complement strand
CTCCGGCCACAGCGTGCCCAACGTATAATGCTTTTTCTCTTGCCATAACATTTCGAGAATAGAATCCATAGTTAACCGCAGCGCCTTCCTCTAAATCAGCTATTTCAGCGGAGACCTCCGGTAAGTCAGCGCTCGTTGTCACTGCAACAACGCCTGACAACGCAAGCGCCTTAGTCACATCAATTGACTTTATCCTGGCGTGAGCGTGAGGGCTCCTCAGTATTTTTCCATGCAAATACCCGGTAGGATGCGAATCAGCACTGTACTTTGCCCTTCCTGTAACTTTGTCGGCACCATCATGTCTGACGGGTCTCGTCCCTACAACCTTGAATTCCTTCTCACTTAGAACCATGTTCGGATCGTATGTAGTCATAATCTCAACACTCCCGATGGAATTTAATCACAATAGGCCAAATCTATCACAATAAGACTCAAACATGAACAATTTTCTCTGGAAAGCAAAACAGCACTTTTATGTAGTGATTGAGAAGATTGACTCTGGCTATCTCAGCGCCGGTAAAACTGTGAGAGTGGCGACCCCGACCAGATTCGAACTGGCGATCTCAGCCTTGACAGGGCCGTATGTTAAACCGCTACACCACGGGGCCGCGAAAAAAACTAACGAAAGTTAGTTAGCAAATTGTATTTAGAGTTAATTAGCTCGTCAATCGATATTAAGAGGCTAGACCTGCTGCTTCCAAAGCCTCATCAAGTTTTGCTGGACTATAACCAACAACTTTCTCTTCACCGATGACTGTGACAGGAGTGCTTCTGTATCCCATAGATACCAAATCCTTCAAGGAATCTCTATCTGTGGATACATTGTGCTCTGTGTACTCAAAACCCTTTCGTGAAAGATACACTTTCACCATATGGCAAGGGCCTCAACCTACAGATGTGAAAACCTTTATCGGTTCACTCATCGCTCTCTCCTATCAATACTTGTTAACTCAAAAAAGATGATCACTCATTTTAACCCATCACAACTATTTTTTCTTGTTATCTTCCCTTCTACGTTCGTTGAATTCCTTCTTACCACCAGTATTTTCAAAAAGTTCGGTACCCAGTGGTACGGCTTCATCTATGGTCTGTGCGAAATCCTCTCCGGATTCATATTTGCGAAGAAACTCTTCGCTAACGAAAAACATTCATATACAGAAGCCATCCCTTTCAATGTCTTCATGATGTCTCTCGCAAGGGCATATTTTTTTGCGATCCTCAACTGGATCGCCGCTTAGAGGCATTCAAGGGCAATATCTATACCCTTCCAACCTGTGATTCTCAGCTAACCCCTTCTGGACTTCCTCTACGACTTCCTTCAAAGGAAAAAACTCGTAGGGGCCACGATCAACATAGCGCTCTGAAAATTTTTGAGCACTTGCCAAGGCTTCGGATTCTGACATCTCCTTTGGCATAGCTATAAATACCTCAACTTACGTTATCTGGTGTGAACCCAGTACGCATCATACTATGCATACTACAATCCATTTTTCTAAACGATTTTTCTTGCATTTCGATTCGTTGAACCAGGGAAGGAAGAGCATCCGTTATTTCATCATCTGTTTTAGTCTCAGACACTTCAAGGCTCAATAAAGCAGCGGTCCCACAGTCGCAACTTGCAGAAAAAAACACTTTCTTAAACCCTGGGTTTGCCGAGAAATTCATTTTGAATCCATTCAGCGGACGTAGATTCACCGCGTCATCAAACTCGTTCAGAACCAGGGCTTGAATCTCTTTTTCTTCCATGGATTCATACTAACCTAAAATCCCATATTTCCCAATATCCCGGAAGGTGTATTTAGAGCCGTTTGATATCTAATATCAGAATATGATCCAATGTACCCTCAGGAGGCTGAATTATGACTGATAATATGTTTTATAAAACTCTTAGCCCTATCTCATTTCTTGACAGATCCGCCGAGGTATACCCGGATAAGCCCGCGTTGAGTTATGGCGATATCACCTACACTTATCAGGATTTTTACGATCGTGTAAACAAACTTGCAGGCGCACTCCTGAAAGAAGGTGTTAAAAAGGGTGACCGGGTTGGATTCCTGGTTCCTAACATCCCTGCCATGTTTGAAGGGCATTACGGCCCATTGAAAATTGGAGCTGTGCTTGTTGCGATTAATACCAGGTTATCAGCGAGAGAAGTTTCGTACATACTCAATCATTCGGGCGCCAAGGTGCTAGTCTTTGACTCCGAGTATGCTGAACTCATTAACCAAATAAAGGATGAGCTACCTGAAATAACCAGGTTCGTACAGGTAGCTGATACCTTCCCAAAATCCACTTTGGTGGAAGGCCCCGAATATGAAGAATTCCTCAATTCTGCCGACCCTGGAGAACATAGAATTCCACTAGACTCTGAATCGGACCCAGTCACAATTAACTACACTTCAGGAACCACGGGCATGCCTAAAGGAGTCCTATACCACTCTCGAGGCGCCTATTTATCAGCCTTGGGAGAAGTCGTAGAGAGTGGGATGAACCAAGACTCAGTTTATCTTTGGACTCTACCGATGTTCCATTGCAATGGATGGTGCTTTACCTGGGCGACGACTGCGGTGGGAGCAACTAACGTCTGCCTCCGGCGGGTGGATCCACTGGAAGTGTACCGATTGATAGAGGAAGAATCTGTCACCCACATGTGCTGTGCACCCACAGTTCTCACATCGATGTACTCTATACCGGATGCTGCCCTACAAGATCTCAGTGGAGTAACCATAATGACCGCAGGTGCGCCGCCCGCCCCGCAGGTCATACGAAGTATGGAAAATATGGGAGCTCATGTCCTCCATGCCTACGGACTGACTGAAACATACGGCCCAATCACCATATGCGCTATCCAACCAGACTGGAAAGGGAAGAGTTCTGAGGAGGTGGCAAATTTGAAATCTCGACAGGGAGTAGCATTTGTAGTTGCTGATACGGGCCTTCGGGTGGTGGACGCTGAAATGAACGATGTAAAAAAAGACGGTTCACAGATGGGTGAGGTGGCAATGAGCGGGAACATGGTAATGTCTGGATATTTCAACGATGAAGAAGCAACTGATAAAGCTTTTGAAGGCGGATGGTTTCACAGCGGCGACCTAGCTGTATGGCACCCGGACGGATACATTGAGCTTCAAGATAGAGCGAAAGACATAATAATTTCCGGCGGTGAGAACATATCCAGCCAAGAAGTCGAAAAAGTAATCATGGAACATGATGGAGTATTGGAAGTAACCGTAGTGGGCGTACCTGACGACAGATGGGGAGAAGTCCCCAAAGCCTTTGTGATGTCAAGGGACGGAGCCTCGGTGTCGGAAGAGGAAATAATCACTTTCACAAGGGACCGGATAGCCCATTTTAAAGCACCTAAATATGTTGAATTCGGAGAACTGCCAAAGACAGCCACAGGTAAGATCCAGAAATACGTTCTTAGAGATAAGGAATGGGAAGGAAAAGAAAAAAGGATCCAGGGATCTTCTCTCACATGAAGTACTGTCGCTGTCGTGTCGCCTTTATTTGTAGATAGGAGTCCCCGCATTCTTCATAAGGACATCGAGTTCTGCCATAAGGTGTTCAGGAGGTCTAACTGAGGGTGGCCTTGGCGGGCCTGCAGGAAGACCTACTCTTTCCATAGCTGCTTTTATGAAAGGTCCTTCACCCCCTGTTTCCTGAATTACTTTGGTAATCCATTCACGCCACTTCCATTTAAAGTCACCCAGTCTCTTTTTTACTCCATCATATTCAGAAGCTTTCAGTAGAGCCCATATTTCGGATGGATATTCGGGCCAAAACCCACTCAGATGGGTGATGAATCCTGCAGCACCTAGTACATTACTCCAAACATGCTCCCCACCGTTATCAATGATTACTAATTTATCCGAAAAATTAACTAACCCTTCTCTATAAAGTTGAACTGTCGGGGCGGACCACTTCATAGCATTTACATTTTTTATCTGTGACAACTGGTCTATGAGGCTAATACTCATAGTTAAACCTTCCCACCAGGTGTGGTAAATCATGAGATTTACATCAGACCCTTCGCTGACATATTGAAAAAGTCTGACTACATCGTCCTCTGAAGGTTCGTAATAATAAGTTGGTCCTAATTGAACCCCATGGAGCCCTACTCCACTGGCATATTCAGCAAGTTCCAGTACAACACGGACATCTGTATGCTGGATACTTGTAAGCACCGGAACCTGTCCATTGGCTGCTTTGACCGCAGCTGCCATTACAGATTTACGTTCATCCACATTCATCGTTGGGTGTTCACCGCCGGCACCTCCTACTAAAAGGGTCCCGTTTCCTGTCACCACTCCTTTATCAACCATAAATCGAATATTGCTGGTCAGCGAATCTAAATCCAAGGCAAAATCTTCCTTAAATGGAGTCGCTACAGCCACCATTGGGCCACATAACCAGTCTTTTATATTGGTCTCTCCTAAGGGCATCGGTACCTCACATTAAATATTTTCATCGAGCAGTGAGACCACCATCTACCGGTAGTTCTGCACCAGTAATATAAGATGAGTCGTCTGAAGCCATAAAAAGTACCGCTTTTGCTACCTCATCAACCAATCCCACCCTGCGCATCGGAACATCTTCAAGCATTATTTTCCTAAATTCAGGGTCTGCGGTCATTTCCGAAGTAGTCATAGGTGGCATAACTCCTGGGTGAACAGAATTAACCCTTATACCTTTTTCTGCGTACTGAATTGCCGCGGATTTAGTCATTAGTCTAACTGCACCTTTGGATCCACTGTATCCCATATGAACATAAGCTTGACCCACCAGGCCAGAAATAGATGAGATATTCACAATGCTACCAGCGCCATTATCTGACATAAGCCCAAGGCAATATTTCATTCCCAGAAAAACACCCCTGGTATTTACTTTCATCACATTGTCGAAAATCTCAATATTCAAGAGGTCTGGTGATGAAGCACTTATACCTGCATTGTTAACCAAAACGTCCAACTTACCAAATTTTGATTTTAGGTATTCCATTAGTTTTTCCCAGTTGGATTCCTCAGTCACATCTAAATGAAAAAATTCTGCCGAACCCCCTGATTGAGTTATCTCTTCCACCAATTTTCCTCCGAGGTCATCTTGAATATCCGCCAAAATCACATGGGAGCCTTCATTTGAAAAAAGTCTTGCTTCAGCAGCTCCCATTCCATTTGAGGCTCCCGTTATTAAAGAAACCTTGTCTTTCAATCTCATCTTAACTTGCCTCCATTAATTGAAGTGTTTATTACCTCATTTTCCATTCTGGTCTTCTTTTCTCCGAGAATGCCTTTGGGCCCTCTATAGAATCCTCCGTTCCTGAAATTCTCTCTGAAATAGGAATTGCAAGTTTTTGAGAGTATTCGACAGGCAAGTTTCTACCCTGGTAAACGATTTGCTTTATCGCCTGTACTGCAAGAGGCGCACACAGTTTAATCTCTCCCGCCAACTTATCCACTCTTTCAATCAATTTTTCTCTATCTTCCACCACGTCTTGTATGAGTCCAATATTGTATGCTCTGTCAGAGTTGATTCTGCTGCCAGTCAATTGCATGTATAGAGATTCTCCCAGCGGTATCATTCGGTTCAGGTTGTGTAAGCCATAGCCTGCAAGGATACTCCACCTTGGTTCAGGGAGACCGAACTCCGATTTCTTGGTTGCAATTCTTATGTCACATTGAAGGGATACCTCAAGGCCCCCCGCTACGCAGAACCCATCAATAGCCGCAATCAGAGGTTTATATACACCCATATCGATAAATGATCCAGCCCCCCTGGGGTCCAACACCTGTCGTTCTCCTTGAGCATCGAGTGTGGCTCTTTCTTTTAAATCCATTCCTGCTGAAAACGCCCTACCTCCCGCACCAATCAAAACTCCCAGAATAACCTCTGGATCGTCTCTTACCTCTGCAAGAGCTTCCCTAAGGCCAGCACTCAACTCCCTGTTCAGAGCGTTCATGGAATCCGGTCTGTTTAGGGTTATATAGCCTACCCCATCACGTTTTTCATATAAAATTGTGTCCGTTGATATGGTCATTGCATTTTCCTCCAAATATTTCTTCTACCGGATTCGGTGGAACCAAGTCAAAGCATGTTATTACTCACTAATTGGCACGAATTTCTTAACAGTAGCAGAAAGAAATGGTAGCAAACAGGGGGAGCAGGCAATAGTAGGTAGATTTACACAACCATAGCTTTCGGCACTATTTAGGAAGCATCAGGAAGGGTCACCTCAGCCCCAATCGATGCATCGTGGAGGGACTGAGATGCCCGAGCAATTATATTAGGTGAAGGGGACACAAATGAACCCTTGCAAGTTACCTATATTTGAGAAGCTTCATGCTCCATCATCTCTACTCAGCGAGCGTAATTCCACAGATTTTTGAATTATTTATAATAACGCCACGAATGATTAGGAGCGCAAAATGGATTATGAACTAGTATCAATTTTATCCCAAACAGCAACAGGTATTGCAACTCTTGCGGTTGCCGCATTTTTAAGTTTTCAATTGAGATTGCAACATAAAGAGTCAGTTGCATCAGCACAAGCAGAACTTACAAATGGATTGGGTGAGGTAGTCAGAGATATCTACAAAGACAGTGAACTTACAGATATCTATTTGAGAGGAATAACGGAATACGAGACCTTACTCAAGGAAGAAAAACATAGGTTCAACATAGTGCTATGGACGTATTTTATGCAAATTCAGCAACTGTGGGAGACCAAACGCGAGGAAGAAAAAGTAAGATCCTATGCTAATACCATGCTCAACACAGGGCTGGGAGTTGTGGCATGGTGGGGCAACATGGGGCAGTACGTATACCCAGGAGAATTTGTCATATACGTGGATTCCCTCTTGAATACAGACTAGATTTAAAATAAAGGAAAAGCCCATGTTGCTGCCTAGTCACAACAATGGGATTTCTCCTTCGCACCATCTCTAGTTCGCAAACAATGGTCACCCCAGCCCCAGTGGTGCGTTCCAACACCGGCACTTTTTACAGGGACTGAGATGCCCAATTAATGGTACTAGATTAATGGCAAAGGCGCAGTCCTGATAAGGCTGCATGGGTTTCAATCATTTCCTTATAGCCAACAACAAGGAAGATTAAGAGTCACGCCAGCCCCACCGCATGTGTAGCAATATAGGTGAGACTGACCAAATAATAGTATCATCCCAGTCCCATTTACGAGGGTCTCCTGAGCAAATTAGTTAGAGTAACTCTGAAGGCTTCTGAGACCTACAGGCCCATGCGCAGGTGAAAATACTCTTTCTTTGATTAGGGTGGTAACTATTTACCCTACCTTACGCATATCAATCCAATTATTCTTAATTAACATTTACGCTTCAGGTTGGTTCTCTTTTTGCAGTGTCGTTAATATTCCTATTATTAATGTCGTTATAAACATTCCCATCCAACCTATAATTGCCAAGGCTTCAATGTCAAAAATCACATCAATAAAAGCACATACTGGTGCAATAATAAATAGTGCTCCAATAACTCCCTTATATTTTTTTAGAATAGTTAGTGATATGCCCAACATAACTAGTCCAACTATTAGCAACATTCCGCCCGCTTCAAACATAGTAGAAGAGGCTAGTATTGTTGTACCAACATCATTTCCGAATTTTTCAGCCGCTCCTATAGCTGCTGTCCATGAACCCATAAAAACAACCCATATAGGTACAACAAGTAGAAGTAATAACCCACCCATTTCAGCCAACTGATTGCTTACGGCATTATCACTTTTCAATGACCTTGCTAGAAAATAAAGTCCAGCAAACATAGCTATGACTCCAAAAATCTGAATCAATGAACCAATTTCAGCTAGATTTTTTTCTGCTAAGACTGTTGTCATAGCCTCGGATGGTGAAATACTAGCTGTATCAGGTACCAAACCTCCAATCCAAACACCCATAATTAGAATTGGACCCAATATCAACATAATACCGACAACTTTTGAATTCATGATTCACCTCCCTAATATGTCTTATATGATTCCACAATGACGTTAATCTAGCTAGGAATTTTCAGTGTTGTTTGCTCCAGGATAACTCGGATGCAATTCCATTATCCAGAGGAGATACGTCTTTCCGCCACCTCTATTCAGAGAGGATAACCACACACAGGTTTTTAAATTATGCAGGAACGGAACTGCCTTCAAGCTCTTCATAGACTGTGTCACCTAAGGAAACTAGTTCACTAAGACCGAAAACAGTTCCAACTATTATGCGACCATTAGTCAGATAGTATTTTCGTTCTCCTTGGGTTCCCATTAAGATACCTAGAGTGCCTTTGAAATATCGGACATTGTTTTCATTTACTCCTAAATTCCATTCATTAATCATCTGGAGGTATGAAATTCTCATGTAATTCATAAAATGATGGATAGTGTCCCGTCGGCACTGCCTGCACATGTTCTAAATCAATGGGCTACTCTGAGTTGGCAAAGACAAATGTGGGTGGTGCCGTGACACCAGCTTCCCCCATACCCTTTTTTATCTCTTCCGAAGCCACAAAGGCCTTGGCTGCATCGATGCTGGTCCATGTGTTAAGAACAGTCACGATGTTAGAGTCATCTGCATGTCTCAAGACAACTGCAGTTAGTTCACCAGCTTCTTTTCGAAGCTGTTCAAACTCGTCAAAAACTATCTTCCAAACATCAAAATCTTTCACAGGGTGAGTAACGATAACGTAGGCGGCCACATTTTCTCCTTATTTTGGTTAGCATACCTCACCAAGTACTATTTTTCTAACCCGTTGTTAATCCTTGAAGGGGATTCATCCTAAACCGTCTCTATTCACCGAATATAGTGCAACCCACACTTTTGAATAATGGAGGACTCTATTCAATTATTAGAATAGGGTTAATACTTTGTGTCATCTAAGGAGTGTGCTCAGTCACACGGATTGAAAATAATTTTAGTCAGATGGAAATTTTTCATCCAACAAATCTAGCAAACTTTATTTTGGCGAAGGCGAATTTTATTGCTTGAACCGAATTTTCTACCCTATTCGCGTCATATACGTTATTTTGATTGAATTTAGCCCCGCGAAGATATCGTTTCAGAAAACCTTTTTTATTTCCTTTTCTATCAAATTTAAATACATAATTACGCCGGAAATCACCAGCTACAGATATCATCGACATGGCTGAATATAAATCAGATTCTCCTTCTCTTTCTCGATAAATATCGACCAATTGTCTAGCCGCATCTAATAATTGTGCTTTCAGGAGGGTAGGGTCTTCATCTTCATAGATATGCATACGAAGTGCTCTTTCGAGTCCATTCAAAAGAACCTCTATGGGGCTGGATGGGTCTAACTCTTCCTCTGTAAAAAAAGAACCCTGGAATGTTACTGGCAAATCATCCGGAGATTCTCTCTTGAGAATTATTTGAAAGAGGATGGCCACAGTTCCATCAAAAAGACTGTCGTCAATGTATTTCATCTGTACGCCTTAAATAAATAATTCCAACCAGCAAATACTGTCTTTTTCATGGGGACATAATACCAATACTAGGTGAAAATACTCATTCTTTTCATCAGGAGACCAAAAGACCCCATCAATAAATGTGTTTGGGTCATTTGAGTCAAATCAGCAATCTCTGTCAGCAGGCCCACACATCGTTGTATGTTGGTTGAGTATGAACTGAATAAAAGCCCCTCCGACGTTCTAGCGGTCTCCTATAGATGCTATTCAGGAAAGCCAATCAAAAAGTCCAGTTCCGCCGTTTCTGCACTCTCGTCAACTACATAGAAACACTCGCAAATGGCTCTAATTTCCCACTTTTCCCCCGGTCTGAGGCTATCGGTAACATCCGCCGCTTCTCCAATTTTGAGGCCATCAGCGTCATATATGGCGAATAAAATAGCGACCTTTGTTTGCGTGTACTTAGTGTTGTTTGCTACTACACCACTTAAATATTTCATTCCGATTTCATCTGTTTCCCAACTGTATTCTAGCAACTCAAGTTCCCCTTCTTGAGTCTGTGTTGACTGACTCGCTTGAGTTGATGGGCCTTTTGCTGAAGAAACAGTGCCCTCTGCTTCACAAGCAGCCAAAAGCCACGACATACACAGCAGAGTGATAACAGTAGCAACATCTTTTCGAAACTTCATATACTCCACTCCTCTGAACATGTTAGTCGTTAGACCTATTGTATTGAATGTTGAAAAAGAGCCAAAGGCTTTGGCATTCATTTCATTCATCCTCCCATGTAAATTGTTTTCTATAGGCTGAAATTGGAGAAATAATAGGACGACCTGTCCTCACGGGTCATATTGGCGAATACATAGCTGCCGAAATTTTCAATATAGCCCTCTCACATTCTACTTCTGAGAAGAGTTTGGATAGCTACTTCCAATCTGGAGTACTTGAGGGCAAAAGTGTAAATATAAAGTACTACACGGTTAGAGGGAGGATTCTAGATTTAACGCCTGACAGTCTTCCAGATTACTACCTCGTTATAATGGGTTCAACCACATCTAAAGAATCGTTTAGAAATATGACTTATCCAGCCGACAAAGCATCTGTTCATTTATTTGAAAGTTCCTCATTAATAAAGGCACTAAATTACCTCGCTCAATCGGCGAGTCTTAGACCATAATCAAAAATATCATTATAGTTGCAGTGTTAGCTTCCTGGGTTTTTTGACAAACAACATTAGAAAGGCACCAAAAAAGGTCAAGATTGCGAACACCGAAAATGGGATTACATAACTATTTGTAGTATCAAACATATAGCCGGCAAATAGGGGTGCCCCAATCATACCTATATTCATTGGGAACTGGGATATGCCCATAATCGTCGCGAAGGCCTTTCGCCCGAAATATTCTCCCCGGATAGCTGTGGTTAATGGGTTACGACCACCAAACCCTATTCCATACAGTAAGGCAAAAATATAGGCCAAAAGTACAGTGTCTGCGAACGCAATTATTGTTATGGCGATTCCTTGGATAGCAAGAAATACGGCGATCATAAGAGTTTTGGGAAGGCGGTCTGCAAAATAACCTGAAAGAAACTGGGACGGCAAGGCCACTATGGTGTAGGTAAGAACCACAGTACCCGCTCCACTCAACGTCATACCCATGTCTGTCAGTTTTGGCACTAAATGTAATGCAAGGGTGACGATTGCAACACTTGAGGCCACTTGCATGATCGTTAGTGTCCAAAACACCGGAGTTCTTAACGCTTGTCCAGCGGTAAAATCAGGCTCTTCGTCTTCTGTTAGGACAGATTCTGACAACCTCTCTGGGTCCCCGTCAGGTTGTAGACCTATATCCTCTGGGCGGTTTCTTATAACTTTCGCCGCAGGGCCCACAACTATTAAGAGAAATACCCCGATTATTATGGCAGCCCCGCGAAATTCGAAAGTTTCTATTCCAATTGCCAAAAGGGGAACAAGTAACCCTCCAAAGTGGATGCCAGACATGGCAGAAGCCATGGCAAATGTACGTTGCCGTGTGAACCAATTATTCACCATAGCGATTACGGCAAGCCAACCCCCCAGACCTGAGCCAAGCGAGATAATCATAAATGACACATAGAATTCCCAAAGAGTTTTCACCTGCCCCAGCCATATAAAGCCCAGCCCCATAAGGATATAGCCTATCAACACCATTTTCCGAGTTCCTATACGATCTACCAAGAAACCTTCCACGGGACCCAGAATGGCTCCCTCCACCCTTGCTAGGGAGAACGCGCCGGATAAGGCAGTTCGGCTCCATCCAAATTGACGTTCAAGAGCGACCAAAATCGTACCTAAACCTTGAAACACTGTAAGAGACATCAATGTCAGCAGAAAAGCAGCTCCCCCAACAAGCCACCAGCCATAAAATATATCTCCTGTTGGGAACAGGGGCCTTAAGGTGCGGTTTCGACTTTTATCAGGATCAAGTGACATTATTCTGTTTCTCTTTTGAGTGGTGGCAAACTTAATAGGACAACTGATGGCGAGTATAAATGGCGTAGATGATTAAAGGAATGTTACGAAAAACTTGTTTTATAACCAGTCAAGAAACAGACCACGAAAATGGAGCAAAGAAAGGAGATAATTCCATGCCCAACCCTAGCGGGATGGTGGGCGGTATAAGAGTCGAACTTATGACCTCTGCGATGTCAACGCAGCGCTCTAAACCACTGAGCTAACCGCCCTTTATGATGTATCTGTTTTTTCTCTACGAAGGAGCAAAAGCTTAGCAACGTAACCAATCTCAGTCAATGGAATGTGACCCCAGATTTAATGTTCCATTACCGTGCCACCGTTCTGGTTGATGGACTGTCCATGAATCCATGATGCGGCTTCGGTACAAAGATATGCACAAAAATCACCAACTTCTTCATCGGTACCATTTCGACCTATAGGGGTCGAATCAGCCATGTTGCTCCATGTGTTGCCTCTGCCAAGAATATCCATCCTATGAGTATCTACGGCCCCTGGGCATACAGCATTAACATTTATATTGTGTGATCCAAGCTCCTTCGCCATCGATTGTGTCATACCTACAATGGCAAAATTCGCCCCATTATAGGCAAGAGTATTTGCTGATCCACGCTTGCCAGCTGTCGATGAAATATTTACTATTTTCCCGCCGTCACCCTGATCAATCATGGGTTTGATGGCGGCCTTAGTACAAAGGAATGTTCCAGTTACCTTGATATCCATTACCTTCTGAAAAGTGTCTTCATTCAGGTCCAATATCGGCGTCCTATCTTCCGCCCGAGCATAGGCCGCGTTATTTATCAAAATGTCCACCCGTCCGAACTCTTTCATGGTTTCATCCACCATTCTCTTAACATCATCCCTGTTTGTGACATCTACCACCAAAGGAAGCGCCCGTCTGCCTATATCTCGAACCCGCTCAGCAACAGTTTCAATGTCTTTCCAACCAATTGCCTTTTCATCGTCAGGGAATGAATCCGGGCTTCGTCCAGTTCCTGTAACAACAACATCCGCCCCCAATTTCGCCAAAGCCTCAGCAGCAGCTCTGCCTATACCTCTTAATCGGCCTGCACCTGTAACGATTGCTACTTTTCCGTCGAGTTCTCCCATATCAAAAAAGCTCCCCTTTATTTAGGTATTTATTGGCTATTGACTAGCAAGTAAACTTGAGTATATCCCAACCACACGCGCCATGCTATTCTGGTACTTCACCAGGAAGGTATAGGTGATTCACAACCCACGATTTGACCTTCTCAATGACTTCCTCAGAAGATTCTGTTAACCCGTGACCTGTAGCCGGCATAAAGATCATTTCTTTCGGTTCCTCCGCCCAATCGAAGATAGTCTGGGAGCACTGAGGGGACAAAACGATATCGTCTTCGCCGTGAATTAGTAAGATCGGACGTGGTGATACTTCCGAAACATCAGTTGCTCCAAACGTTTGGCTTGAGAGGGCAATGACTCCTTTTACCTTGTCAGAAAAAGGCGCCGATTTTATAGCAACCGCCCCCCCAAATGAATGTCCTGCCAGTAAAATGTCCGAATGACCTGTCCCTGTCAAAAATGATACTCCAGCCAAGGTGTCCATGACACATTCAATCAACTCGCCAGGTTCCCTATAGTCAATTCGTAAAGATGTGATTCCAGGTGATAGTTCCTCACCTACAATTCGATACAGCCCCCCAGCTGGGCCATCCAATCCTCCCCGAGCACCTCCTACCCATATAACACCACGGGTGGCTGGTTTGTCAGGATCATGATGAACTATCGTATTAATTGGGCCTCTAGTAGTTTGTAAAGTTAATCCTCTTCCTGTTTGATTTTCAGGAATTTCCCATTCTGCGAGACCGATAATTCCAATCGATATATCATCAGAATCTTGCATTTTTAGCCCTTCTAAATAGAGGGGAATTGATTGTGCCACTCAGTGGCTTGTTCGTATGCATATGCCGCTTTGAACAAATTAGTCTCTTGTAGGGTGCCCGCCATAAATTGAAGCCCTACCGGCAACCCATTAACCATTCCGGCCGGAATTGAAATTCCTGGGATTCCAGCTATGTTTGCTGGGATTGTGAATATGTCATTCAAATACATTTGTAACGGATCGTCGATTTTATCTCCGATCTTAAAGGCTGTAGTAGGTGAAGTCGGCATGGCTAAGACATCAACGTCTTTAAACACATCCTCAAACTCTTGTCTTATCAAAGTTCTCACCTTTTGGGCCTTCAAGTAGAAAGCATCATAATATCCAGCGGATAAAGCATATGCCCCGAGCATAATCCGCCTCTTAACTTCAGGGCCGAAACCATTAGACCTCGTCTTCTCTAGCCCTGCCCACATCGTTTCAGCATCTTTCTCAGAAAACCCGTATTTAACTCCATCATATCTTGCGAGATTGGCAGAAGCCTCTGAGGGTGCGATTATGTAGTAGACTGCTAGCGCATACTTGGTGTGGGGAAGAGAAACTTCCTTCACATCAGCTCCCAGGCCCCTCAACACCTCTACCGAATCAAGAATCGATTTTTCAACCCCCGGGCTGATTCCTTCAATAAAATATTCTTTCGGAATACCGATCTTAAAACCCTTAAGGTCTGTAGTCAGATTACTGAAATAATCTGGTATTTTTACATCTAGGGAAGTAGAGTCTCTAGAGTCGTGTCCTGCGATTGACTGGAGAACCAATGCACTATCTTCCACGCTCTTAGTCAAAGGGCCTATCTGGTCCAATGAACTAGCAAAAGCCACTAATCCAAATCTGCTTACCAACCCATAAGTAGGTTTCATGCCAACAACGCCACATAAAGAGGCCGGCTGCCTTATACTCCCACCAGTGTCTGATCCAAGTGAAAATACACATTCGGAAGCTGCTACAGCAGCAGCAGGCCCACCACTGCTACCTCCTGGAACCCTGTTAGTATCCCAGGGGTTTTTTGTCGATTTAAGAGCTGAATTTTCTGTCGATGAACCCATCGCAAATTCGTCTAAATTGCCTTTGCCAAGCAAAACAGAATTCTCATTTTTTAGATAGGTCGATACTGATGCATCAAATGGCGGTACAAAATTTTCCAACATTTTTGAGGAGCAAGTTGTGGGAATGCCTGAGTAGCAAATATTATCTTTTAACTGCATCGGAATTCCAGTGAGGTTGGTTTGAGTTCCCTCACCTATTCTCTTATCTGCCAAGTTAGCGTCTTCTAGGGCTCGATCTTCCGTGACTGTGACATATGCATCTATGTCTTTTTCGAAATTTTTAATTCTATCGAGATAATTCTTGGTCAGTTCAACTGCTGACACTTCTTTGTTATCAAGAAGCCGCCTAGCTTCAGCAATTGTAATAGTTTCGAGGTTTACAGATTCCATGCCTAGTCGGGGGTATCCCTATTCCAGAACAGCCTTAATTCTAATGAAAGACCCATCCCTTCGAGGAGCATTTAAAAGAGTTTCATCCTGTGTCAAAGAGTCTTGTATTTGGTCTTCTCTCATCACTGACTTTATGTTTACTGAATGTCCGGTAGGTTCAACATCTTCTGTATCCACTTCATTGAGGATTGCTACACTGTCTAATATATTAGACATTTGAGCCCGCATCACATCCAACTCATCTTCTGTCATGGCAATTCTAGTCAACACAGATATCTGCCTAATTTCTTCAATTGACAAATCTATTTGCTCGGACATTCTATATGACTCCTTCTGCCTCAAAAACGCCAGCCAAAAGAGCTATTCCTTCTTCTATTTCTTGAGGTGTATGGTGACTGAAAGTAAGCCGTAAATGATTCCCCCCCCTCCTATCTGCTCTGAATATTGGGCCAGGGTTGTATTTCACCCCTTTTTCTACTGCCTTCTCCAAAATATCCCAGGTATTCGTTCCTTCTGGAAGTCCCATCCAAATCATCATCCCACCGCTGGGCTCAGTCCAAGTACAAGAGGGAGGGAAATACTCACCTAACGATCTCAGCATCGCATCACGTTTCCGACCCAAGGAGGAAGCTACACCAGAGACATATGAAGATTTATTGTCTTTTAGATATTCATGTACAGCCATGGAAGTCAAATGACTCGGGGATACACCAAATCCTACTTTTGCCAGCGATTCCCGAGCAGCTTCTGGAAAGGCACCAAACCCTAGCCTAAGCCCGCAGCCCATCAATTTGGTAAATGCCGAAATATGCATGACTCCACCATCTGAATCCAACCCGATCATTGCTGGGGGTAATTGTGGCCCATCAATGTGAAAATCAGCATAGGATTCATTTTCTACTATAGGTATCTGATATTTATTAGATATCTCAACTATCCTCTTTCTTCTTTCAAGATTAATAGTGGCACCAGTAGGGTTATGGTAAACAGAAATCGTATAAATGAGCTTGGGTTTATCACCGTTCTTAATATTCTCTTGGATCGACTTTTCTAGCTCTTCTGGAATCATCCCATCTTGATCCATGGATACATGGCAAGGACGGGCCCCTTTTTTTAGGAACATATTCAGGCTACCGTGATAACAAAATTCCTCCATCATAACTACATCACCAGGATCAATGAAGGCATCAACAAAAACCTGACATGCACCTCCGGCCCCACTGGCTAGAAAAATATTATCTGCCGGAATATCTGAACCTCGATTGGAAGACAATTCAGAGGATATGAATTCCCTCAGCCCTTCATGCCCTTGTGGGGGAGGGTATGTACCTAAAGATCTCCCGTCTCTTTCAATAACCGTCGCCGCTGCTTCAGCAAATTCTTTGAGTGCCATAGCATCTGGATCCGTATAAGTTACCGAAAATACATATTCAACTTCCTCTCTTAATCCTGGGGGCATCTCTATTTCTGCTGGCAGATTAGTAGAAGCTAATTGTTGATAGTTATACGCCATTTCTTGATGCTCCAAATTCTAGCTAGAGTGGAAGGTATATTTTCTCGCCCGACTGAGAACTACGGGTCACGGCTTCGGTAAATTCCATATAGCGGACACCATCTTCAAATGATGTATGGGTTATCTCTTCGATGCCTCTAATCGCATTTATAAACTCCTCTTCTACCCTCCATCCACCGGTCAACTCGGGCTTTATAGCTATCTCAGAAAGGGAAGAATCTGACTTTCTCCCACCGAAAAGTTTGAGGTCTGCTTGGTTTGTGGCATCTACATGCAAAGTACCTTCTGTACCATAAATCCATACACCATTTCCCGGAGCATGACCCAGGACATCGCTGAACCTAATATGCAAAACCGGGCCTGTAAACATCTCACACAGGATTTCAACGTGGTCAGGTATCGTCAGCACCTGCAAATCGCCATTTTGATCAGGTCGCTGAGGTACTGTTACTCTGGTTATTGCTTGAACCGTAGCCGCAGGGCCTATCCATCGCATTACAGCCTCGTACCAGATACCCAGACCCATGATGTTATAGCCACTAAAATCCCTACTTTGGCGCCAGTGATATGGCTTGTCCTTATCTACAAATCCTCCTTGAGTGATAGCAGCATCCACCGACAATATGTCCCCCAGATATCCGTCTTTAATAAGAGTTTTGATGGTCTTATCTAAATTTAGGGTGTGGGGTGCTGGAACTATTTGGGTAACAAGACCCGGGAAATTCTTAGAAGCTTCCAACATGATATGAGCCTCTGAGGCATTTGTTGCCATTCTAGCCTCGGTCTGCACATGTTTCCCGTTTTCCAAAGCGGCGAGTACCAGGGTGCAGTGCATGTATGGCCAAGTTCCTATACATACAGCATCGTTATCAGGGTCCTCCATAACATCTATCCAATTGTCATAAACTTTCTCTATACCAAATTCATCGGCGACCCTTTTCCCAGATGCCATACTTCTATTACAAACACTGTCTATAACTACATTATCCATGGCATTAAGCCCAGGTATATGCCTAAGTGTCGTATTTCCGCCAGCCCCAACAAGTCCGATTTTTATGCTTTCACCTGTCATAATTGGTACCTCTTCAGTTTTCCCTTAAAATATCATGTTGAATATGGATTATATTTGAGTCGTGATTCGCAGTCTACGCAGAGAATCGAGCTGGGTCCGATTCCGCCAGTACAGGGTGAGATTCACCACGAGAAACTAGATCAGCTATCAACATACCAGCACCAGGTCCTTTTCCGAAGCCCGAAGAACAAAGCCCTGTTACCACAAATAAATTATCATTCGCTGGTATCCTGCCGATAACTGGCTGGCCGTCCTTCGAAAATGGCATCAATCCAGACCACGTCGTCGATATTGGTAATCCGGATAACAAAGGAAGAACTTCTGTAGCCTGTCCTTTGTTAATTTCCACCCCTCCAGCGTCCACTGTCTTATTGAAACCGGCGTCTCGACGATCACCTCCAAAGATAATTTCTCCATTTTTGCGTTGTCTTCCATATAGGTGTCTGGTTACTCTTTGTTCTCCAAAATGGGTTAATTCAGGTGGAGAAATGCTGTCTACGTATGGATTTTCACTCCAATGGAAACTAGACTCGAATGACGATATTGTACTGAAAACCCTGGGCGGCAAGGGGTCTGTAGACCACATCTGCCCAACAACTGGTTCTATAGGTATATTCGCGCCTACCATTTCACCTATATTTTTACACCAAGCCCCTGCAGCAATAACGACGAACTGTGCCTCATAATTCCCGTTATTTGTCTCTAGATCCCATATTCCATGGTGTGATCGCATACCAATTACTTGGGTATTTGTTTGCACTTTAGTGCCTGCCTGCATAGCAGCCTGCCCAAATGCCCGGGTGGTCTTTAGTGGATCAGCCTGACCTCTCGTAGGAGCATAAACATATCCAAGCAAATCTGGGTTCAATTCCGGCTCTATCGCCTTCGCCTCGTAGGAACTCAATAACCGCAGATTAAAGCCATCTTTCTGAGATTGTATAACCCGGTTCTGGGCATACGAATATTGCTGCTCATTATGTATTGCCGTGAAAGACCCTGACTGTCTAAATTCCAAATCATAGCCCAACTCAATCTGAAGTCGCTTGAAAATGTTCAGGCTCCCCATTGTTAGGTATTCCTGCAATTTAGGTGAATTACCCCATCCTGCACCACCAAGTCCTCCCATATTGACTCCAGAAGCTTCCCCCGAAACCTCCCCCATGTCCAAAAGCAAAGTTGACATTCCTGATTCAGACAAATGAAGGGCTGCAGAACACCCTGCGATACCGGCACCTATTACTATCACGTCAGCATTCAAATTACTTCACTCCCATTTTCATAACAATGGCACTATATCTTTGGATAGCTAAGTCGTCCTTGTCGTTCAGTAAAAGCCCGTAACAAAAACCCATCACCTGTCGTGACATACAAGGTTGATAAATCCTCACCGCCAAATGAACAATTAGTTGGCCTATCAAACGGAGTAGAATGCGTTTCCAGCACCTCTCCAGAGGCGGAAAATACGTATATCATGGGGCCCGGTCCGCCCGCCTTATATCCAGCGGTAGCCACGATATTTCCATCTGCATCAAGCACCATCCCATCTATGCCCCTGTGTTCGCCAAAATCATGTATTACCTCATGGTCGCCTAATGACCCATCCGTATTAACCGGGTAAGCTCGTAGCTGTCTTTTTTCCTCCGGTAATCGGCCACTTTGAGCCACATACAAGGTTTGAAAATCTAGGGAAAACAGAAGACCGTTCGGCCGAGTAGTATCCTCGGTCACTCGGCTCACAGCTGTTGACTTCCCGTCTGCCATATCTATTCTATAGACAGAGTCATGGTCCAACTCCTTGTTTGCCCTATCTTGGCTCCAAGGGCCACCTGCCCCTTCATAAAAAGGATCTGTAAACCAGACCCTTCCCTGAGGATCAATCGCCAAATCATTTGGAACATTAAACCTGCTGCCTTGATATGATTCCGCTAAAACTTCTGTTGAGTCACCGTCATACCTGACGACTCTCCTTCCTCCTCCTTCGCAAGCATACAGGTTTCCAGATTCATCAAACATCAATCCATTGGCACAATTAGTATTTTCTCTAAAAACCTCGGTGGTACTCGTTCTGGGATTAAATCTATATATTTTGCTTTCAGGAATGTGGGTGAATAAAAGAGATTCACCATCCCACGCTGGGCCCTCACTGGTACCCCCAAATGGTCCTTGTACTGCTATGAAATCCCAACTCATTATTTCTTCCTCCTAAATTACTTCTTCTGACTCGCCTACAGCACCTATGGTCTCACCACCTAGTTCAGATCCTACTGATTTTATTTCTCCAAACTCCTCTCTATACCCGTTATGCATAGTTCTGGCATCACTCGAATAAAGAACAAACCTTGCTCCTTCTCGAAGCCATTTTTGAGTCAATTCAACTGTTTGGTGATGAATCAAAACCGGTTTACCGGCAGCTTCACTTTTTGCAATTATTTCCCGTAGAGCAGCTTCATAGTCTGGATGGTCATATTGATCCGGTATCCCTAAGGTTATTGTGAGATCGTTTGGCCCCACAAAAATTGCATCAATTCCTTCTACTTTAAGCATGTTTTCCAAGTTTTCGATAGCTGGGACACTCTCAATACCTATTATGCAAACATTATTCTTATTTCGATTTTCCAGGTAGGCTCTCGTTGCTTCACTTGGTAATTCCCCGGTTTCCACGGCTTTCTCAGCTAAAGCCCCTTTCAGTGGCCTCCATCGAGCAGCCGCAACGACTTCCTTTACTTGGTCTACTGTCTCACAATATGGGGCGAGTACCCCTTGGGCACCTGCATCAATATACATAGTCACATAGTGAGACGCAGGGATTGGAATCCGTACAATAGGAACCACTCCGCTGTATGTGAAAGCTGCCAAGAAATCTGCTACTTCAGCCCTACTACGGGGAGCGTGTTCTGTATCAATAATTACATAATCTAAACCAAATGAAGAGATTGCTTGTGACCACCTAGGGTTACGTCCCATACTGAGCATCGTTCCATAAGCAATACCGCCACTACTCGTCTTTTTCCGTAACTGCTCTCCATTCATTAGGTCTCTCCTGAAGCTTCGTAACGATCTATCATCGAATTATAAAATTCGTTTGTGCATTGTACTCAGTGATATTTAACAGGTCTACGAAAAGTTTTTGGATTTCCGATTTCCAGTAATGAATCCAACCACTCCCGTGGCAACCCCGGCTCCCACTACCACAAACGCGGAACCGACCCCTAGGGCTCCAATTATCGGCCCGACTATAAAATTACCCCCTGAAGCGCCAATATCCCAGGCTTGCTGGAGGGTACCGATAGCAGAGCCTCTTTCATTCGCTGGAACTCGGTCTATCACCAAAGAATTAATACCAGGATAAATCAGTCCATATCCAACCCCGTGAAAAAATGCCGCACCAAAAAACATGCCCGAAGTAAAAGATCCGGAGAGCATAAACATCGCTACAGAGACTAATGTTAGGCCGGGAATAATTACAGCGGATCTTCCAAATTTATCTGCAATACGACCACTTACCAGGGTCGTGAGCATCGTCATGCCTGACAGTATAGTGAAATAAAATCCAGGATTTACACCTAATTCCCTAACATCCGAAAGCATTGGAAGGAAGGTGCTTACAGGAGCCATGGTAAACGCATACGTCAAAAAGATTAGAGTGGGAAATATCGCTGCTCTGCTAATAAAGGGCGCATCAGACATTTCATTTTCATTCTGTGGTGTGATAGGCATCCTAGTTCGAGAATCTGACATCGTTAGACAAACGAAAAAAGACACTAATGCCACGGCAGAGGCGACTATAAAAGCCAAAGAAAAACTGAAACTATCAGCTATGAAAAACCCGATCGGTGGGGCATATAACTGAGCTATAGATATCGAGTTACCCATGTATGACATACCCTCCCCACGCCTGGATTCAGGAGCCAGATTGGCAACCACGGTACTCGTGGCCACCGGAGCAATCGCAAGACCTACACCCTGGGCCATACGAACAGGTACTATCCACCACTCACTAGGCAAGGGAATGTATAAAACAGTGGTTCCCACAAATATTAATATCCCGAACATGATTACTCTTTTGGGCCCAGATTTTAAAATCCATTTACCTGCCATAGGTCGGAAAATTACCCCGGCCAATCCAAAAGTTGCGATAATGACACCTATCTCCCATTCCTTTCCTCCAAGTTTGTCTATAAACCCTGGAACCACCATAAAAAGAGAGAAAAAACCAGCGAGAAGTAGATGAGCCACCAGAAGATTTATAACAAAATCTCTCGACCATAAAGACTGTGAAGATTCTGACGCCATAATAAAAACGCTCCAAACAATAAGTTCAAACGAAACAAGATTATTACAGAATTAGGTTACATGAAACGATTGACGTGAATATGCCGCAATGTTACCTTCTGAAATATTCCAACCTCGATATTGTAACCCTTTCTTAGTGACTCACAATGGCCCAGTCTGTTAAAAAACCGAATATTCCTTGTGAAATAAATTCAGACCAAACGCCATCAAAAAAAAGAAGATTCTCAAACATACTAGATGCCCTCTCGTATAGGGACTTCAGATGGCTATGGATAGGCTCATTTGTATCTTTCATGGCAATGAATATGCAAATGATTACAAGAAGTTGGCTTATATTGAGGGTGACAGACGATTCCCCTTTGGCACTCACACTTGTTACTTTGACCTTTGCCTTACCCATGACGGTTGTGGCCCCTTTTGCTGGAGCTTTAGCAGATCGGTTTTCCAGAAAAAAATTAATTGTTTTTAGCCAAATTGGCAGTGGAGTCTTTACATTAATTCTCGGAACCCTTGATTTGATTGGAATTGTAACTTTTTGGCACATTATGGTGATTGGAATTTTCAATGGTTCATTAATGTCCATAAACATGCCAAGCCGCCAGGCAATTATTTCTGACATAGTTCCTGATTCAAAATTAATGAATGCTATATCTCTTAGTAACTCCAGTATGAACTTAACCAGAGTCGCTGGCCCTGCGTTAGCAGGATTCTTAATTTTATTGTTAGATACCGCTGGGGTATTTTTTGTTATTTCTATTATTTATGTTTTCGCTGCTGTCACTATTGGAATGGTCCACTATGCACCTAACAGATCAGCAAGAACTGGCAAAAATGTCGGCGGGGATGTGGCAGATGGAATACGTTACGCCTTTGCCAACCCGGCTCTGAGAGGGCTATTCATTATGTCATTCATACCAGTACTTTTTGGTTTTTCCTATATGGCTTTGGTTCCTGCATGGGCAAGAGAAGCATTGGCTATCGAATCTGATGGGTTGGGAATTCTACTGATGCTAATGGGTATTGGAGCGACAATCGGAACCCTTCTACTTTCTGCTTTGGGTAATATTCCAAGAAGAGGAGTGGTTATGCTATGTGCATCCCTAGCCTGGGGTGTGGCTTTGGCGATATTTGCTCAGGTCACCTCATTCTCTATGGCAATCCCGTTTCTCATATTTATCGGTTTAACTAGCTCAATGTACATGTCCCTAAACATGACTATGGTGCAGCTTAAAGCTGACCCTGAGATGAGAGGCCGTGCTATGAGCATAACCATGATGACCTTCGGTATGATGCCTTTAAGTGCTGTTCCATTTGGTACTTTAGCTGAAAAAATAGGGACTGCCGATTCTTTGACAATAAGCGGTATTTTACTTGCTTTGTTCACCATCGGTTTTGCTATGAGCAACAAGACTTTTAGAAAAATGGATTGATGGATTGAACCGAAAGTTGCTTTTGCTTTTCCGCTCTCCGCCTAAATCATAATGATTATCTAAACGCAGGTATAATGAGGCTTCATAGGCGGTTGCAACACTTTAACAACTACCCAATGCCGCTGGACGCTAGAGTGAAGCGCAATGCCTAGTACCTCTCGTTGGTTGGAATGTAAAAGTAGTCGGCATGGTAGAAACATTTATTAGCTCTGACCACGAGATAGATTTCGGACCAGTACATGAAATAAATGCGTGCTTTTTAAATGACCAAAAAACATAGTAACTCTCAGTAAGCATTTATAGGTTAGGATTATGAGTGACCCAACCCAAAAAGGAAAAATTCAATCAGTACTGGGCTTAATAGATCCAGCGGACCTTGGTTTAACAATGACTCATGAACATCTACTTATAGATTTCTCTGTCATGTTCAACCCTTCCCCAGATGTAACAACGCAAAGATTGGCACATATACCGGTTTCCATGGAGAATCTGGGGTGGATAAGACAGTATTCCTACAGTAATCTCGACAATCTTTTGGTACTTGATGAGGACACAGCCATAGAAGAAGCCACGCTATATCAAAGGCATGGAGGTGGGGCAATCGTTGACGCAACCACCGTCGGAATAGGAAGAGATCCACTAGCGCTTGCAAGAATATCTCGAGGTGCCGGTCTCCATGTGGTGATGGGAGCGGGGTATTATGTCGACGCAGCTCAACCTAACAGAATTAATGAAATGGATGAAAATGATATTTATCAAGAAATAGTCCAGGATATTCAAATAGGGGTAGGCAGCACAGGAATTAAGGCCGGAATTATTGGCGAAATTGGCTGTACATGGCCCTTAATGGCAAATGAGTTAAAAGTTCTGAAAGCATCTGCTCGAGCTCAATCAGAGACCGGAGCCTCCATCCTGATACATCCGGGCAGGGACGAAAACGCTCCAATTGAAATCCTCAACATACTCATTGACTCCGGAGCCGACATTTCCAGAGTGATTATGGGACATTTAGACAGGACAGTAGATACAATAGAAATGCTAGGAAAAATAGCCGATACTGGGTGTGTTCTGGAATGGGATCTCTTCGGAAACGAAGTGTCTTTTTACCAGCCTTCTGACTTTGATATGCCCAGTGATGCGCAGCGCCTCAATTTCATTAGACAAATGATAGACAATGGTTTGGGTGACCGAATTGTCATATCTCATGACATTTGTACTAAACACCGACTTGTGAAATATGGCGGCCATGGTTACGGTTACATACCTGAACACATAATTCCAAGAATGCGAAACAGGAATTTCCACGAATCTGAAATAGAGGCAATAACCAAAAATACGCCCGCGAGACTACTTACGATCGTATAAGAATTAGACTAGAACACCGAATCCCGATTTAGTACATATTTCTATTCGATTACCTTCAGGATCATTCAAGAAAAAAACTCTCTGCCCATCATTTCTGGTTGTAATGTCAGTGGTCTCGATTCCTTTCTGTTGCACTACATTAGCCGCTGCATCTATGTCATCGACTTCAAAAGCACCGTGATGTGATGGAGTTGAGGGGCCATCAGGGGTTTCAACAATGTGTACCATCGCTCCGCTCGGTAATTGGAGCCAAATTATGTGTTCAGCATCAACCTGTTTAGGTATTTGTTGTACTCCAAGTACGTCTACCCAAAATTTTGTTGCTCTCTCTTTATCAACCACGTTGTAAGTCACATGATTGACCGCCTTCAATCTAACATGATCTGCCGTTAGGCTCATTTGGATCCCCTCTGATATTATGCTCTGTGCCGAAGTGCCCTACATAGTAGTGAACAATAGTATCAACGATAAGAAAAGTCCAACTAGGAGAACCTAATGGGAACGATAGAAGACAGAATTCAGGAATTGGGAATCGAATTACCAGATTCGCCAGCTCCTATGGCAAATTATGTGCCGGTGGTCAGAACAGGTAATTTAATATACCTCTCCGGGGTAGGACCCACTCCTAAACCTGACGGAAGTGCCTATACAGGAAAACTCGGCGGAGCTCTTGGTGTGGAGGAAGGCTATAATGTCGCTAGACTGACAGCAATAAACTTGGTAGCCAGATTAAAAGGATACCTAGGAGAACTAGATAGAGTTAACCAGATTGTCAAGCTACTCTCGATGGTTAATTCAGTACCAGACTTCACGGAGCCTCCAGCTGTGACAAATGGTTGTTCCGATTTACTAGTAGAAATTTTTGGTGATAAAGGACGTCATGCCAGGTCAGCGGTGGGAGTAGCAACTCTACCTGGTGGGATGCCAATCGAAATAGAAATGATTGCAGAAATATCAGATTAACGAGTCTAAACCAAGAAACTTATGAATAATATTCTCTTGGTTGGAGGTGGGGAATTTCAGGAAGAATGCCTCGCTATGGATTCTTATTTAGTGGAATCCTTAAATAAAAAGCACCCCCGTGTCGCAATTATTCCTACAGCCGCGGCAAACCAACGGCCTGAAAAAGCTGCAGAGAATGGGGTTCGGCATTTTGATGCCCTGGGAGCAAATGTCAACCCAATCATGATTTTAAACAAAGCCCACGCAGAAGATGAAATCTACTGCAATGACCTAAATGGAGTCGATCTCATATATTTAACAGGAGGAGACCCAAAACACCTGTTAAATACTTTATACCAAACACCATTCATGGCCTCTATTACAGAAGCCGTATCGAAAGGAGCAACTCTAGCCGGTTCGAGTGCAGGAGCAATGGTATTAGGTAGCAAAATGAGATACCGAAGTTGGATGCCAGCCATCGGCCTTATATCAAACACTGCTGTCCTACCTCACCATGAAAATAGTGTCCCTGAAACAGTTTCGTCTGAAAATCAATCCGAGTTACAGTCAGGAATGGAGATTATTGGAATTGACTCCGCTACTGGCGTTTTTCTGGGAGATAACGGAGTCAAAATCAAAGGAAAAGGCAAAGCCGTATTTTACAGTAGAAGCACTTTCAAGATAATAGAATCAGCTTCTTAAACTAGTAATTAGGCATCCAAATTTATTTTCATTCCGTCATTCACCAGGGCATCAACTGTATTTCCGTCGACGAGATGTTCTTTAACGATTGTTTCTACGTCATCAGGGTTTGCAATGTACCACGTGCCTTCATTTCCTGGCCCATAGACAATCATGCTGCATTGATCAGTTTCACATTTCCTGTGTTGACTCGTGCAACCCGTACTGGAAACATATACGCTTTTTCTGAGTCCGTACTTCGACAACATTTCTACAACTTTTCGTTTTACCTCCGCGCCACCCTTATTTCCACAATGAATCCCATCATCTCTTTCAACATCACAAACCAGGACATGATTCTTAAATTCAGGCATAGTGCTTCTCCTCCTAACCGTAGTTCTAGCAAAAAGATTCTATCAGCCTTATATTCCTGTCACAAACTACCGAAAGATTAAATACATGCTAATCTTGTCCAATACTAGATTAGGAAGTTCGATATGTGCGCAAAAAAAAATGTAGGAAGGTTATCTGGAAAAGTAGCCCTCATAACAGGTGCCAAATCTGGAATTGGAGAAGCATGCGTTGAGAGATTCGTGGAAGAGGGAGCCCGCGTTGTCGCGGCAGATATATCAGTTCCGGATAGCTACGTGGGAGATACCGGCAGCATTTTAAAAATTTCAGGTGATGTTACCAAATCAGGTGATGCTGCCGAAATGGTGAATCGAACTATACAAACGTATGGAAAACTCGATATCTTAGTCAACAGTGCTGGAATAAGCAGCCGAAACGCTTTTGAGGAAGATGCAGACCCCGAGAAAGTATGGGACAGGGTGATAGAAGTAAATTTAAAAGGTACTTATCTGGTCTCTAGGTATGCAGTACCAGAGATGGAACTGAACGGAAGTGGATCCATAATTAACTTAGCCTCCATAAACGGCTTGGTAGGATATCCAGTCGGCATCGGAGGTGGGTTTAATGCATACCCTCCTTCAAAAGGTGGTGTGATCCAATTCACAAAGACTTTGGCAAATGATATGGCATCCAAAAATGTACGGGTCAACTGTCTATGCCCAGGATATGTCGAGACTAACCTAACTGAATCTTTAACTAACAATGAGCCCATTTATCAACAATTAAAGAATTTGCACCCTATGGGGCGTTTAGGACGACCGGAAGAGATAGCTAACGCAGCTCTATTTCTTGCTTCTGACGAAGCATCCTTCATCACTGGCTCTTCCCTTGTCATCGACGGCGGATATACTTCCCAATAAGTAGAAAATCATCTAACTGTCTTAAAGACTCTCACCCTACTCTTATAAATTTCATCCCCTACCGACTTTAGAGCCTCGCTGTTTGGTTCATCAATATTTATCAACCTAGACATAACCTTCCCATCAAATTTTCCAATAAATCCGCACCTTTTCTTAAATCCATTTACAGTGTGTTTCTCACCACCCAGAAACAGATAATCAATATCGTTTATCCTTGGTTCAAATATGCGTTGAGACACCTCGCAGACCTTGTCGTATAACTCTCGAATCAATCTTTCTCTGCTTCTCTCAAATCTTCTCTGTGAAGATCCACCTGCCTTATGACGATTTTTCATTTGACGACCTTCAGTCTTTGTGTCCACCAATTTCTGACCTTCCATTAGGGCAACAGCATATCTACCTAGTCTAACCAGGACCACTGCAACTGTTTTGGGTACATCAAATATGTCTTCTAAAAGCAAGGTATCTTGATCTTGCATGATTGCATCCATCGTAAATGGTAAAGGTGGTTCAATAACAGTTAATTCTTCATCACGTCTGAATATAACCATCCCGGTGTCATTAGAACCAACCTCATTTATAACAGCCTCTATAACGGGGCCTGCGATTTTGGGAGTGACGGATTTACTCTCTTTGAAATTAGCTGCAAGATAGACAGTACGGTCCGTGTAAGTATTCTCAGCCAACTCATTCAAGTGTTTAAAAACAGCTTCTTTTGAAAGCCAATTATCGCTTGTCTGCACTATTTGCATTGCAAGTGTCCGTATATTTTATCCATATTACTCGGCTCCGGTAATATCGTCGTACTTCTGCTCGCATATATCCACCACACCTTGAAAATCTTCACTCAAAATATATCCTTCCTCAATTAATTTCTGAGCGGCTTCTTGTATCTGGGACATGTAATTTTGCTTATTGGAATAAAGGCTTTCGATTGATGGTCTGGGGTCATGATCTTTTTCCTTTTCACCTTCAGTGGAAGGAAGTGGTACCGTCCACCCGGCCAAGCCCCCGGTAATTCCAATAAGAAGTCCTTCGTTTCCAATAAGGGAATGTCTCGTGTTCCACCCGGTATTAGTAGCTACGGGAACGCTTATATCTGGAAGACGTATACCAGCTATCTCATTTAAAGTTTCATCTACATCTGATACAAAGGCAGGATAGGTTTCACCTTGTTCTGGCGGCAACTTTACTGTTCTCCCCAAATGCTGCTCATCGCCATAATCTAATCTCATCGGATTTAAGACCCTATCAGGAAGTCTTATACCTGGAATCTTCGAAAATTTTCCTATTACATCTTTAGTTTCGATCGCGGAGCCATCTTCATGTTTTGGGTGACTACTAGGCGGCGGGTCATTTTCGCCTTTTACCCAATTATTCATATTAGTTAAACAACCTCTCAAAATCGGAGTGTAGTTGACACCATTAAAAGGGAAATTACCCCTTACAGAATCTGATTCTCTGACCGTCTCCAAAGGGTATTTTCCAGAGCCATGTTGGGTTCCTGAAAAATGATAACGCCTAACATTAGGGTGTTCTGGGGCATCACTATTATTTTCTATATTAGTGTGGATTAAAGCAGCATCTCCACGCCAGTACTCGGCAGAACTATTTGTGAACATTATTTTCGGGACATTTCCTTGACTAACCATCCTGTCTAACAGTCCATCCTCCCTACCTGTTACCGCATCTTTTTGTTCAGTATCAGTGAATGGGAATAATTCTGGAATTATGTAGCAAACATCTTTGGAAGGTTGTCCGAAGCGGAGATTAAACTCTCCTCTCATACCCCCGCCGACGTGAGCAATTATGCCATCCATAGATTGACGAGAAGACTCATCCACATTCATACCCGTGTATATGTATTGCCTAAGAAACCTACCGGTCTGCGACACTCCGTAAGATATCGCATGATCTACGTAACCACTAAGTGGATTACCTTCATCTTCCGAGGCATATTTTATAAAGGAGCAAATATCCCTAACCGCGGCAAACCCTAACCCAACAATTCGACTACCCTTTGCCGTATAAACCAGCTTATATATCCGTCCTAATTCGAATCCTCCCTGAAGATGAACATGCGACACGTCCGGTTCAATTTCAGAATCTTCCACCCGGACAAGAGCCCATTTATCCCTTTCGATCAGTTCTGGTATCCCGTTTGGTTGATCTTGCACCATTAATTCTGCCTTAGGGTCAGTTTCATCGGCAGCCGGGTTTTTCAAGTGATATCGGTCGGCCAAAGGAAAAACTGAAGTTGCAACATTCGCCTGATATTGATTCATGACCTTGCCACTTAATTGTTCTCCGTCGACATATGCTTCCGGTACTGAAAGCCCGATCAATCCAGGTATATCTGGTATATCTGCTTGCCATCCACAGAACATCACCGCATATCCTTCCCTCATCAAAAATCCGTTACCCGATTCAATTGGAGAGGTAGGGTCTGTAGGTCTATTGGAACTATTAAAACCATAAAGTACGGTCTTGTTTCCCCTATTTACAACATCAAGAAACATCGTCCCATTACCTCTGTCTGGATCAGAAGGGGTCAACAAAACGAAATCAGCTGAAAATTCAACTTTCCCATCTGGGTTACGGGGAGCTAATTGAATATCTACGATTCTTTCGTTTGACTCCAACAATGGGTCTATTTCAAAATAGACTGTACCTTGCATATGGTCATAGGTCCCTATATCTCCATATTCTTTCCCATCTTCTAACAAAACTTTACTGGTTATTTCGAATCGACTTACCGACATTTTGCACCTCCCACAAAGTGAACCTCATTCTAGCATTCTAATTTCTCTCAAAGGGCGTTGACTGTACGGCAGGTCAAATCCTAAACTCTTTATCTAATAATGGTAGATACTACTGCATCCGGAGATAACACCTATGAGAATTTCAGTCGCTGCCGACCATAATGGGTTTGAATTAAAAAACGAAATATTAGCAATTCTCAAAAAAAGCGGGCATGATGTCATAGATATTGGGCCTCATTTTTTGGATCCTTTAGATGATTATCCGGATTACGCAAAACCACTGGCGGAGAGTGTATCTTCAGGAAAAACTGATAGAGGCATAATGGTTTGCGGAAGTGGGGTAGGAGCTTCAGTGGCTGCAAACAAAGTCAAAGGGGTAAGGGCAGCAGTATGCCATGATATTTATTCGGCTCATCAAGGAGTTGAACACGACGACATGAACGTTCTCTGTCTAGGATCACGGATAGTCGGCGCCGAAGTAGTACGGGAACTGGTTTCAGCCTTTATTTCTGCTGTATATACAAATGAAGAAAGACATGCACGAAGATTAAATAAAGTGATCGAAATGGAAAACGACTTTAAGTAAGATAATATTAGCTGTATTCCGCCCCCAGTAAACAGGCCACAGGCCTTCTAGTTCGTTCTGCTTCCTCAAAAGCTGAACTTATCCTATCAACATCATCATTCGACTCTATTAAATAATAGTTAATGCCGTAGGCATTCAATATTGGTTCTGTAAAATGAGCAGCTGAATCTTTGGTTATTCCATGCCTTGTCCAACCTCGATAGCCAATCATCATCACCAATGGAAACTCTATATCAATCCCCAAGCCACGAATAGAATCCCCTGCTTCAAACATACCCGTATTTTGGATTAAGACAACGGGTTTTTTACCACCTACCCACAGCCCAGCTGCTATAGCCATCGATTCCCCTTCCCGGCACACAGGCACGATTTTCAATTTTTCTTCCCTCGTCATTGACTCATACATGAAATTCGTTTCACTATCTGGCAACCATATAACGTGGGTTACAGCATTTTTCTTGAACTGTTCTATTATTGGTGGAGGGGTTAAAACTTGTTCCATTAAATCTACACATCCTTCATAAAACGCATGAAGCTAATACGGCAGATTATATTAACCACACTAATTCTCAGTCAATCAACCATTACGCCATATCTCAGCATCATCAATAGGAGCGTACCCTAAATCTCTCTCCGAGTTACTTATATCCCAAAATCTCCATTTATTATTCGACACCCCATAATAGATCCCATATTTCAAGCTTGAAGGGGCTTCTATGCACTTTCCAAATAAATTGCTCATATCACTATGGCTAAAGAGGGTAGCAAATTGCCTCTGGTTTGTAGGTCTACCTTCAGAATTAAGAGTTCCAATTCGTACCGATATAGAGCTGATTCCATACTGGTCTGAATAAAATCTGCCCGCGGCTTCTCCAAAGGCTTTAGCAATCCCATAAGGCCCATCAGGCCTAACCGGCATATCTGTGGTTATTAATGGGATGGAATCAGCTGTAAGACCACTATAACTACCTTTCACGATTTCGCTATACGGGCTATCAAATTCATACATACCGGTGGCATGATTTGAGCTAGCAAAAATAACCCTTTTCACTCCCGCAATTTTAGAAGCCTCCAAAGTATTGGAAGTGCATTTTAAATTGACATTATGAATAACATCCCAAGCACTGTATTGGCTGGGATTACTTGCAAGATCGATGACAGTGTCTATACCGGAAAAAACTGGCAAAATATCCTGGAGGATAGAGCAGTCAGCCGCCACGGTTGGGACTTGGCTACATTCCTTCAAGTCGACTCCCGTGATCTCATAGTCTTGGTCTAGAGATTTTGCCAACACACTCCCTACCAATCCTGATACCCCAGTAATTAAAACTTTTTTTTTACACATATTGCATACCTTCAATGAAATGGATTTAGAAAATCTACTGGCTTTTTATCAGGAAAATTTAATTGCCACAATAGCTGCTGGCACCTCATTTCGGCTGCTCTAAATCTCTGATGTCGTGTTTAGGGGGTTTGCGGATAAGTTAATGATAGATATAATTCCGAAACTTTCTGATTTTTAGCATCCTTACGTAAAAAAAGGTAAGCTAAAAGAACGGGAAATTACCTAAAATTACGAGGTGCAACATTTTGGAAGCTTACTGCCTTAAATGCAAAGGACCGCATGAAATCAAAGAACCTAATGAGATCACATTAAAAAATGGAAGAGCAGCCACTCAGGGCAAATGTGGAGCTTGTGGTTCAAAAGTATTTAGAATTGGGAAAGCTAGTTAGTGATAGTTTGAGAAATGAGGTGAACTGATGGCAACTACAACAACACTGTCTGGAGAGGTAATCGAAGAGCTAAAACAGCAGGCTGCTGAGCATTTTTGGCCTCACGCCCGCCAAACCAACGATATGTTTGGTGATAATGGACTCAAGCTTGTAAGTGACTCGAAAGGGGTATGGGTTTACGACGTTGACGGGAACGAATGGTTTGACACCCTATCTGGTATGTGGCTGGTAAATATCGGACATGGCAGAAAGGAAATTGCCGATGCGGTTTATGAACAAATGCAAGGGATTTCTTATTCCCCCGGTGGTACTTTGACCCCGGTAACCGCAGAACTCGCAGGAAGAGTTGCCGCTCTTGCACCGGACAAACAGGCAAGAGTGTATTTTGTCAGCGGTGGATCAGAGGCAGTCGAGACTGCACTCAAAATGGCGAAGAATTACCAGAAGAATATAGGGGAAGGTACCAGGTACAAGGTTATAAGCAGAAAAGGCTCCTACCACGGAGCAACTCATGCCTGCATGAGTTTAGGCGGGGGAGGTGTTGCTGCTCCTATTAATTATGGTCCTCTAATGCCAGGAAACATTCATATCGAACAACCCGATGCATACCGAGGGAGATGCTGTAGTGCTGATGGGGGATGCACACTAGAATGCGCAAAAGACTTGGAACGAGCCATACTTCATGAGGGACCGTCGACCGTAGCTGCCTTCATTGGCGAACCAATTTCGGCAGCATCAGGTATCCACATACCTCACCCAGAGTATTGGCCTACAATTCGAGAAATATGCGATAAATACGGTGTCGTGATGATATGCGACGAAGTTATAAATGCTTTCGGCAGGACTGGAAAAATGTTCGCTACGGAGCATTGGGGTATTAACCCTGATATTACTACTGTCGCCAAAGCACTAACTAGTGGATACCTGCCTATTGGCGCAGCTATCGCCAGTAAAAAGATTGCCTCGGCTTTTGAGGGAGGTGATGACGACACATTCAGGCACTTAATAACATTTGGTGGAAATCCAGCATCATGTGCAGCAGCCATCGCGAATCTAGATATCATGGAAAATGAAAATATCGTGGAAAATGCAGCTGCCATGGGAGACTATATGTATGAACGACTGCAATCACTGTATGATCACAAAATAGTTGGGGATGTTCGTGGAGGAAAAGGACTACTGAGTGCTGTAGAACTTGTAAAAGACCGGGATACGAGAGAAAAATTTCCAGCTGAATTAAAATTAGCTGACAAAGTCACTGCAGCATTGCAAAAACATATGATACTGGGACGTGCGGGAGATTCTATCCCAATCGCACCCCCTCTTTGCATAACGAAAAATGAAGTCGATCACTTTGTGGGTCAACTCAACTCGGCTTTGACGGAAATAGAAACCACCTTATAGATCTCCGCAATGCAATCAAACGTTTGTGTCGTAGGTGGAGGTATAGTAGGACTGTCCTCCGCCTATTTTCTCGCAAAAACAGGTCATTCAGTCACAGTGATCGAAAGGGATTCCATTGGCAGCCATGCTTCTGGATTTGCCTATGGAAGTCTAAGCCCACTAGGTGAAGCTGGTCAGGCTGATGATATTTTGCCAGAGCTAGAAATAGCCAGAATGGGCATGGACATACACACCCAATTTTCAAAAGAATTATTTGAAAGTACGGGAATAAACACAGACCATAGGTTTCGCCCAGCCTTAGACTTAATTTTCACTGCATCTGAAGCTAGCGAAGCGAAAAATCAAGTTGAATGGAGAAGCGACGAAAAAGGCTACCGTGTTGAATGGCTCAGGGGTGAGGAAGCTTTGAAGCTAGTCCCACATATTTCAAAAGAGGTCCTCGGGGCTGTCTATACAGAGGGGGTAGCCGACGTAGAACCTTACAAACTATTATTGGCTTTAACACAAGCATGCGAATTACTTGGAGTCAACATTGTCCACGGCGACGTAAGTAGTGTCATCCGTGAAGGTTCCGCTATTTCAATAACTACCCAAAGTGGGGTCAGAACTTGTGAAAATCTAGTACTGGCGATGGGTCCTTGGATGGGTAAAACAGCCGAATGGCTTGGTATAAATGTACCCATCACTCCTTTAAAAGGCCAAATAGTAAGACTGAATGCACCTAATGTTACAGTCAGCTGTTCAGTTGGATGGAAAGGAAATTACGCATGCACAAAACCAGATGGCCTTTTGTGGGCCGGAACCACTGAAGAAAATGTAGGTTTCAACGACATACCAACTACGGGTGGTAGAGATCAAGTACTTGAGGCACTGAACAAAATGATCCCTAATTTGGATGATGCAACCCTAGTACAACATACTGCTTGTCTACGTCCACTTCCTGTAGATGGGAAAATCATTATAGGATCAGTACCAAACGATCAAAATATTTTTTTGGCTACTGGGACCGGCAGAAAAGGAATTCTACTCGGTCCAGCAATGGGCAAAATTATTTCACAGCTAATATCAGGGCAAAACCCTGAAGTGGAAATAACCTCGTTTAGTCCGGCAAGATTCGCTTCCTTTTAGATTCTTTTTTATTGGAGCGGGGAAAAATCGAAAGGCAGTAGTATCTTATTTTCTTGTTTTACCGGAGCAACTCCACCTTTAGGTGGCCACACGCCCTGCGCCCTCGTCTCCGTTCTAACGCTTGTCCGTCGCTCAAATGAATCATATGACCACATATGTATGAATTTATTAAGCCCTCCAATGTCAGAATACCAACATCCAACCAGAGGAGAATATTCTTCTCTTTTTTGAATAGCTGCCCCCCAAGCGTCTAGCACTTTGGGGATATCTCCAGGTTTATAAGTATAAATTCTCATCTCATAAATCGGTCCTATAGTCTTAGCTTCTAAAGGCCTCATAAAAGGTGCCGGAAGCATTATTTCACTTTCCATATTTAATATGATGTCGTTATTATCTGGCGGCCAATTTCCATCTGATACTGCTTTGGACCTAATTTCGGACCTGTGATTTAAATCTTCATATGGCCAAATATGAACGACCTGATTGAGCGGTCCCATCTCGGTATACCAAAAACCTCCTAACGGAGAGTATTCCAGCCTTTTATTCAATTTAGCCTTTGTGTTTTCACCAAACTGATCCACGGTCCTGGGTTTGATATCGTAGGTCCGGAACTCATATATCATAACTAATACTCCTGCCTAAACCGACTCAAAATGATCTCAAAACACAAGCCTAACATAATAGAATGAAATAAAATATTTAAAGTACCTTTGAGGCCTTAGTTCATGATATTTAAATTTACACATCTCAAGAAAATACACGAAAGGATTTGAGTTGAAGATACTGATAACCGGTGGCGCTGGATACATTGGAAGCATGGTTTGTCATTCTCTAGCTGACCATGGGCATGAACCAATAATAATTGATTCCATGATCACAGGGTCCGGTCAACAGGTGGATCAATTCCCTACATTCACTGGTGATATCGCCAATGATGATCTAATAAAAAATATAATCAGAAAACACCCTGAGATTGAGAGTGTGGTTCATTGTGCAGGGAAAATTTTAGTCCCCGAATCAGCTGTGCACCCAGATCAATATTATTATGAAAATGTGAGCAAATCTCTTCATTTATTTACAACCCTAAAAACTGTTGGTATCAAAAAAATACTTTTTAGTTCTAGTGCTTCCATCTACAAGTCTCAAAATGGAGGGAGTGTTGATGAGGATTCCATTTTGACTCCATTGAGTCCTTACGCTAAAACCAAATTCATGACCGAACTGATTTTGGAAGATTTTTGTAATGCCTTTGAAATTGAAGGGATTGCGCTTAGATATTTTAACCCTATTGGTGCTGATCCAAAAATGAGGTGTGGGCCCAGCCTAAACAACACCTCTCACCTATTAGGCAACTTAGTAAGAGCTGCAGAAGGGTTCACAAATAACATTAAAATCACCGGTTCTGACTGGCCAACCAAAGACGGTACGGGAGTACGGGATTATATTCATGTTTGGGATCTAGCTGAGGCCCACGTTGCAGCGCTAGAATCTTTCCATTCAATACTAGCGTCAAAATCCAAATTCGAAAAAATTAATATTGGAGGCGGTAGTCCTACAACTGTAAAAGAATTTATCAAGATTTTTGAGGAAGTATATGGATGCGAAATAGCAACTGATATCGCTCCTCCCCGTGATGGGGATACTGCAGGTGCATTTGCTAATATAGGGAAGGCCGAAAAATTAATGAACTGGCGACCAAGAATGTCTGTCGAGCAAGGAATAGCCGACACGATCAAATGGCACAGAAAAATGGCGGATTAGACAAAGTTGCGGTATTCATTTCATTCAGTACAATTCTGTTACCTAGCTCCCAAGGAGGGATTAAGTTGCCTACATTAGCAGACCTAACAACAAATCACCCAAAGAATAAGAATGCCATTCTAATACCTGGCGGACCAACAACAACTTACGGCGAGTTTAACGACCAGATAGAAAAAATAGCAGAAATACTTTCTGCTGCTGGTGTAGAAAAAGGTCGAACCGTTTCGATCGTACTCGGAAATGGTCTAGATTTTATGATCACCTTTCTCGCAGTAACGAGGTCCGGCGCCATTGCGGCTCCCTTGAACTCAGCTTATACCAACGAAGAATTTAAATTTTATATGGAGGATACCGAATCCCAGTTGGTTATTATTGCTCCAGGTGCAGATGTTGCGAAACAAGCCGCTGATGAGTTAAATATACCGGTGGCTGAAGTTAATTTAGATAATCGAGGCCAATTATCAGTATCAAAGTCAGGATCTTTGTTAACGGCGAGGTCCCCCGTATCGGCTCCTTCAGAAGATGACATAGCTCTTTTTCTGCACACATCAGGCACCACTAGCAGGCCAAAGGGAGTTCCTTTGACCCACGGCAATTTGATAGCATCTTTAAGAAACATAGTAAATACCTACGATCTCACTGAAGATGATTTAGCAATGGTTGTTATGCCGTTGTTCCATGTTCATGGGCTTATAGGAGTTTCGCTATCCACTATGAAGAGTGGTGGCAGCATGGTGATCCCACCAAGATTTAGTGCCAGCAATTTTTGGCAAATACAAGCAACCACAAATGCCACTTGGTATTCAGCGGTGCCCACTATTCACCAGATACTATTGATGAGAGCGGATGAAGACAAGGCACCTAGCCAATCATTTCGCTTCATACGATCTTGCTCTGCAGCATTGGCCCCTACAGTTTTCAATGATCTTGAGAATAGATTTGGGGCTCCCGTGCTAGAGGCCTACGGCATGACTGAGGCGTCTCACCAAATGTCATCAAACCTCTTACCTCCCGGGCCAAGAAATCCAGGTACCGTCGGAAAAGGGACTGGTGTTGACATAGGAATTATGGATGAAAATGGCACGGTCCTAGCAACAAACCAAATTGGAGAGGTTGTTATAAGAGGTTCGAATGTCACCCATGGATATCACAATAACCCTTCTGCCAATGAAGAGGCATTCACTAATGGTTGGTTTAGAACCGGCGATCAGGGAATTCTGTCCGAAGAGTCGATACTCACTTTGACGGGAAGACTTAAAGAACTCATTAACCGTGGGGGCGAAAAAATTTCCCCACTAGAAGTTGACGCGACGATACTGCAGCACCCAAATGTTTCAGAGGCAGTCTGTTTCGGGGTTCCAGATGAGAAATACGGGGAAGCCGTACAGGCAGCTGTAGTGATTTCCTCAGGGACAAGTGAAAGTGAGATACGCTCTTTCTGTAGCCAGCATTTGGCCGATTTCAAAATCCCAGACCGTGTCTATATAGTTGAGGAACTACCCAGAACAGCTACAGGGAAGATTCAGCGAAGACATGTAGCCGCCAAGTTTGCAGAATAAAATTAGACAAGGTGAATTTAATGAGGGGGAAAAACCTAGCTCAAGTAAAAGCTATGACTTTTGACGTTTTCGGCACTGTTGTTGATTGGCGAAGTAGTATAGCCAGAGAAATACAAAATGTGGGTAAAACAAAGGGATTCGACTTAGACTGGAATTCGTTCGCTGATGAATGGAGGTCAGGATACGCTCCCTCAATGAACAAGGTTAGGGCCGGAGAACTGCCTTGGACTAAGATTGATAACCTGCACCGGATGATATTGGATGAATTATTGTCAAAGCATAAAATCTCCAATCTCTCGGAAGAGGAAACAGATGGTCTGAATAGGGCCTGGCATCGATTGGACCCGTGGCCTGACTCGGTTGAGGGTCTCACACTCCTGAAAAAAGATTACATTATCAGCTCACTTTCTAACGGTAATGTTTCTCTATTAGTAAACATGGCCAAATATGGTGGGTTGCCATGGGATACGGTACTTTCCGCCGAAATAGCAAAACACTATAAACCAGATCCTGAATCTTATTTGAGCACAAGTGAATATCTTGGTCTCCCAATAAATCAAGTGATGATGGTTGCAGCCCACAAAAATGATCTGAAGGCAGCCAAAAGCACTGGAATGATAACAGGATATGTCCCCCGACCCAAAGAACACGGAGAAAATACGATTGTCGATTACGCCGAAGAGGAATACGTAGACATAATAGCCGACGATTTTATAGATTTATCTAAAAAAATGTCTGCCATAAAAGAAGTCTGAGCGATAGTCATAAGAACCACATGACCATTTCATCTGGAAATATCCTGCTTGTCCAGTCTGGAGGGTGCACCCCAGTCATGAACAGTACTCTAGCTGGACTCATAAAGAATGGGCAAACCCTTTATCCACAGAGCCGAATTTACGGTGGGATTCACGGAATCGAGGGAATTATAGACGGTAAAATTCCAGATATTACAGAATTATCTAACTCCCAGTTAAAATCTCTATCAAAAATGCCGGGGGCTGCTTTAAGAAGTAGCAGGCATAAGTTACTCCCTAATGATATTGGACCTTTATTAAATACATTAAGGGCTCACGACATAAGAATTCTCCACACAATCGGTGGAAATGATTCAGCCGTAACAGGATTAAGGGTTTCAGAGGCAGCCCAAGAGGATAAATATGAACTACAAGTCATTAACCTTCCAAAAACGATAGACAACGACATAGTCCTTACAGATCATTCCCCCGGTTATGGAAGCGCCGCTCGCTTCATAAGTCAAGCCACTTTTGGTATCGGTAAAGACGCAGAAGCTATGGGAATAAACTCACCGATATGTATTCTTGAAGTTATGGGTAGAGATTCTGGATGGTTGGCAGCAGCTAGTTCCTTCTATAAAAAAACTGACCATGACGCCCCACATTTCATCGGAATACCAGAAGTTATATTTTCAGAGGAACACTTCATGATTTCCATTGAAAGTGCATATAGAAATTACGGGTATGCAATAGCAGTAGTTTCAGAGAAAATAAGGTCCGCAGAGGGCAATTTAGGTCGGGACAATCCTCCAACCTTCACTGACAATTTCGGACATAATTATTTTGAAAGCCCTGGCAAATATTTGTCAAATCTTGTTGAAAAAAGATTGGGAGTCAGGTGTAGATGGGAAAAACCAGGAACTATCCAGAGGTCCTTTATGGACGCAGTGTCTACAACCGATCGCGAAGAGGCCTATCAAATAGGCCAAAAGGCAGTTGAAATGGCCCGATCTGGAATGAATGACGTGATCCCTACTTTAATCCGTTCCAATAATCAAAAATACGAATACTCAATAGGCTCGGCTAGCCTAAAAGATGTAGCCGGAGAAATAAGATATTTACCTGAAAAATACCGCCCCGACGAACAAGGTTATACGAGCGATTCATTTAAGTCTTACCTCAGGCCTTTATTAGGAAATCCAATACACGACACTGACTCCATCTTTCACTTACTTTGAAATTGACTCAACTATTGCACTAAGGTACGATTTTTCCACAACTAAATATAGCGAACTTATCTAGAGTGGCTGAGGGACTGGCCCTTAGACGCCCGGCAACCGACTTTGATGAAGATCAATAAACACTCTTATTTGAAATACGGTGCCAATTCCAGCGGGATAATATAATGCCCGGAAGATGAGAGAACATACAATAATTATTTTCAGTAACTTCTCTCTTTGGGAAGTTTTTTTTTGGTGAAAAATTATCGGAACTCAAATTAACAATATGATAGAAGCTGCTTTCATCGGTGGATCCGGAGTCTATGAGTTGGAAGACCTCAGAGACATCGAAACCATTGAAATCATCACCCCTTTTGGTAATACAAGTGCCGCAGTTACATTAGGGTCAATTGGACACAAAAGAGTGGCGTTCATACCAAGGCATGGAACTGATCATTCTTTATCCCCTTCAGAAGTCCCTTACAAAGCTAACATTTATGCTTTAAAGGCTTTGGGGGTCAGAAAAGTTATATCAGTGTCCGCAGTAGGAAGCTTGAATGAAGCCATCAAACCGTTAGATATAGTAATTCCGGACCAACTGATAGACCGAACCAAATCCAGAGAAGACACTTTCTTTGGAGATGGTCTCGTAGCCCACATAAGTTTTGCAAATCCATTTTGCAAAAACCTTTCCTCAATGATTGATTCTTTTTGTGAAAGCCTAGCAATAGATCGACATTTATCTGGTACATACCTGGCTATAGAAGGCCCTCAGTTTTCCACCAAAGCTGAGTCCAATTTATATAGAAAATGGGGTTGCGACATCATAGGGATGACTGCTATCCCAGAGGCCAAATTAGCTCGGGAGGCGGAGATGTGTTACGCAACAATAGCTGTTGTAACAGATTATGACTGTTGGAAGGAAGATCAAGAAGAAGTAACCGCTAGCATGGTAATTAATAATCTCAAACAAAATGTGGAGACTTCAAAAAAACTAATCAGTAAAATAGCAGGAAATATTAATACATTGGGAGATGAGTGCTTATGCAATGCATCTTTGCGAGACGCACTGGTAACGCAAAGAATCCTAGACAACCAAAAAATCGCAAAAAAACTAGGTGTGTTGTTACAAAAATATTTACCAGCCTGAAATCGAAGGAGTGTGTAATGCCTAAACAAATCGAAGGGGAACCTTACGTTAGAATCTCTGTGGATGAAGCGGCCGATCTACACGGTAATGAAGATGTGGTTTTTGTGGACGTACGAAGAACCGATGAATACATTGAAGGTCATGTAGAGGGAGCCTTGTTCATCACGGTAGATGATGTTCTCGGACGCATAGATGAGCTTCCTAGAGACAAAGATCTCTTGTTCATTTGCGCAGCTGGGGTCAGGAGTGGTCTTGCTTGTGAAATGGCCGCTGCAATGGGATATGACTCAGCGAAGTTATTCAACATTGAGGAAGGCACACCATCATGGATTGAACGTGGTTACCCGACTAGCCAAGGTACTGATTTATAGTCTATGTCTTTATTAGTTGTCGGGTCCGTTGCGTATGATTCAGTAACAACTGCCGCAGGATCGCGAGCAGACTCTCTGGGTGGCTCCGCGTTGTATTTCAGCGCTTCAGCAAGCTATTTTACAAATGTTAGTTTGGTAGCAGTTGTAGGAGAAGACTTCTCAAAAGCCGATAGAAAAAAATTGAGTGCTAGGGAAGTCGATATAAGCGGTCTTGAAACAGCAAAAGGCAAAACTTTTCGATGGGAAGGAATTTATGACACGGAAAACCTAAACTTCCGCGAGACAATAGATACCCAGTTGAATGTATTCGCCGATTTTTCTCCCTCATTGGCAAAAAATAACATGTCGCACCCATGCTTATTTCTCGCAAATATTGATCCTACATTACAACATGAGGTGCTAACACAGATGAATCCTAAACCGAGGATTGTGGCACTGGACACCATGGATTATTGGATCAATGACCATAAAGATAATTTGAGCAAAACAATAGAAAACATCGATGTGCTTTTTATGGATGAAACAGAGATTAAATCTTTCACTTCAAAATCCAACATATTTTCTGCGGCCCAAGCCGTTCGGGATATGGGACCACGTATAGTCCTTGTGAAAAGAGGTGAATACGGGGCCGTAATGTTTAATGAAGGAAATATATTCTCAGTACCTGCCTTTCCTGTGGAAAGTGTCATAGACCCCACTGGTGCAGGTGACTCTTTTGCTGGTGGATTCATGGGATATTTATCCAATATGAACGATTTTTCACATGAAACCCTCAGAAGAGCTGCTGTGATCGCATCTGTTATGGGATCATTCGCAGTTGAAGACTTTAGCATAGATCGGGTCGGTAACCTAAACCGTTTGGAAATTGACGATAGATTCCGCGGTATTGCAGGCATGACCTATTTTAAGCCGCTAGAAAACGAAGAAGATCTATTTAGTAAACCAAATTAAGTGCAACAACAGGAGACATAGATTGGGAACGACAAACTTGCCAGGAGACGTCAAAGATATTTCTTTAGCATCTGAAGGGGTCCGACGAATCAACTGGGCTGAACGTGAAATGCCGGTGTTACGACAAATTAAAGAACGATTCACCAAAGAAAAGCCTCTTGAAGGACTTAGAATCGCCGGATGCTTACACGTAACTACTGAGACTGCAAATTTGGCGATAACCTTGCGAGATGGTGGTGCGGACGTATTTTTGTGCGCAAGTAACCCTTTGAGTACTCAAGATGACGTGGCGGCCGCTTTAGTGTCAGAGTATGGGATCCCTACCTACGCTATAAAAGGGGAGGACACTGACACTTATTATGAGCATATTATCTCGGTCCTAAATACCAAACCGCACATGACTATGGATGACGGAGCTGATTTGGTAGCTACCTTACACGGTGATCGTACTGACTTGATGGAAAATATTATCGGTGGCACTGAAGAGACTACAACAGGGGTAATTAGGTTAAAAAGTCTAGCCGAGGAAGGTAATCTTAAATACCCGGTAATCGCAGTTAATGATGCTGATACTAAGCATTTCTTTGACAACCGTTATGGTACTGGCCAAAGTACTTTAGATGGTATAACAAGGGCGACAAACGTCCTTTGGGCAGGAAAAACCGTTGTGGTTATAGGTTACGGATGGTGTGGCCGCGGAGTAGCTATGAGGGCTAGGGGTATGGGTGGTAATACAGTAGTCTGTGAAGTTGATTCCATAAGAGCCCTCGAAGCAGCAATGGACGGTCATCAGGTCATGAAGATGGACGAAGCATCTAAAATAGGTGACATTTTTATTACCGTAACTGGTGGTATGAAGGCAATTGATGAAAAACATGTTGCGAATATGAAAGATGGAGTATTACTGGCTAATAGCGGGCACTTCAATGTTGAAATCGATATTGAAGGAATTAATGAGCTTTCGGATAGTAAAAGTGAAGTTAAACCGTTTGTAGAACAATACATCCTAACCAATGGCAACCGAATAAATTTACTAGCTGAAGGGCGCCTTATCAACTTGGCTGCAGCAGAAGGTCACCCTTCCGCCGTTATGGATATGAGTTTCGCAGACCAGTCGCTGTCGGCGGAGTTTGTAGCCAAAGAGTATAAAAATCTGGAAAATCAAGTTTATGTGGTACCAAGAGAAATTGATAATGAAGTGGGAAGACTAAAATTACTATCGATGGGGATAGCAATTGATGAACTCACAGTAGAGCAAGAAAAATACCTAAACAGCTGGAACGTTGGTACCTAATTAAGATCAAATTCCCAGCCTATCATTTGGAGATTAAATAATGACCTTAAATTTCATGGAATCTGAATCGTACCTATTCACTTCAGAATCAGTTACTGAAGGACATCCTGACAAGATATGTGACCAGATTTCTGACGGCGTCCTAGACGCTATGCTTAAATTAGACCCCAGAGCAAGAGTGGCATGTGAAGTCTCTTGCACCACAGGGCTGGTGGTAGTGATGGGAGAAATAAGTATATCTGAAGGCTATGTGGATATTCCTGGATTGGTTAGAAACACAATTAAGAGTATTGGATATACAGACCCAGCCTACGGTTTTGACTATCAAACCTGCGGGGTGATGGTAGCGATTGATGAGCAATCATCTGATATCTCTAAAGGTGTTAGCAACGCTTTGGAAACCAGGTCGTCAAAAGACATGTCAGATGATGAGGTCGAATCATTGGGAGCAGGAGACCAAGGAATGATGGTCGGGTTTGCGTGTGACGAAACTCCAGAATTGATGCCATTACCAATGGCTCTTTCACATCAATTAACAAAAAAACTATCCGAAGTAAGGAAAAGCGGGGAGTTAAAATACCTCCGTCCAGATGGGAAATCCCAAGTTACGGTTGAATATGCCAAGGGCAGACCCAAACGTGTTCATACTGTTCTACTTAGTAATCAACATGATCCTGATGTAGCAAACGAAATCATTGAAAAAGACCTCATCGAAAAGGTGGCCAAGGATATAATTCCTAAAGATTTACTTATTGACACCCGATTCATTGTAAATCCATCCGGGAGGTTTGTTATAGGTGGACCTGTCGGAGATACTGGCTTGACAGGTAGAAAAATTTTGGTTGACACTTATGGTGGAATGGCAAGACATGGGGGCGGTGCATTTTCCGGTAAGGACCCAACAAAGGTCGACAGGTCTGCAGCTTATGCAGCGAGATGGGTCGCAAAAAATTTAGTGGCAGCAGGTATCGCGAGTAGAGCTGAAGTCCAAGTATCCTATGCAATCGGAATATCAGCTCCAATATCAGTCTCAGTTGAAACTTTTGGTACAAACAAAATTTCAAACCATCAAATCGATCAAATAGTAGAAACACATTTTGATTTGAGACCAGGGGCAATAATAAGGGACTTAGACCTCAGACGGCCGATATATGCCCAGACAGCCTCATATGGACACTTCGGAAGAACTGACATCGACTTGCCGTGGGAGAAAACTAATAAAGTTGAAGCTATAAAAAAAGCCATAAGCTTTTAATAATTTTTAGGGGGGGTCTTGACTATAAGATTTGGCACAGATGGCTGGCGGGCCCTGATGACAGAAGAGTTCACTGTCGGAAATGTGAAGATATGCGCTCAAGCGGTTTGTAATTTCATGAAAGACCGTGACGTATGGGGAAACGGTCTAATAATTGGATATGACACAAGACTAAATTCCAATATTTTCGCGGAAACCGTGGCAGAAGTTGCAGCAGGTAACCAAATCCCTGTAATTCTATGCGATCGGCCCTGCCCAACCCCTGTACTAAGTTACAATCTTGTGTCACGAGAATGTGGCGCTGGGGTGGTAATAACAGCGAGTCATAATTCAAGGGAGTGGAATGGTTTCAAATTTAAACCGTCATACGGTGGAAGCGCTTCCGAAGCAATAATCTCGGAGATTGAGAAATACATATTTGAGGTAGAACAATCTCAAAATATTTCAACAATGCCTATTGAGACTGCAGAGCAAATAGGACTGTTAGAGAAATTAGACCCTGAACCAACCTATTTAAACCACATAGCGGAACTAGTTGACTTAAACAGGATTAGAAATGCTGGCCTTAATATAGCAATAGATTCCATGCATGGCGCAGGATCCAAGTATTTCGCCAAACTGATCGAGGGTGGATCAAGTCGGGTAGCGGAAATTAGGGGAAATCCAGATCCCAACTTCCCTGGCATGATTCAACCGGAACCTATAGAAAAAAACCTCCTACCCTTAAAAGAACTTCTTTCTGACTCGAATTTTGATGTGGGCTTAGCAACTGACGGAGATGCCGATCGTTTGGGCCTTACAGACGAAGACGGTAATTACATCTCGACACTTCACACTTTTGCCCTAATTTGCAAGCATCTCCTTGAAAATCTGGGATTGAAGGGGCCAATAATAAAATCGATAACGATGACTAACATGATAAATAAATTAGGCGAATTACATGATATAGATGTGATTGATACTCCCGTGGGGTTTAAATATTTGGGCCCAGTGATGATGGAGGAGAATGCCATAGCCGGTGGAGAGGAAAGTGGGGGATATGGATTTACAGGTCATATTCCAGAAAGAGATGGTTTACTTTCTGGCCTAATGATATTAGACATGATGTCCGTTACGGGCTTAAATCCTTCAGATCTGTTGGAAGATTTGAAGGATTTAACAGGCCCACATCATTTTGAGCGACTGGACATAGCATTTAATGAACAAGATCGTGAAGACAAATTACTTAGAATAAGCACGTCAACATTTGAACATGTAGGGGAGTTGGAGGTCTTAAGCACCGACACCAGAGATGGACTCAAACTGCACCTTGAAGAAAATGCATGGGCCCTTATTAGATTCTCAGGTACTGAGCCATTAATCAGGCTATATGCTGAGGGAAGTAGCCCAGACCAGGTAAAAAACATCATCGAAAATTGCCGTATGATAGTCGGCAGTTGAAAGGTACCTAAACTAATAGAATTTAATTTGAGCTTTATGTCCGCAATTCTGAAGAGACTTTGGAGGTTGTAGTGTTAGATAGATTTAAAGTACCCAAGGAAGACCAAGTAAAAGTATCCGAGCCTGCTTTGAGAAAGACTGTTGAAGATATATTTGAGAAAACAGGATTAAGCAAGGAAGATGCCAAAAATGGGACTGACGTGCTGGTCACTGCCGACCTAAGAGGAGTTGAAACTCATGGTGTCTCAAACATGCTAAGAGTTTATGTGCAACTTTTTGAGGATGGAGACCTCAACAAAACCCCAAATATAAAGGTAGTCAAAGAAAGTCCGGGTACCGCCACAATAGACGCTGATAGGGCACTTGGAATCATGGCCGGCATCCAAGCCATGGAAATGGCCATTTCAAAAGCACGAAACGTGGGTGTAGGAGTGGTTACGATGTTTAATAGTGGTCACATGGGAGCGGTCGGACATTTTTCAATGATGGCTGCCCAGAAAGATATGGTGGGCATGTGTTCAGTGGCAGCCGGGACAGGAATTCTCCCAACATTCGGTGCAGAGCCAAGATTAGGAACCAATCCCATTTCCATAGCATCTCCTGCTAACCTAGAGGCACCCCTACTGTTCGATGCAGCCACTTCGGCCGTTGCAGGGAACAAATTAAGATTGGCTGCAAGAGTGGATGCCACACTTTTACCAGGCTGGGTTGCGAGTAGCGATGGTTCCCCAATAATGGAAGAAACTAAAATAGTTGATAGAGACGATTATTATCAACTCCCTCTTGGAGGATCAAGAGAACAGGGTTCGCACAAAGGATATGGTTTCGGATTAATGGTGGAAATACTCGGGTCACTTCTTTCTGGGGACGATCCTGGTATGTTGAGAGATACACCCTCTTGGACACCTTCAAGAACCTATTTCGCAGCATATAACGTAGACGCATTTACCGATATTGATGATTACAAAAAGAATATGGATGACATGCTCGCAACTCTTAAATCAACACCACCTGCACCAGGCCATGACAGGGTTTTATATCCCGGACTGTCTGAAAGCGAAGAGATGGCCAAAAGAAAAGTGGGTGGGATACCCCTTCACAAGGAAGTTATTGGATGGTTTTCCGAAACCACACAGAGGTTGGGATTGAAAGAATTAGAAGTGCTATAAATGACCAAAATTTGAATAAAAAGGGACCCGTTCTTCTACCATGAACCCAAATCCTACGGATACCTATGACAACAAATCTCTTCTGATACTCATTGATGGGCACGCCTTAATTCATCGGGCATTTCATGCGATACCACAGCCTTTGACCGTTAGTACCAGTGGAGAGGACGTCAGGGGTGTATATGGATTCACGAATGCTTTTATCAGGGCTTTATCGGAATTAAAGCCTACCCACGTGGCTATAACTTTTGACCTCTCAGCTCCTACCTTCAGACATAAAATGTTTGACGAATATAAAGCCCATCGCCCTCCCACACCCCCGGAACTCCGCACCCAATTCGACAGGGTCAGGCAGGTTATGTCTACCTTTGAAGTGCCTATTTATGAGTTGGAGGGGTTCGAAGCAGATGACCTTTTAGGAACTTTGTCTCATCAGGCAGAGGAGACAAATCTCAGTACAGTTATTCTAACGGGAGATTCTGACACCCTGCAATTAGTATCTGGCACGACTAGAGTTTTCATGAATTCGAGTTTCCAAAAATCGTCTATCTATGACATAAACGCCGTTAAAGAAAGATATGGGGGACTTGGACCAGAATTTGTGTCTGAAATAAAAGCATTACAGGGAGATTCTTCTGACAATATCCCAGGGATACCTGGAATTGGGATAAAAACTGCTATAAAGCTGCTATCAGATTTTGGATCTATCCAAGGCATATACGACCACTTAGAAGAAGTGACCCCTCCAAGAGCAAAAAAAAATTTAGCAGAAAATAAAGCAATAGCTGATAAAAGCCAAATTTTAACCAGAATTATTAGAGATGCGCCAATAACCTTAGACTTATCAGCAGCTGAATTCGGAACATTTGATAGAGATAAGGTTGTAGATCTTTTTAGAGAACTAGAATTTCACTCGATAATACCCAAAATTCCAGGTAATAAAAGCGATTTTGGCCAAAATCCTGAAACACAACTGTCGTTCCTAACTGAAAAATCCGAAACAGAATATATCCTGGTTGACAATGAAAAGTCATTAAAGGAATTAGTTACGAAAATAAATACTGATTTAGGATTTTCATTTGATACAGAAACTACTTCCACAGACGCCATGAATTGCAAATTAGTGGGCATATCACTCTCAATTGAGCCCAGCAAAGGCTGGTATATCCCAATTGGTCATGACAATGGGACCCAGTTACCCAAAGGTGATGTTCTATCCACTTTGAAACCTATTTTTGAAAATCCGGCTATTCCTAAACGGGCCCATAACGCCAATTTTGACATCATGGTCCTAATGAATGATGACATTAGAGTAGAAGGTTTGTCATTTGACACTATGGTTGCTGCCCATTTATCCGGTAGAAGGAACTGGGGATTAAAAGAACTGGCTTTAGAATGTTTTGGAGAAGAAATGACCTCTATCAAAAATCTGATAGGAACTGGAAAATCCCAAATAACAATGGCTGAAGTCTCGATCGAGGAGGCAGCAGAATACGCAACTGCAGACGCGGATTTTACAGAGCGTCTCCATGATTTAATGAAATCCGAATTAGAACAAAAAAATATTTCTAACCTATTTTATGAAGTTGAAGTTCCATTAATTCCTATTCTGGTGACCATGCAGCGAAATGGAGTTAAGTTGAACGAAAATATTTTAGAAAGTATGTCAATCTCTTTAGGTGAACAATTAAACCAAATTAGATCTGAAATGTTCGAACTAATTGGTCATGAATTTAATTTAAACTCTCCAAAACAACTGAGTGAATTACTTTTTACCGAGCTTAATCTGCCACCAACAAGAAAAACAAAAAGTGGACACTCAACTGACGCCCAAGCATTGGAAGATCTTAAAACCATATTAGATAAAGGCGACTCTGAAAATGCTGACCCAAGATCATATGAAGTACTAAACCGAATTTTAGAACATCGTGAATTAGCCAAAATTAAGTCAACCTATATAGATGCACTTCCTAGCATGGTTAACAAATCAACAGGTCGTGTTCACACTTCCTATAGACAAACCGGTACAACCACTGGGCGCATATCTAGTAACGATCCTAATGTCCAAAATATTCCGGTACGAACAGAACTTGGCAGAAAAGTTCGAGAAGCCTTTGTGACTGAAAATCCAGATGAAGATGTGTTACTGGCGGCCGACTATTCACAGATAGAGCTTAGAGTGCTAGCGCATTTATCCAAAGATTCAGGATTAGTAAATGCATTTCACCGTGGGGAAGATATACATAGTGCAACTAGCTCAATGGTTTATGACATACCGATTGACGAAGTCACACCTGACATGAGACGAGTGGCCAAGGTTCTAAACTTTGGAGTTATATATGGATTAAGCCCACATGGAATAGCAAGGCAAACCGATTTAAGCCAAAAAGAAGGAAAGGAGTTTATAGATATTTATTTCAATAAATATCCTGGTATATTGAACTACTTAGAGGAAATCAAGTCACAATGCCATACAAGTGGTTATATTGAAACACTACTCGGAAGAAGAAGATATTTACCGGAAATAAATTCTAGAAATTTCCATCTAAGAAGCCAAGCTGAAAGAGCTGCCATTAATATGCCAATACAAGGAACTGCCGCCGATATTATAAAAGTAGCAATGATCAACATTGATGAGCAGCTGAAGGTGTTGGGGATGGAATCAAAAATGATACTTCAAGTTCATGATGAATTAATATTTGAAGTACCTCAACAGGAATTACAGCAAATGGAGTCCTTGGTCGGAGAATTAATGCCTTCAGCAGTAATTCTTGACGTGCCTTTAGAAATCGAAATGAAAACGGGTTCCGATTGGGGTAATTTAAAGTAAACCAATATCTAAATAATTGACTCCAATCCGGAACCTAGTTATTGACTTTACTCCTACCGCCGAGAACTAATACAAATATCCCAAGTATCAAAACCACAACACCTCCCCAAAAGACAAACTTGATGCCTCTGACAAATGAATCTAATACAGATGTCGCAGTGTCACTAGTCAAATCAGACAGAGTAGGCTCATACCCCATATAAGCCATGACTGATGTGGCTATAGCCGTGCCAATGGAGATACCTATCGCGCTGCCACTATTTCTGGTTGTATGCATAAACCCAGAAATCACCCCATGAAAACTACGGGAAACTGATCCAAGGATCTGTTTATTATTGGGCCCAAAAAATATCCCATTGGCCATACTTGTAGACAACATTCCTATAATCGCTAATTTCCAGGTAGCCTCCACTGTCAAATTTGTTAAAACTAAAAGACCGAGAGCCGCCACAACAAAACCGCCTATTGAAAAAAGAAAAGGGCCAAATTTATCGGATAAATACCCGCAAAAAGCACCTGCAATCGACATGGATATTGCCCCTGCACCCATAATAAACCCAATTTGTTGAGGAGAATATCCAGCTACGATTTCCAGAAAGAATGGCATAAAGAAAAACGAACAAGAAGTCGCTGCAAAAAAAAGGAAATGTGCCGATACACCGGAAGAAAATAGCTTGTTCCGAAATAGCCTCAAATCAATCATTGGTTCTTCGACTAACATTTCCTTGTAAATGAAACCGGCGAATCCAGCCAAGGATAAACATGCAATACCTATTGTTATCGGGTTTGAAAATCCAATCCTAGAACCCCAAGTAGTTGTTTGGAGTAAGCTCGCTATTCCAATTGTAAAAAGTGCCGCGCCAATCCAATCAAATCTAAATTCCTTGAATTTGATCGATGAGACATGATTTGATCTGACTAACAAAGATACTGCCGCGGCCGAGATGACACCCAGTCCCCCCAAGAAGAAATATAAAAACCTCCAACTGTAGCTATTAAGAATGAATCCTGCTATTAAAGGTCCGACTCCACTACCGATACCCACAACAGAAATATAGAGTCCTAATGCCTTTCCTCCTTGCGAAGAAGCAAAAATAGACAAAACCAGGGCCATAGAGGTGCCTTGTGTCATACCGCTTCCTACACCTCTCACCAGACTAAGAACTATCAGAAGCCCTATTGAATTACTGAATCCAGCAAAAATGGTAGTCGCAGCCACTAAGGTCAATCCCCAAACATAAATTTTCTTATGTCCCAACAAATCAGAAATCCTGCTCATCGGCAGGAGTGAGGCGCTAATCGACAAAACATAGCCAATTAACACCCATTGAGTCGTAGAAAGATCTGAATCAAAAAAACGTGAGATGGAAGGAAGAGCCAACATAATTCCACCCTGGTCTACCACCATACAAAACACACCCAAAGAAATTGCCAGAAAAGGTATTAGCGGTCTATTCATTCGAACTGTATTTTAACCAAGGGGGTTGTCACAAGAGTACATTCTATCTCAAAGCCATCATTACAGATATTTACGATTATTTTGGTTTATCGGATTATTGTCATGACATAGGTAAAAATAAGGGAAGAGGAAGGAGAGGAATACTATCAAAAATGGAAGCACTAGCTTTGGTCAAGGTTTGCATGGGAGGACTATATGAGGGTCGCTGGGTAGAGGGCTCAGCATTAACAGGGCCGTATGTTAAACCGCTATGCCATGGGTCCGCATTCATCTATGCCCATACACGTACATGAGGGATGTGGCAAAAAATGTGGCAAAAGTTAAACCCCAACTATCAATGCTTCGTTTATATGCTGAGCAGGTGAATAGTGAGGATGCTATTAGGGCTTACAAGGCTGTTGTGAGGTAGGATGGCACATCAGCTATTTCTTTAAAGAGTACTTGAAATTGGAATCATGTTGTTCTGCTGGAAGTTGATACCCTCCACACTCGAAAGGATAAGCAAGTATCCCACTGGGAAATTCCGTGCCTGCACCATAACATTTCCAATAGAAGAATGAGCCTGGCTGAACCCAATGAAGATAGCGGTTTCCCCTTTTAACGGTCGGGTTTTCTGATGTATGTGATACTTTGAACCGGAAAGGGGCCATCGAGTGAGTACCAACGCTACCAGCGAATCCAATTAGTTCCCCACGCTTTACTGTGTATCCAATCAAAGCATCACATGAAAGAGCGTCTCCTGTAGGATCCATGACCCTGTCCTCCTTAGGTAAGAACATGTGGCCTTGAGCCTGCATCCTGCTTCCCCACTCTTCAATTTCACTACAACCTGGATTCTGGTTGTGACCAGGCAACAGTGGCGAACTCAATAAATGATAGCTACCTATAATCATCCCTGGCCAATCAGAGCTTGCAGATTCGAAATATAGGAGTAAATCATTGTATGGGGTCTGTCGTTGTCCGTCTGAGCGAATCCGATATTCGGCACTTTGATTCTTGAAACCTACCAACACCATATCAATAGGTGCGAGTACGGGTACTCCGTGATTGAGTTCGAATTCCATACTGGTTTTATTGAGGTATGGTTCCCAACCTGGATGGCCACCAACTTTGGGGCCAAGCGTGATGATATTGGGGTCAGCCCCTGTGCCGTACATTTCAATATGGGTATTGATACCTTCCATTTTTAGGGGCGGTGAAGTGATTGCGGATGCGCTCGTAAGTGGAACACCTTGGACAGACGTTGGCGCTGGACTAGGTGTCGGAGTTGGAGTAGCGGTAGGTGTAGCCGTAGGTGGCACCTTAGTCTCAGGGGTTGGGGTATCAGCAATCTGACTTCCCCCACCACAAGCTGCCAGCAGCAACATAAATGCTGCGGGTAGAAGGAATGATATTTTCAGATTAATCTCCATACCTCCCCGTTGTCTCTAATCCCCCATGGGACTCTATGCCCCAGATTCCTTCCGGCAACTAAGCAGCGAATTTACGGATTCTACCCTGTTGAATAACGGTGGATGAGAGTAGTTGAGTATAACAAACAGCGGATGTGGTGAAAGATTGGCAAGGTTTTCAGCAGCCAATTTTTTTAGCCCAGATATCAAGTTATTTTTGCTAGTGGTCGTTTCTACCGCCCATTGATCTGCTTGGTATTCATTTCTTCTTGAAATAAAGTGCATCACCGGAGAAATAATTAACTCAATGGGGGTAAACAGCAGGCCAAAAAACACAATACTGGCGTATATAGACGTGCTCTTCATCGAAAACGCCTCAAACAATGATTGATTTTCCATCACTAGGGAAAATAGGAATAGAAGAACTCCTGTGTGCAAAACACCTAGAGCCATTCCAGACACAACATGTCTTTTTTTATTATGCCCAACTTCATGAGCGATTACGGATACTATTTCATCTGTGCTTAATTGCTCGATCAACGTGTCAAAAAGGGCTATACGCTTAGTTTTTCCAAACCCCGTAAAGAATGCATTTGAATGAGCACTTCTTTTAGAACCGTCAATCACATAGATGTTCCCATATGTGAAATTCACTTTTTTTGCGTACTCGACAATGGCATTTCTCAACTCACCGGATTCGAGTGGAGTGAATTTATTGAATATCGGCATAATCCATATGGGGCCAATGATTGAAATGACAAACGATATAACTGTTAGAAATATCCATACATACAACCAAGATAAAGGACCCGAATATTCGAAGAAATACAGAATGCCTATTAAGAGAGGAATGCCAATGATTATATAAAGGAACACACCCTTTAACGTATCTAATACGAACGTCGAGTATGTTGTTCTGTTAAACCCAAACCTTTGTTCAATTACAAAAGTGGAATATAGATCTAGTGGTATATTCAGTATCAAACCAAACGTTGCCAATATTCCGATAAATGCGACGCCGTTCCAGATTTCATTCCATTCCATGAGACGCACTGTTTGATCAATATAATTGAACCCTCCTGAAAGCCAAAATGTCAGCAAAAGTACGAACTTAATAGTGCTACCTGTTAATCCAAAAAGAGACTGTACACGTGTATACCTTTGTGACTTGCGATACTCTTCGCCTTGATACACGTCTTCTAATTCAACCGGTGGGATTGATTTCAAAGAAAGCACGTTGAGGATAGTTGAGAATAATCCAACGCCGAAATCCAATATCAGGGTTATTAAGATTACCCAAAATATTCCGTTCATATTCCTCCCTTGGTGCGAACAGTAGTGAAAGTTCTCATTAGGGTGGATTATATTCCCTTAACGTAGTGGCATTTTGACTGCCACACGGTGGGTAAAATCTTCATATGGGTATGTGGGTGCGGTGTTATAGGGGTTGTTACAGTGTGTGACTGAGGGAGATAAAGTCTATGTTGTGATGGGCAAACTACCTTTTAAAAGAGTACCCGGTGAACTTCAAATTCGGATAACTATGGCAAGCAGTGATCGATTATCACTCTTATTGCACCGGAAGATTTCTTGTCACTAGCCGCTGCAAATGCCTCCGAGATGTTTCGTTGTGGGAATCGATGTGTAATGATCGGATTTGCATCCAAGAGGCCATCGCCAAGCATATCAATGGCAGATTTGTATTCAGAAACGCCCTTCCACGACGAATAACTATTGGACCAGGTTAGTCTGAGTTCTTTCGCCATCCCATACTCCTGAGAATCTATAATCTGTGGCTTGGTGAAAAGCCCAACCACACTGACTGTACCCCCTCTGCCAGCCATTTGCATACACTGAGAAATGATCTGGCTTTCTCCCCCCACTGTTTCAAAGACGACCTCGACTCCCGTTGCTCCCGTGAGATTTAGAACATCTTGGACAGGATCATTACAAACGTTCACTATGAATTCGTCTGCTGCGCCAGATCTGACGGCTACCTCCAGAGTCTCGACGCGAGTGCCAACCATGATCACCCTGCCCGCACCATATGCTTTCGCTACCTGGCCCAAGGTCATAGCTATGGCACCTGCTCCAACAATCACCGTGGTGTCCGTAGGTGTGACCGCAGTTCGATTTACAGCATGAATGCCGCATGCATAACAATCGAGCAAAGCCGCCTGGTCAAAACCCACTCCATCGGGTAATACAAAACAATTGGAAGCAAAAGTAACATCATGGCTCGAGAATCCGTGACTCGCATGGCGAGACCCATTGACCATCCCTCGTCGAGAACATATGTGGTAGTCACCCCTACGACACTGCACACAACTCCCGCAACCAATTAAATGTTCAGCTTCAATACCTACACGATCGCCAACTGAAAGGTTGTTCACCCCGTCCCCAAGACCGGAGACCACTCCTGACAACTCGTGTCCCTGCTCCCAGGGGTTCTCCCAAACCGACTGGCGATTCCCCCTGTAATTATGAAGATCCGAGCCGCAAATGCCTGCGGATCGTATTTCAACGAGAACTTCTCCTGGACCTGGGTTCGGCGTGGGCCTCTCTTCGATCCTTATATCCTTTCCGCCGTAAAAGAGGGCTGCTTTCATTATTTACTCCACACGTCGCTAGTTGAGCTGGGATTATAGAGGCACCTAGATGGTATCACCTGATACTGCCAATATCGTAGAACACGAATCGGCTATAATCTAGCCATGCAAAAGAACGCTGGGAACAGCACGAAACGCTACTTAATAAGAGGAGTCAGCCACCCGGACAGTGCTGCCGAATCGTGCCTCCAGTTTAGGAATTGTACTAGGGGAGATTTAGAAGGTCACTTTAAGGGTTAAATTGTCTTCATTTGTACTCAACACAATGGCTAATCTTCACTAACAGTCTTAGCCCTTATGCATACATCCTCAAGGGTTTGTGACCATTTCGTGACCATAATTTATAGTGGCACCAAGAGTTTAAGATGGCGACCCCGGCCAGACTCTAACTGGCGAGCTCAGCCTTAACAGGGCCGTCTGTTAACAGCCGACACCACATAACATTTCTAATGCGTGAGTTATTAACTAGTCCAAGACCTCATATAGCTCTCATGTGGTTAGCTGTTTTAAGCCATTGGGAGTGGTTATAGTGTGTAAAAGTAACCGGGAAAATCTGGAAGTATATGGTGCTTGTAGGACGCCGATTGAATTTCAGGCTCGTATATATTCCTGAAATCTGTGGGAGTATGAATCGGATGAAAGCTAATAAATAATGGGAAACAAAAATCAGTATGATGTCATTGTAATTGGTGGTGGTGTGGTTGGGACTGCTATAACACGTCAACTTACACGATATGATCTCAACGTGGCCCTAATAGAGAAGAATAGCGATGTGTCGAGAGGTACTAGCGGAAAAAACAGCGGTGTTGTGCACACTGGTTTCAATGTACCGACGGGCTCTGTAAAAGCCGAATTAAACGTTGCCGGAGCGAAGCATTTCGAATCACTTTGTGAAGAACTTGGTGTTCCTTTTAAAAGGGTAGGTAAGTTGGTTGTTGCTCTAACAAAGGAAGAGATACCCGATTTACGAAAATTGAAGGAAATTGGAGATGCCAACGGCGTCCCTGAACTGGCAATTATTGGGGAGGATGAGGTCAACCTTAGGGAACCAAATGTCAGAGGGATCGCTGCTCTGCACGCACCCACTGCCGCCATTACATGCCCGTACACCTTGACAATAGCCTTGGCGGAGTCCGCGGCATTGAATGGGGCTGATATTTTGCTGAATAAAGAGGTGAAGAAAATTTCAGGGGTAATGGGCGGTTTCCAAATCGGTATGGGCGGGGATTCTATTCAAAGCAAGCTGATTATTAATTCAGCAGGTCTTTACTCTGACCAAGTCGCAAGACTTGCGGGTGTTCGTAGATACAAAGTGTGGCCTTGCAGAGGCGAATATGTAATTATCGACAATGCGAAAAGCAATTTATTAACTAGCATGGTTTATCCTGTACCTCCGAAAGGAGGATCGGGGTTGGGGGTGCACATAACGCCCACGATCGATGGCAACATTCTTCTTGGGCCGAGCGCCGAGTACGTAAAGCACAAGAGAAGTGATGGGACAAGTGGAGCGACCGTGACTAAACTACTGCGAGAGGCCCAGGAATTGCTGCCAGCCCTTGACCCCCGCGATGTGATAACTTCTTATGCAGGGATTCGGCCAAAAACCGTAAGCTCCTCAGTTGGTGGTTTTGGCGATTTCATTATAGAGGAAGCCTTGGAGGTTCCCGGGATGATGAATCTTGTCGGTATTGAATCACCCGGATTGACAGCAGCACCAGCAATTGCAGAAAAGGTTAGCCTATGGGTTGAGGAAAAACTAGGCCTTCAGGCTAGGTCGAGTTTTGTTTCAGAAAAAAAGAGATCCCTCCCGTTTCGAGAGCGATCTTTTGATTGCCGGCAGGATTTGATCAATGAAGACGCCAGCTACGGTCAGATAGTATGCCGGTGCGAGATGGTTACAAGGAAGGAAATAGTTGAGGCGATTCAGAACCCGTTAGGGGTTCAAACCCTAAGCGGGATAAAGTACCGGTCTCGGGCCATGATGGGGAGATGCCAAGGAGGATTTTGTTCCACCCGTATAGTGGAAATAATGACGGGTGAATTCAAGGTTCCTTCAAGGAAAATCACTCTCAAGGGACGAGGGTCAGAGCTATTTATAGGATCGACCAAAGAGGCAAGGCAACATGAGGACTGAGCAAGTAGATGTCGCTGTTGTAGGTGGGGGGCCGGCGGGTTTAGCAGCTGCATTGTCCGCCAAGGAATCTGGCGCAGAACACGTTCTCCTTATAGAAAGAGGGGAGAGAATGGGTGGCATTCTTAATCAATGTATTCATGATGGTTTTGGCACTAAACTAATGGGAGAAGCCTTCACAGGCCCTGAATACGCTCAAATTTTTATCAACAGGCTCACCAACACCGGAGTAAATGTCAAACTTGACACGATGGTCATGGACATTTCATCAGATCGTGAGTTAGTCATTTGTTCCAGTGATGGGCTAATTCGAGTCAAGGCAGGCGCCATTGTTCTTTGCACTGGCTGTAGAGAACGCACACGGGGAGCAATCAGGATTCCTGGAACACGACCCGCCGGTGTGTTTACTGCCGGTGTGGTGCAAGAATACATGAATATCAGAAACTTATCCGTCGGTCGTAAAGTAGTTATACTCGGATCGGGCGATATCGGTCTTATCATGGCTCGTCGCTTGACTCTCGAAGGTGTGGAGGTCGAGTGTGTTGCAGAGATCCTTCCCTACCCCAGTGGATTAGCCAGAAATATAGTCCAATGTTTAGAAGATTTCGAAATTCCACTCTATTTAAGTACCACGGTTGTGGATATACATGGAATAGATCGGGTCGAAGGGATTACCCTCGCCAAAATTGGTCCTCGTGGAGGGATAGTCCGCGGAACCAAAAGGTTTGTGAAGTGCGATACATTACTGTTATCGGTCGGGCTTATTCCAGAAAATGAATTAGCAAAAAAAGCAGGAATAAAACTCAGCCCCGTTACGGCGGGCCCTATCGTAGATGATCATTTCCAAACATCGATACCTGGTATTTTTTGCGGTGGGAATGCTCTACAAGTGCATGATCTTGTAGATTATGCATCAATGGAATCAGAGAAAGCCGGGCGTAGTGCAGCTTTTTTCGCGGGTGCTGGCAAACTACCGTCACCGAGTATTAAAGTACTTCCCGGTCAGGGTATACGGTATGTCATACCCCATGAAGTGTCCGGAAATGAGCCGGTAGATTTTTCGATGAGAGTTAAAAGCCCGGAGGCGGATCGCTATATTGTTTTTAAGCAGGGAGAAAAAGTGATTCGAAGAATGCGACAAATTGAATTGGCACCAGCAGCGATGATTAGAATGCGCGTAAGATCAGATCGTTTCCAAAGAAGTCTAGATTCGCTAACAGTGGAGGTAGCAGATTGAACGAAGGGAATATTGTTTGTACGGTGTGTCCCACAAGTTGTCTAATAGACGCGAAATGGGATGAAAAAGAATTGATCAGTATCGACAGGGCCCAATGTAAACTGGCCTGGGGATATATCTCTGATGAGATATTCGATCCAAAAAGGGTAGTTACCACGACGGTGCCTACGGAAACGGGCAAAAATCCTTTAGTGAGTGTCAAAACAGCTGAACCGGTGCCCAAACATCTGGTTCTAGATATCATGGATACTCTAGCTGTTGTTCAAGCAAAAGGGCTGGTGAACGCTGGTGATGTTATTGTAGCGGATGTTCTAGGGACAGGAGTGAATATTATAGCTACAAGTAATTCAGATTGAGAGTTTAAATGATGCGACAGCACACAGTTAACGATATTAAAAAGTGTTCGATGTTAGAACAAAATGGCCTCGCCGAAATTAGATGGCATGGCAGGGGTGGACAAGGTGTCGTGACGGCCGGAGAGATAATGGCGGAAGCGGCATTAGATGAGGGGAGATACTTCCAAGCATTTCCCGAATTTGGAGCTGAGCGAACAGGAGCTCCTGTAAGGGCATACACTCGTATCAGCGACGAGCCCATTGATCTTCATTGCCCCGTTTCAGAGCCTTCAGTAGTAGTCGTGTTAGATCCCACTTTACTGCCATCCATTGACGTTTACCATGGCCTAAGCAATGGAGGAGTTGTAATAATTAATTCGCCGAAAAGCCCTTCTGAAATTGCACCTCAACAGAGATTAAAAAATCACCTCGTTGCTACAGTAGATGCTACCTCAATTGCAATGAACACTTTAAAGCGAAACATCCCAAATACGGCTATGCTGGGAGGATTATTGAGCGTCACCCCTATCGTGGGCAAAGACACATGTTTAAATGTTATCGTACGTCGGCTTAGCATGCGATTCCCTCAGCACATTGTTGAAGCAAACAAGACCGCTTTTGAGCAAGCCTTTTCGTCTGTTCAATTGTAGTCAGGTTTTGAGGCATGTGATTCTAAAAACTAATGGAGATAGTTAATGAATCCCCAAAAAAAATTTATAGCTGCTCCGGGGGGGATTATCCCAAACCCTGGTAATACGGCCGATCGACAAACCGGTGACTGGCGGGTTGAGCGTCCTGTTATAGATATGGAAAGGTGCACTCACTGTATGATTTGTTGGATTTACTGTCCCGACAGTGCTATTGTGGCAAAAGAAGGTAGATTCATCGAATTTGACCTCGTCCACTGCAAAGGATGTGGAATATGTGCCGAAGAATGCCCGCCAAACTGCATTGATATGATCGAAGAATTGACCTTTCAGAATATCAATGGAACCTCCGGTGACGAACAATGAAACCTCTGCCCTCAGATTCAACTATTGAAATGAAAGATGCCATCGGAACTGTAAAAAGTACCGCCAAAAGCCTCAGCGGAGGTTTCGCAGTGGCAGAGGCAATGCGCCAAACCAATCCGGATGTGGTTGCTTGCTACCCAATTACCCCCTCGACGCTTGTTGTAGAAAAGTTCAGTGAACTCGTAGCAAATGGGGAAGTCGACACAGAGTTCGTTGCAGTTGAGAGTGAACATTCAGCGTTGAGCGCATGCCTTGCAGCCACCGCTGCTGGTGTACGCTCTCAGACTGCTTCTTCGAGCCAAGGACTCGCCTACATGTGGGAGGTGCTTTATGCAGTGTCCGGCCTGAGATTACCGGTGGTTCTTCATTGCGCAAACCGCGCTCTGTCCGCTCCAATCAACATACATGGCGATCATACTGACACTATGGGCGCTAGAGATAGTGGATGGATCCAGCTTTATGCTGAAAACCCCCAAGAAGCATACGACAATGCGCTGGCGGCTGTGAGAATCGCAGAACACCCGGATGTTCTTCTCCCAGTATTGGGCTCGCAAGATGGCTATACGGTCACTCACAGCGTCGAAAGGGTGGATGTTTTACCTGATAAAGAAGTGAAGAAATTCGTCGGTCAATATACGCCCAAATCAGCGTTGCTAGATATCGAGAACCCGGTAACTTTTGGCCCTTTGGTGTCACCGAAACATGCCTTTGAGTTGAAGCTTCAAGGAATAGAGGCCATGAGCAGGGCTGAAGATGTTATCGATAGCATCGGAGAGGAGTTTGCCTTTCTTACCGGGCGCTCTTTAGATTCAGTCGAACTGTATAGAATGGAAGATGCGGAATTTGTTATGGTTGTGATTGGATCAGTTGCAGGAACTGCCCGCGTTGCAATAGATCGTCTTCGAT